>Ga0180732_1000080_pt1 | contig 101217 bp, 83 predicted proteins | sample KR11_01MetaG_FD_148674 | JGI IMG/M metagenome (GOLD analysis project Ga0180732, IMG submission 148674) | Groundwater microbial communities from the Olkiluoto Island deep subsurface site, Finland - KR11_0.1 MetaG | ecosystem: Environmental > Aquatic > Deep subsurface > Groundwater | place... | reverse complement strand
ATTGTGTATTAAGTTCATAATCCACAACACGAATCACTATCGCTCGTAGGTCTTCATTGTTCAGTGCCATAACCCGTGATGTGATAGTGATTCTTAAATCTTGGCGAAATAATTCGCGGATAATACAAATATGAGCATGCTCACACAAGTATTATATAGTGGTTATTAAATATATTTATATATGGCGTTTCGGTTAACATTTCCGCATTGCAATAACGTGATGTTCAACCGTTACATTTTTGCTGTTTCTCATATCCGCGCGGCCTGCCATAGCAGAGGTCTGTGATGGCGACAATATTCACAGTAGATGATGACAGGGCCATGCTTGACATGTACCGTGAAATGCTGGTGATGATGAACCATGAACTTGTCGCGGAAGCCATTGATGGCCATCAGGCAATCACAATCTACAAAAAATTCGACAAATACCCTGACATCGTTCTGATGGATTACCGCATGCCCCGCAGAAATGGCATAGAAACCATGCAGGAGATTAGGCGCATCAACCCGAGCCAGTGCATCATTTTCATCACTTCTGACCAGGATGCGGCCATCCAGGCCAGGGAGCTGGGCGCCAATACCTATGTTCTGAAGCCGTTTAGACTGGATACCCTTTCATCCACAATAAACCAGGTGCTGGTCAATACGTTGAAAAAATAGGTTAAATGGGCGCCACGAATGAAATATTCAAGAGACATTTCATGATTTCATCAAGAATCAAGTCCGGATCAAGTAGCAACTGGAACCGATAAGGTGATGTCGCCAATGGTCTTGGTAGGCATGCGTGTGCTTACGTCGAGAATCTCAATAGCCAGAAGTTTACCTTCAGATGTATAATCTACAATAATACCATCGAGCATTTCCTTGCTGACGTCATATTTTCCTTTCTGAAATACGATAGTCATTGCGTCAACATCTGGGTCATATGATATTTTCATTCATTCACCTCATATCGTTCTCTATCAGTGTAATAGGCCGTAATGACTAAATAATACTTTCTCTCACCTTTATATATGATTCTCAGCAAATGCGTACCAATCTCTTTGTGAGCAATAAGTGTGCCATCTTTTCCATTCATGACCTTATCTGGTAATTCAAGCGTTTTTTCAATCAAATCCTTATTCAAACCACGTTTTTTGATTCTTTCCTCGGCGTGCTTAGAATAAATTATTTCTTTCATCAACCGAGAATGTCAATCCTGACTTAAATTGATATGCCTGCCTTTTTTCTGTAAATCGCCCCTGTTTTTCAGGGCAGATAGTTTTCATTAACCGCCCTCCGTGAATCTCATTTCTGATAATCACGTCTGCTTTTTATTATACTTCCCAATCGATTTGAGTGCAAGGTGAAACGATGAGCGGCGGGAAATCCAAGGGTTCGGAATCGAAGGGCTTGAATCAGGTCCGGCACATGTCGATTCTAAACGAGGAAAATCTGAGGGCCATTATCGAGAACATTCAGGTCGGCATAGTGCTCATTGACGCTGAAACCCATCTGATTATGGATTTGAACGCCAAGGCCGAAGAGATGATAGGCTGCGATCGGAGCTATATCCTGGGAAAAGAATGCCATGAGTTCATCGGCCCTGCAAAACAGGGCCAGTACCCGATTATCGACCAGGGCCAGAAAGTCGATAATGCTGAAAGGATATTGATAAACTGGGCTGGAAAAAGTGTGCCGATACTAAAAACGGTCAAGAAAGTCGTTATCGATGGCCATCCGTACGTCCTGGACAGTTTTGTCGACCTCACGGAACAGATGGCCACCCTGGAAGCCCTGAAGGAGAGCGAGAGGAAGTACAGGCTGCTGTCAGATAATTCCACTGATGTCATCTGGATATTGGATTTTAACACTCAAAAGTTCACCTTTTACAGCCCATCGGTGCAGAAGCTTCGGGGCTACACGCCCGAGGAAGCGATGGCCATCCCGCTGGACAAGATGATGACCTCCGAATCGTACAAATATGCCATGAGCGAAATGAAGAAAGGGCTGGATGACGAGAGCGTGCCAGGCATCGACCCTGACCGCACGCGCATTCTCCAGCTCGAAGAAATCTGCAAGGATGGCTCGACCGTTTTCGTTGAAGCCATGGTAAAAATCCTCAGGGATGGGAATGGACAGCCAATTGGCATCATAGGTTCGAGCCGCGACATCACAGAGCGCAAGAAGGCGGAATTGCGTCAGAGCATTGCCTACAAAATCGCTGAGGCTACATACAAAAGCACTAACCTTGAAGAGCTTTTGAAGTACATTCGTCAGGAGATTGACGAAATCATGGATGCGAAGAATTTCTACATCGCGTTTTATGATGCAGATAGTGATTTCCTTACATACCCTTATTTTGTTGACGAAACTGAGAATTTCTCTGTCCCAGGACGAAAATTCGGCAGTGGTCTTACTGAGTATGTGATCAAACGTGACCGTGGACTCCTCGTTCGCGATGACGAAATCATGCAGCTAATTGAAAATGGTGAAATCGTCCTTATTGGGGTGCTTCCATTGATCTGGCTCGGGACACCACTGAGAAACAAGGATCGTATAATTGGTATGGTGGCTGTTCAAAGTTACACGAGCCACACTGCCTATACTCATGACGATTTGAAATTCCTGGACTTTATCTCATCCCAGATAGCCAGTGCCATAGAGCACAAGAAAACAGAAGAGAAACTGAAGCAAACAATGGATGAATTGTTGCGCTCCAATACAGAATTACAGCATTTCGCCTATATCGCCTCCCATGACCTGCAGGAGCCTCTGCGTATGGTATCGAGTTATCTGCAACTTATAGAACGCCGGTATGAAGGTAAGCTGGATTCCGATGCTCAGGAGTTCATAGATTTTGCGGTTGATGGTGCTAACCGTATGCAGACGATGATTAATGATTTGCTGACTTATTCCCGTGTCAGCACAAAAGGCAAACCGTTCGCTCCGACGAATTGTGAAGAGGTTATGAAATGGTGTCTCAACAACCTTCAGATAGCCATCGAAGAGAGTGGTGTTGTAGTTACCAACGATGCTCTCCCAGTTATAATGGCCGACGAATCGCAACTAATCCAGTTACTTCAGAACCTGATAGGCAATGCAATCAAGTTCCATGGTGAGGAAAAACCAAGAACTCACATATCTGTCGAGGAAAAAGAAGATGAATGGCAGTTCTCGGTCAAGGATAATGGAATTGGCATGAGACCCGAGGATCATGAAAAGATATTCGATATATTCAGCCGCCTCTACAATAAGACTGAATATCCCGGCACAGGTATCGGACTATCGGTATGCAAGAAGATAGTGGAGCGGCATGGCGGGCGTATTTGGGTCGAATCCGAACCAGGGGTAGGTTCAACTTTTTCCTTTACAATTCCAAAAGAAGATGCTAAAAACTAACCATGTTGAAAGATTTCCGTTGCCTCTCCTCAATCTCCTTATCAGCCCTGATAACAGCGACTTCATGACTTAAATAATCCAGAGTCTATTTGTTATTATATCAACTGGAAGGTGAAAAATATGAATGCAAGAGATAATGGTAAACCTGTGGAAATTCTGTTGGTGGAAGACAACCCCGGCGATGTGCGCCTGACACAAGAGGCGTTCAAAGAGGGAAAGCTGCAGAATAAATTGAGTGTGGTTAATGACGGTGAAGAAGCCATGGCCTTCCTGCGCAGAGAAGGCCAGTATGCAGACGCACCTCGACCGGACATCGTCCTGCTCGACCTGAATATGCCGAAAAAGAATGGTAGTGAGGTATTGGCCGAAATCAAAAATGATCCCAACTTGAAACGCATCCCCGTGGTGATACTCACAACTTCAAAGGCTGAAGAGGACATTCTCAAAACTTATGACCTGCATGCGAACTGCTACATCACCAAGCCTGTCGACCTGAACCAATTCATGACCATCGTGAAGTACATTAAAGAGTTCTGGCTCAGTATTGTAATGCTGCCATCAGGTGCGAGAAATGATTGAGAGACTCAATATCCTGTTAATCGAGGATAACCCCGGTGATGCAAGATTGATACAGGAATTGTTGTCTGAGGACACATTTATCCATATAGATACTGTAGAGCGGCTCTCGACCGGTCTTGAATATCTTGATGAGGAGAAAATCGATGCTCTTCTTTTGGATCTTTCATTGCCTGACTCTCATGGACTTGAAACATTTAATCGAGTGCAAGATTGCTTTCCCAGGCTGCCTATATTAATTCTGACAGGTTTAGATGATAATGAATTAGCATCTGAAGCCGTACGAAAGGGTGCGCAGGATTATCTGGTGAAGGGACAAATTGACAGTAAGTTGTTAATAGGGGCTATAAAGTATGCGATCGAACGCAAGAAACTCGAGAGGGCACTCCAGGAGAGCGAGAGGAAGTACAGACTGCTGTCGGAAAATTCTTCGGATGTCATCTGGTCCATGGATTTCGATGGCAAATTCCAGTATATCAGCCCCTCCACTGAAAGGCTCAGCGGGTTCACCGCTGAAGAGGTTTTGAACCTGCGTTTGGACCAGATACTCATGCCTGAAGGAATCGCCCTTTTCGAAAGAGAGATAGCTTTGGTGCTTCAATCCCTCCAAGAAGATCCGAAATTTAAAGTGAACAGGATATTCGAATTGGAACAGCAGTGCAAGGACGGTTCAACAGTCTGGACCGAGGTTTCGGCAAGCATAATGCGGGATGAAGACGGCAACCCCACAGGTATCCAGGGCGTGACCAGGGACATTGCCGAACGCAAGCAAATCTCCGAGCGATTGCGTGAGTCAGAACACTTCCTCCGGACCCTCATCGACAGCATGGACGAGGGTGTCATGGTCATCGGGACCGATTACAAGATAAGGGATGTCAACAAGGCAATAACAGATAAATTCGGTTTCGCTAAAGAGAACGTGATAGGCAAGCACTGCTATGAAATTTCCCACCAACGGGATTCACCCTGCGAACCGCCCCAGGACAGGTGCCCACTCAAATGCGTCCTGGAGACAAGAAATTTCTGCAAGGAGATTCACACACATTATACTGCCTCCGGGGAGCCCAAGTTCCTTGAGCTGAGCGCATCGCCCATGCTGGACGAACATGGTGAGATAACCAGCGTCATCGAGGTATCACGGGACATCACTGAACGCAGGAAGGCGGAGAGGGCGCTCCAGGAGAGCGAGAGGAAGTACAGGCTCCTGTCAGAAAATTTTTCGGATGTCATCTGGACCATGGATTTCGACGGGAGATTCCAATATGTCAGTCCGTCGGTCGAGAAACTCAGGGGGTACACCGTGGATGAGGCGATGAGCCAGGATATTTATCAGGTCCTCATGCCGGAGGGCATAGCCCTGTTTGAAAGAGAGATGGCCGAGTTACTTCAATCACTCCAAGATGGTACGGAATTACCCGAATCCAAGATATTTGAATTGGAACAGCCCTGCAAGGATGGTTCAACAGTATGGGCCGAGAGTTCGGTAAGTCTGATGTATGATGAAACTGGCACATCGATGGGTATCCAAGGTATAAGTCGTGATGTCACCGAGCGCAAGAAGGCGGAGGAGGCGCTGCGGGAGAGTGAAGAGAAATACCGGACTCTCATTCAGGGCACCCACGAAATTATACAAAGTGTTGCCTTGGATGGCAAGTTCCTTTTTGTGAACAAAACCTGGCATGACCTATTGGGATATTCGGAAGAAGAACTAAAGCAAATAACGCTCTTTGACATAATCCATCCGGATTCGCTGGAACATTGCAGTCAATTATTTAACGAGGTCATATCTGGAAAATCGCTCACTCAGATTGAGGCTAAATTCAAAACCAAAGAGGGCTCAACAATCTATGTCGAAGGGAACGTTATCCCACGCTATTCGAAAGGGAGACTCACCGGAACCCAAGGCTTTTTCCGCGACATCACCGAACGCAAGAAAGTGGAGGACGCACTGAAATCAAGTCAGAGCCAGCTTACGGAAGCGATGAACATTGCGCACCTGGTGGACTGGGAATTTGATGTCGCGACTGGCATTTTCACATTTGATGACCGATTCTACGCTCTTTACGGCACCACCGCGGAACTCGAAGGCGGCAACCGGATGCCGGCAGGTGTGTACGCCAAAGAATTCGTTCACCCGGACGACGTGTGCGTAGTGGCCGATGAAACGAATAAAGCCATACAGGCCACCGACCCTGGGTACGTGTCACAGGTGGAGCACCGGATAATCCGCAGGGACGGTGAGATTCGGCATATTGTCGTGCGCATCGGAATCACTAAAGACGAAAACGGCAGGACAATCAAGGCCCACGGTGCGAACCAGGACATTACCGAACGCAAGAAAATGGAGGACGCTTTGCGGGAGAACGAGGACCGCCTGCGCACTTTCTACGAGAACACGACCATCGGGATATACAGAACGACGCCTGACGGCCGGATACTCATGGCCAATCCCGCACATCTGAAATTGCTTGGATACAGCTCTTTCGAAGAGTTGTCGAAGCGCAACCTGGAAGTAGACGGCTACGAACCTGGTTATTCAAGGCAGATGTTCAAGGAGACCATCGAGCGAGAAGGTCGCTTCATCGGGCACGAAGCACAGTGGAAAAAACGCGATGGAACCGTCATCTGGGTGCGGGAGAACGCTGTTTTATTCCGGAACAAGGATGGCAAGGTCGATTTCTACGAAGGGACACTGGAGGACATCACAGAGCGCAAGAAAATGGAGGATGCAATAAAGGTGAACCTCCACGACCTTGAGCGGTACAAAAAAGCAACCATTGACCGTGAATTGAAGATGATCGAACTGAAGGAAAGGATAAAACTCCTCGAGCAGAACGGCGGTGTTTCCTGATGATTCCAGACCCATTATTCCTTGTAAATTGTACGATTTCGTTAATGTTGGTATTCCTATTGTACCAGATAAAAAAAGGAGGGAATGGATATGCCTGCTGATGAAAAAGACCTGACAGTATCCGCTTTCTCTGCTGAAGAACAAAACAGAAAAGCCAATTTGCTCCAGTCATCCTCAATCCTTTTATTGATTGGAGCTATTGCAGGTATAATATTCTCCATTAATCTCTCCAATTTTATTTTTGTGTTCGGTTTTATGTTGATAGGGGCAATTATATCAATGATACTATTATATTTTGGCCATATCCATTTTGCCAGCTGGACGTTATTGTTATGGATGTTGGCCGCGTTGATGTCAATCCTCTATATTGGTGATGGAATTCACGATATGTTCATACTCCTTTTTCCTATCTCGATCATGATTGCCAGTATGTTATTTGACAGGCGCAACTTGATTGCATATTCCTTGATTGTGCTTCTATCCATGCAGGCATTTATTGTTTGTGAACTGACTGGCGCAATCAATAACAGAATGAGTCCCGATACCACAATTCTGGATATGATTTCTGTGGGGATTCTCATGTTGATTTCAATTACATTGGCCAACAAGTCAGAGAGCATAAGGCGTAGCTTTCTCAAGGCAAATCAGAGCAATATATCTCTAACGGATATGAATATAAAATTACAATATGAGATGAAAGAGCGCAATAAAATAGAAAACGATATCAAAGCAAAGATTAATGAGCTGGAACAATACAAGAAGGCGACAGTTGACCGCGAGTTGAAGATGATAGAGCTGAAGGAAAGAATAAAATTGCTCGAACATAAATGCGGGGTGCAAGGATGAACATGCGCAGGAAAACTGTTCTGACAACAGTGTTTATAATAATAATCCTTTTCACCAGCCTGTTCTTTGTATCTAAATCCATAATGTTGGCCGGTTTCGAGAAGCTTGAAATGGGCTATGCAGAACGAAATCTCAATAGAACCATAAGTGCTTTGAATGGGGAGATAGATGGTCTGGACATGAAGCTTTATGACTGGGCCGCCTGGGATGACACTTACCATTTCATTGATGAACCGAACCAGGGTTATCTTGATTCCAATATTGTTACCGGGACATTCACCGGGCTGGAATTGAATGTGATACTCTATGTCGACCTCAATGCCACGGTCATATTTGGTAAAACCCTTGATAGGGAGACCGAAGACGAATATCCGAACTCCGCGGAATTGATAGATTCAATAATGGCAAATGACCTTCTTTTTGATCTTCCATATTCCGAAAGTTATGCTTCCGGTTTGATACGGACATGCAACGGACCGATGATTGTCGCGTCCAGACCCACCCAGAACAGTGCCTGTGATTCGCCACTCAATGGAGCAATGCTCATGGGCAGGTTCTTTGACAATGATGTTTCAGAGCGCCTTTCGGAACTCGTTAATCTCCCGGTCACTTTTTATCTGACCAACGAAGACAAACCAGCGGATTTCAATGAAGCCGAACGTCATTTGAATGAGAGCGATGAACCTAATTTTATTCAAACCATCGATAAAGATTATATCGCAGGGTACACGATAATCAATGACATCAATGATTCTTCCCTGTTCATAATTAAAACCGAGATGCCCCGGGACATATACCAGTATGGGGTTGCGAGCTTCAATTATTTCCAGATAGCTTTGCTTATAGTGATGTCCATCATTGGCTCTATTACCTTATTGACCTTGGATATGGTTGTTGTGAAAAGGTTGTCCATACTGAATTCCGAGGTGAAAACAATTGCACACGATGAGAATCGTTCGACCAGAATATCGGTTTCCGGCAAGGACGAGATTTCCTCATTGGCATCCGAGGTCAATTTGATGCTTGACTCTATTGAGGAATCCGAAAAAGTGCGGGGGATAATAAATGACAAATTGACATCGAAAGTCGTTGAACTGGAGAGAAGTGATAAAGCATCTCTCAACATAATGGAGGACCTCAATGAGACCGTTGATACGCTCAAGTCCATGGAAAAGAAGCTCGCCACAAAGAACAAGGAGCTTGAGGATTACACTTATACAGTTTCACACGACCTCAAGGCTCCGCTTGTGACAATTCAGGGTTTTTCGGATTTACTGGCTTCAAATTATGCCGAAAAATTGGACGACAAAGGTCGGCATTACATCGACCGCATCAACCAGGGGTCCGAGAGATTGAACGCGTTAATCTCCGATCTGTTGGAACTATCAAGGGCCGGTAGAAAACTAAAGCCATTCCAATGGCATGACTTCAACGAGATAATAAAAGGCTCGTTGGAGTCACTGGAGGGCAAGATTTCCGGCGCAAATGTGAAAGTTGTCCATCCGAATGATTTCCCGAAGATATACGGGGATGACATGAGACTGTCCCAGGTAGTGAACAATCTTGTGGGCAATGCCGTGAACTACATGGGCGAGCAGAAGTCACCCCAAGTCAACATCGGGTGGAAGGAATCGGGTGCGTTCTACGAGTTCTGGGTCCAGGACAACGGTATCGGCATAAAGGATGAAGACAAGACCCGTATATTCAACATATTCGAGCGTGCCTCCGAGGGCGGCGCGGAAGGTTCTGGCATCGGACTCTCGATAGTCAAGAAGATTGTGGAGACCCATGGCGGCGAAATTCGTGTGGAATCCGTCTTCGGCAAGGGTTCGAAGTTCATATTCACTATACCGAAAAAGGGGGCAGATGAATGAATGAAAATCTCAGAGATTGTGTGATAATGCTGGTGGAAGACAATGAAGCGCATGCCGAGTTGACAGTCAACGCACTGGAGCAGGCTCATAACGTGAACAATATAATCACTATGCCAAATGGAAGTGAAGCTCTTGACTATCTCAAGGGCCGGGGAAAATGGGCCAATCAGCCAAACAGACCGATGCCTACAATGATCCTCATGGACCTGAAAATGCCGGTGATGGACGGTAGGCAAGCGCTTGCCGCGATAAAGGGCGATGATGAACTGAAGCATATTCCGGTGGTCATGCTCACTTCCTCCATGCTGGAGTCAGACATCAAGGAATGCTACAAAAAGGGTGCCAACAGCTACATTGTGAAACCAGTGTCCTTCGGCAAATTCGTGGAGATAGTGAAGAGCATTCCATTGTACTGGATGTTAGTTAATAAATTGCCAGGGGGCTATTGAATGAACAAGAAAATACTCATAATCGACGACGATCCCGCATTCAGGGAAATGGTGAGCATAGCACTCAGAGAGAAAATGCCGGACCTGCAGATTGACGAGGCCAGGGACGGCCACGTTGGAGAAAAGAAGCTCAGGGAAACCAGATACGACCTCATCCTTCTGGATTACAGGCTCCCTTTCGGAATGGACGGACTCCGGTTCCTGGAGAAGACAGAAGGCTTGAGGCTTAATACACCTTTAATAATGATTACAGGGGAAGGCAACGAGGACGTGGCCGCCAGGGCCTTCAGGCTGGGAGTGACCGATTACCTCGTGAAGAAGAAAAACCTACTTTATTCACTTCAGTCCAAGGTCGAGGAAATATTCAATGCCGAGGAAAGCGATGTTGAACAGCCTCGAAAGCACGCCAGCCTGAGCAATGCGGCCTCAAGTGTCGAATTCATTAGAAATTACAGGGAAGAGATGCCCTCAGAGACGAGTCCCAAGAACTCGATGGGCGAGGCCGTGATGATAGAATTCGACAACGTTGAAGAATTCAACAAGTTCTCCAGCTTCGTGAAACGCATAGACGGGGTGAAGATCCAGGATGTCCGGATACTGGAAAACAAATTTGTTTTCATGCTGTCCCTGCTTCCCTCGAGGTTCGAAAAGATGGGCAAGGTGTTCGTGACCGGGTAAACTACCAGCCCCTAAAGTGGCGCTGGCGTTTGTTGCCAGGGCTGGAAGTTTACGGTTGGGATGAACCGATAAATTAAAATGAAATTGCCAATGATGATACTGGTCAAGAACTGGTTTTTCCCATAATGTTATTTAAAATGAGAATTAAGGGATATGTTATTTATAGTTATAAAATACTGGTAAAATGCACGAGTCCAATTATCACAAGAATTCAGGGTTGTTGGCCCTTCACAACAATATTAATATATTCAGAATGATTGTGTGGATAAGTTGCAACCATAAAAATGTGAGCAAAGAATTGGTAAAAACATGACCGACGATAAGGAGGGTGACAGTTCAATGAAAACCAGGGGGCCACTAGAAAGTAATATTCCTCATGGGCAAACGTTGCTGGAAAATGAAGAGAGAATAAAATTTTTAATGTCAAACAACCCTGGAGTAATCTATACTTCCAAGGCAGACGGGGATTTTGGCGCCACGTTCATCAGTGAAAACATAGAGGCACAAACCGGTTATAAGCCAGAGGATTATCTAAATAACCCGGGTTTCTGGGCGTCTCGGATACACCCTGACGATAAGGAACGGGTCTTCGACGAGATAAAACGTTTGTTCATAAATGACCATCATACTCATGAATACAGATTCAAGTGCAAGGACGAAAAATATCATTGGATGAGGGATGAATTGAAACTGATAAGAGATGAGAATGGAAAACCAAAGGAAATTATCGGGTATTGGATTGATATTACCGAGCGAAAGAATGCAGAAAAACAGCAAATCATGTTTGCTCAGGTTCTAGAGCGCATCAACAAAAACGAGGAAAAGGAAGACTTAATCCATGGCATTCTCGGTTTGTTCAAGGATTACACTGGATTCGAAAGTGTTGGTATCCGTCTAAGGGATAGGGATGATTTTCCGTATTACGTGACAAATGGGTTTCCATCGGAATTCGTGAAGGCAGAGAGATTTCTCTGTGCATGCGATCAATCTGGAGAACTAATACGGGACCCAAAAGGCAACCCAATTCTTGAATGCATGTGCGGAAATGTCATCCGCGGCAGAACCGACCCATCTAAAAAATTCTTTACCGAGAGGGGGAGTTTCTGGACCAACAGCACGACCGAGCTTCTCGCTTCCACCACAGAGGACGAACGCCAGTCTCGCACACGAAATCGCTGCAATAGCGAGGGCTACGAATCCATGGCCCTTATACCCCTGACTTCTGGTGTAGAAACAATCGGGCTTCTCCAGTTGAACGACAGACGCAAAGGGATGCTCGATCTAGAGATTATCGAATTCTTTGAAAAAATGAGTGCCAGCATCGGCATTGCTCTTGAACGCAAGCAGGGAAGGGAAGAACTGAAGAAGCACCGCGACCGGCTCGAGGAACTGGTGGAGGAGCGCACAGACGAGTTGAAGGAGAGCGAAAAGTTGCTTGCCTCTATTTATGAGAATGTGAACGATATTATATTTTACCTGGATGTTGAAGGAAATGAGAAATACCGTTTTCAATCGGTTAATCCAGCATTTTTAAAAACAACAGGATTAGAAGTTGGCAATATTTTGGGAAAATTGGTCACTGAAGTTATACCTGAACCATCTTTGTCACTGGTTTTTTCGAATTATCGTAAAGCTATTCAAGAAAGAAAGACAGTTCAATGGGAAGAAGAAACTATTTATCCATCCGGGAAAAAAATAGGGGATGTTTCAATAACTCCAATATTTAATGAACAAGGGATTTGTAAAAATCTAATTGGCACTGTTCATGACATCACCGAGCGCAAGAAAGCGGAGGAAGAGTTACACAGGAGCTACGACAAACAGATAGCGCTCAATACTATCCTTCGCCTTTCTGTCGAAGATATCTCCATGGAAGAGCTTCTAAAACGTTCTCTCAATGAGGTACTGAGGATTCCTTGGCTTGGGTTCAAGAAAAGTGGATGTATCTTCTTTGTTGAGGAAGGGTCCGAGACCTTGGTGATGAAGGTTCACAGCAATCTGGCTCGACCTATACAAGAAGCTTGTGAAAAAGTTCCTTTCGGAAAATGTCTCTGTGGAAAGGCAGCCAAGGAACAGAGGACCATATGTGTCTCCCATTTGAATGAGCAACATGAAATCACGTATGAAAACATAAAAGCCCACGGCCATTATTGTGTTCCCATCAGCCTAGCTGAAAAACTTCTTGGTGTAATTAACGTGTATACAGAAGACGGCCACCAATTTGACCAGAGGGAAGAAGATTTCCTGATTGCGGTTGCCAATTCTCTCGCAAGCATCATTGCCCGCAAGATGTCTGAAAATAGCCTTAAAGAAGAGTACAAACGTGCCGAATTCTACAATGACCTGATGTCGCATGACATCAGGAACTACAACCAGGGCGTAATGTCGAACCTTGAACTGCTCCTGATGTCTGAAAATTATCCTGATGAATACAAAAGGAACACACAAAACGCGCTCAGCCAGGTGATAGGCAGCTCTAATCTCATATCCAATCTCAGGAAACTGGGTGAGATGAAAGCGACGGAATCGGAACTCAGGAGCATTGAGATATTGCCAGTGTTCCAGGACGCAGAGGATAGGGTGAGAACGCAATTTCCCAATAAGCGCCTGGAGATAGTATCGAACATCAGCGAGAAAGAATACAAAGTATTCGCTAATGAACTACTGACTGACGTGTTCGTAAATCTTTTGGGCAATGCGATGAAATTCGACAGGCGCGATGTTGTGCAAGTGGATGTTTGTATCAGTGAGGACAATAACGATTTCTGTAAAATAGAAATTAAGGACAATGGCCCTGGAGTAGATGACATACGAAAAGCCATTGTTCTTGACCGGTATAATTTTGGCGAGCCTTCGGTATCCGGCTCGGGCCTCGGGTTAACCCTGGTGAAGCATATCATTGAAGGTTACGGCGGCAGGATATGGGTCGAGGACAGGTTGGAAGGTGAATCTGACAAGGGAAGTAATTTTGTGTTTTTAATACCGAAGGGGGGAATTGAATAGCGACAGTGTTCACGGTGGATGACGAACCATCGGTCATTGAGATATACAGAGAGATCCTGGAGATGAAAGGGCATCAGATAATCGCAGAGGCCTTCAACGGCGAAGAAGCTGTGAGAATATATGGCGATCTTGCAAAAAAACCGGATATCATGATTATGGACCACCGGATGCCAGTGAAAAACGGCTTGGATTCCATGAAAGAAATTCTAGCAATTAATCCAATGCAGTGCGTGCTGTTCGTCACTGCGGATGATAGAGCGGCCAAGGACTCTATTAAAATGGGCGCAAATAATTTTATAATCAAGCCATTTAATTTGGGAACTGTCTTGAATGCAATAAGCACTGCGATACTTGAAATAGACAACCGGTCAAAGACCATGAGAGAGAATCTTTTGGGACTCGTTACGAAGTTCAAGGGTTCTGATGCTGGTGCGCTCAGACATCTTTGCGACACCGTAGAAAAGGACATAATCGATATTTACCTTCAGAACGTGAAGATGGATAATGTGGATTTAGAAACAAGTTCCAGGTGGTCCTGCGATTTCATGAATCTGTGTGGGTTCGATTTTCATTACGAGCTAAAGGACGAAAACAATGCTGTAATAATAAATAATAAATGTTACTGGCATGAAAAGTTCGGCACCAATCCAATATTGTGCAGCCTGACCAGGTGCATATTGACAAGATTTGCAATGAAGACCGGTCGTGAAATAGACCTTAGAATAGACATGGTGATAATGGACGGAAGCAATCAATGTCAGTTCACGGTTAAATTAATTTAGCACTCCAAGCACCTTCCAGTGCCTGTCAATTATACAATCGTTAAATCAAAACTGAAAATCTCCGTTGATAACCCGATAGAAAGTGGTATTAGTTCCGGGGTACTATATCTTGTATGGTGATAAAATGAATATCAAATCCTCCCAACGATTGATATATTCCGTGGCGCTCGGCTATGTGGTGATACTGAATATCATCGGCAGCAGCTATCTTGAATTTTACCCGACCAACCTTCTCATCGGCGCGGCCTTTGCAGTCGGCATAGCCATGGTAATCGGCAGTGTGTACTTTTTCCTGACCCTTGGTAGGCCGAAGAATGTGGCGATCGCAGTCAAGGTGGCAACCCCGGTCCGCACGGTAAGGATGAGGCGCATCGCAGCTCCGGCGTAATACGCATTTCAGTTGCGAGTCTCACAAAGAACATGCCCTGCTGATACATTCATCAGGGCCTTTGCTGCCAGAGGTTTTCTGTCAGATATCAGTATTTTAGATTATAGATCTTAGATTTTAGATTTTAGATTTTAGATCTTAGATTTTAGATCTTAGATCTTAGATTTGTGTTGATAATATGCAACGCCGTCAATCCGTCGTAAATCTACAATCTACAATCGTCAATCTACAATCGTCAAACATCATGTTCATTATCATCACTCACTGCCCTGATTAAACAAATAATCCCCACCCGGGCACCCTGCCTTTCTTATCTCCAATCACTAATCCGCTCACAGCCATTGCATCGGCTGAACGGCCTCTCTGCCTGACAGATTGCGATGTGGGGTATTAAAAAAATCTGTGAGCATGCTCGCTATTCACTTTTTATATCTGCTGATGTGCCATAAGATTTCAGTATTCTGAAGTTTGCTCGTTAAATTATAGATTTTAGATTGATGCTTTCAGTATGCTGTTTTATCAATCTTTTTTAGTGAATAGTGAATAGTGAAAAAGGAAAAACTGAGTGTTTTTGTCCTTGAGTACCGATTCTTTCATCATTTACCTCCCGACGTCGCTTTTCACTATTCACTTCGGTCACTTTTCACTATTCGCTTCGGCCAGTCAATAAGTCCGTAAATCTACAATCGAAAATCTAAAATCTACAATCGTTATTGCTTCATTTCGCTGACCACTTACGATGTGCCCATCATACGGTATATGTATTTACACGATGGGATTCTGGACTGATAACCGACCAACCATCTCAGAAAGTTCCCGAGAGCACCACGAACCCGTCCTCTTTCGTTATGACGAATGACTGTTTTCCGGTCCTGTGATTCGTACCTCTCATCTTCAGAACCTCCATGTATTTTCTCCTGGCACCTTCCACTTCCTCGTAGGTCAGCAGTACCACGCCGTCCGAAGCATAGGCCACCTCCGACGGATAAAGTTGGTTGGGTTCAACCTCGCCGGTCAGTATGGAAACCGCGCGCCAGTTCTTCAGGTGATTCACAAGGTCGAACAGGAACGGTCTGTAATCGTTTCCCAGGAATTCCTTGATCACTGTAATGGGGTCTATGACCACCCTCTGGGCCATGGTCCTGGCAACCTCTTCGTCGATGAATGCCAGGATTTCCTCCGGGCTTGCCTTTCTCAGCATCTGCCCGATGTCGCAGAATATCACATTTTTCCCTATGTGGCTCTTGTTCAGGTGCTTGAAGTTGGACATGTAATGCATGACCCACTGCGGGGGTTCGCTGAGCGTCGTGAAATAAAGTCCTATCTCGCCCATCTCGGCTCCGGCGAACAGAAACTGCTGGGTGAATGTGGTCTTCCCGGTACCGGCCGGGCCTGCAACCAGTATCACCGATGGATACGGATATCCGCCCTCGATCAGTTCGTCAACGCCGTCCACACCTGAACACAATCTTTCCATTTCATCTGCCATATCAGTAACCTCCTGTGGCTGCGGGCTTTGCGAAGCTCGTTTCTTTCGGCATCAATACCTTTTTTCTTTTCAGATGAGTGGGTCTGTTCATCTCCTTGAAAATGCTTTTGGAGAGGTTTATGAACAGAAACCTGTCGCATCTGTTCATGATAATCTCGTATATGGCCCTGTTCTGATTTGCGTCCAGAACGATGGGTGCCGTGATATTGTTGAGCCTCTCAATACTGTCTATATACGAATGTATCATCTTCTTCACGCCGTCAGCTTCCTGATATTTGGTGAGTGCCGCTATATCATCTATCAGTATGAAGTTCATCTCATCCAGATCGATGGATTTCGTTTTAACGGCCCCGCCAGCGAAGGATATCGCGGTTATGTCATCAAGAAAATTCATCTCGTAAGGCCCGTTGATGAACCTGACATTTGAAACATTCGCCTCGGTTTCGCCGGATATCCTGCTGACTGCGTCAATATAAACGAGATTTTCCTGCGATATTCCATGAATCGTCAGAAGGCTTGCGGTGTACTGGTGTGGCCTGTCGATGGTAATGAAAATTCCTTTCTGTTTCATCTCGTGGAGAAAGAATTTCAGAAGACAGATATTCACCCTGGTACGTTCCGCGTATTTGGAAACAACGAGTACTTTCCCCTTTTGCGGACTGTTTGCTGTGTAGAAGAACTCCATGAATTTCTTTGCTATGTCAATAGTTTCGTTCATGTTAATCACTTCATTATCCCCCAGGTCTCTTTAATTGATTATTGTCCGATTATCATTGTTGATAGCATATTGTCCGGAAATTTTGAAATTACTGCATAAATACCGAGAACGCTCAATTCTTCAGGGCTGAGATGAATCGGTATAAGCAGTAAACTTCCAGTCCTGGCAACAAATGTTAGGCACTGAAGTTCCCAGCAATCTCAATGTGGAATCAAGATGTATTCACAGCAACATGCCCCGTCTGTAAGGGTGGGGTTCGTGACAACACCAATATCTCAATCAATTCAAGCCCTGCCTGTGAGGGCTGGGTATGTGGCTTCATAAATTATAAAGAGCCACTTTAGGGGCTGGTAGTTTACTAATTTTGGTTGTCATGGCTGATACTCAACCGAGATAATTGACACCGCGCTTTAATACCGGTTAGCGTGAATTGCCATTCGATGTTGTCAACGGTACATTTCATTGTTTCTCTGGGCATTGCGTTCTGCCTCGAATACAGACATCCCAGAAGATATACTTTCATTCTCGCACTCGGCTTAATCGGTATGGCACCAGACATTGACCATATTCTGCCGCTCTATCAAGGTGCCGGAATATTTCACAATACTTTTTTCATGGCCATTCTTCCGCTGACAATGGTAATGTTGGTGCATCTTGTCGAAAGTTCCCATGAAATGTCTTCTTCCAAGTTGCAGAGATTCTCCATCTGCGTAACCATCATACTTGTTTCCCATTTGTTTCTGGACCTGATTGCCGGTTCGGGAATCGGTCTGAGATTCCCCACATCCGCAGGCGTATTCAGTGTAACGCCCGACGTGCTCCTGAGTTCGACCAATATCGGCACGCTGATAGTCACAACCGATGTCCTGTGGATGACCATGTTGGTAGTAGTTATGTCCGGGAATCTCCTGCAGAAAAAGATATACGCACTTTTCGAGGAATATGCCGAGAACCCGCTGCCTGATATTAAGCCGCTGCACTACGTTAGCAGAATGTTGATGAACAATCCGAATTCGGCCAATGCATTCGGTATTTAATACTACATATGATATAACAATTTGTAAGAGTTCAGTTTTCTGAAATTTTAGATTTTAGATCTTAGATTTTAGATTTGTGCTGGGAATATGCTGTTTTGTCAATCTTTTTTAGTGATATGTGATAAATGAAAAACTGAGTATTTTTGTCCTTGAGAACCAATTCTTTCACCATTTACCTCCAAACGTCACTTTTCACTATTCACTTTACACTTTTCACTAATCACTTCGGCCAGTCAATCCGTCGTAAATCTAAAATCTACAATCCCCAAATCTACAATCGCCAATACATCTACAATCGAAAATCTAAAATCTACAATCGTTATTGCTTCATTTCACTGAATATTTATGACAATTTAATACATATTTATATCCGAACATCAATATGGAATGCGTGGCCCAAACGAAATTAAGGTTGGTAACCGTATCCGAGAGAATATGCATTTATCTTGATAGATTTCCGCCCTATGATGGGGAAAGAGATGGTCCTTTTGAACTCACCCAGATAGGGATTGCAACAGCCGTGGATGTGGCCAGAAGTAATTTTCCCCGGGCCATTCAGCCCCTGATGGATAATCAACTAGTCAATAATATCAAGGCCCATATTCCGGGCATCAGGCAAAAGCGTTTTATTTATTACCTTACCATGAAGGGCAAGCAAGAAGCCAGGTCTATCAGAACCAAATTGCTGAACACAAAGCTCCGGGTGATTGATATTCATGGCCAGATGTCTACCCGGACCCCTGAAGAAATTCAAAGAAGGTTTCTCGGTGAATTTCATCTTGACGATATTCTATTCAGTATCCCGCTTGAAGAACCATTTGACTGTCGGATATTCATTAAAAACAGAACCGAGAGAGAGGTATTGGTCGGAAAGCAAGTTAAAAAAGATACCGACGGGAAACATTTTCACGGCCGTGAATCGGAAATTGCCAGTATTCGCCAATGGTTGAATTCTGACAGGTCCAATACATTGATAATCAAGGGAATGCCCGGGATCGGCAAATCAACCCTGGTGGCCAATTTGATGGATGAGATATCTCTCAATTACAGTGTTCATTTCTTCAATATCAATCCCTGGTGTTCGTTGCGTCCCCTGGTGCAATTTCTGGCAAATTCCTTCGGAAAAATCGGGATGCCCGAATTAAAAAGTTACCTGGATGAACACCCCGAGATTGAAATATACGAGCTAGAATATCTGCTTTCCAGAATATTCTCGGGCCGGAAACTGATGTTGATATTCGATAATTTTCAGAACATCAATGCGAACCTGAAAATATTCTTCACAATGCTCAAGAAGGTTGTTGACGAAACTGGCGGCGTCAAATTGATAATTCTGGGGCGAAATGTGGAACCGTTCTACGAAATGTCTGCCGCGGCGATTGACAATACCGTCCTTGAAATAACGCTTGAGGGCCTGAAAGAACCCGGCATGTTATCTCTGGCAAGGTCCTTCGAAATTCCGGAAGAGCGCATTGGATCCATCATGGCACAAACCGGCGGGCACCCGCTTTTCATTGAGCTTTTGGTTCACGGCAAAAAATCGAATGGTCACATGGACATAGAGCGCTTCATCGCCGAGGAATTCGTGACCGCATTGACCGGGGAAGAAATCAATGTTCTGAAATTCATTTCCGTATTCCGTTTTCCCATCGAAAGACATGCGCTGCGTTCTTACAAGCCAGCACTTGTCAATCTTTTCAATAAATCCATACTCAAAAGGTCGGAGGACGATTTCATCATTCTGCATGATGTGTTGAAAGATGCGTTTTACAGGCAACTGTCCGGGTCGGAAATGAAAAAGTACCATTCCAAAGCCGCAAGATATTACCTTGAAAATCTTCAGATTTCAAGTCAAATGGAAGCAGTCCATCATTTTCTGTATGCCGGTCGTGCGGACAGCGCTGCCGAGATAATGATCGCAAAGATGGACACCATCCTGAATACCGATAACAAGGAATATCTTGCCAGGCTTTTGACCATGCTCCTATGCAGCGACCTTGACATCGGGCCCGACGAAAGGGCGCTCCTGCTCCATGCCCAGGGTACGGCCCTGGCGTTCATCGGGGAGATGGATTCCGCCATGGAGAATTACACACAGGCCATCGAATTGGTCGAACCCGGGGGGGACATGCGCATCGCCATGAAGGCGAGGGTCGGCATCGCGAAGATAATGCTGCGCAGAAACATGTACGAGGAAGCCGAGGCGGTGTTTAGGGTTATACTGAAATGGGCGTCCAAGCACGATGAAGCGCCCATCGAGGCGGAAGCGAATTATCGCCTGGGCGCAATCTACGAACGGTTGGGCGTCCCGGAACAGGCGCTGGTGCATTATAAAAAGGCCTGGACGATATCGATAGGAACGAACGACAAGAAACAACAGGCCCAGGCGCTTTACGGCATGGGAAACATATCCCACACAGGCCGTAATTTCGAATGGGCATTGAAGCGCTATGATGAGGCCCTGAATATCGCCCTTGCCAGCGGGAACGAGCACATGGCGTCGAAGATACTGACCCGTATCGGGTGGACATTGAGCGAACTCGGACGTTTGAATGAGGAAATTGAAACGTACAATAGAGCAATCTCCTTATCCAGAAAAAGCGGTTCCGTACGTGTTCTGGCTTACGCCCTGTCCAATGCGGGAGCGGTCTACATAGACAAGCCGAATTTTATTCAGGCTTCCGAATACCTCGAGGAAGCGTTGTTCCTGTTTGAGAAACTGGGAGAGAGACGGATGATAGCCACAGTGAAATTAAATATGGCGAGCATCAAGGTTCTGAGAGGAAAGCACAAGGAAGGGACCGATGCTTTTAGGGAGGTCAGGATAATCCTGGAAGCGCTCAAGGATAAGGGAAAATTGATGACATCATACTTCAAGTTCGGTCAGGCCATGAGAAAGGTGGAGAAGACGGAGCAGGCAATGAAATTATATAAAAAGGCCTTGCATATATCCAGGGATATCGGAGATTCTGACGCTTCGAAGCAGATACTCCTGGAGATGCAAGACCTGTCAGATGTGGCATGAGTGTTTGGGATTAGATGCCATTATTCGGTGTCGTCGCCCGGGTTCCAGCCATCCGGTCCGTCCCTCATTCCGATTCCGAGCGGGTCTTCGCCTGGGTTCCAGCCATCCGGTCCGTCCCTCAGTCCGATTCCGAGCGGGTCTTCGCCTGGGTTCCAGCCATCCGGTCCGTCCCTCATTCCGATTCCGAGCGGGTCTTCGCCTGGGTTCCAGCCATCCGGTCCGTCCCTCATTCCGATTCCGAGCGGGTCTTCACCAGGGTTCCAGCCATCCGGTCCGTCCCTCATTCCGATTCCGAGCGGATTTTCGCCCAGTGTCCAGTTTCCAAGGTCGGCCCGCATTCTAAGACCCCAAGCAATCATTAATCCATTCATCCATGGCTCGGACACTTGTCCTTCACAGCAGACGTCCTCGGAAGGCTCTTCCACGGTTTCCGCATGCACGCCGGAAAAGCAGATGACCAGCAGTGATAACGCCACCACTATAGAGAGAATACTTTTTGTTGTTTTTATGATTTCACCTCCTATCCTGAAATGTCAGGATGAGCTGACATTTTCGTAGTGGCATAATGTTCTATTCTGAGCAAGCTCACAAAACATTTTTATAGACCTGCAAATACGCTTTAATTAGAACGTACATGTTTTGACACATGTGTCATTGAAAAATTATCGCGCATGATTTTGATTTTTGATATTTTGGAAGCAACTTTGATTAAATATCATTTTATTTTCCTGTTCATGAAAGTGATCTCAATATCCCTGACATTGGAACAATTAAAAGAGTTGTGCGAAAAGAGGATTACGGAAATCACACTGAATCAGGGCTCAAGTCTGTTGAGGATAAAGGTAAAAATGCCTGGAAGCGTGTGATTGTTGTTGACGTTTGCTGGTAGAATACTTGCTGGTATAAGCAATAGACGTATTCGTCGCACTTCCTTTTATTGATTCTTATTTATTCATGGCACTGGCGCGTAACCGCCGGCGTCTGAGTATTGGATGGCATGGGATAACGAGGGCGCGTTGTCCGTCGGGTTGGGAATGTCGAAGGGCGTGAAAATCGCGGAGGCTGGAACTCCAAAATATGCGCTGGATTCTTCCTCCCTCCATTCCTGGCGTTTAACCACCGTCTTCCGCCTGGGTCGGGTTGATAGCTGGTTGTTGGGGAATGATGGTTGAACAATAACTCTCCGTTTGTGAATACACTTCCCGCACATATTAGCAGACGGTGAGGGGCACAGAACTTTAAAAACTATTCGCTTGCGGCTTCCCTATCTGCTCGGGACGCTTGATAATATTTTACCTTACTTTCATCAATTTGAATAATTCTCTGGTTTTAAGAACTCTGTTGTCCAAGGTTTTCTTTATTTCTGGTGTATTCAGATGTTTATCGCCGCTCACAAGATAGGTTTCCTCGTCTTTCTCCATTTCTTGTTTGGCAAAAATGTAAACTGGCCTGTCCTTATTATCGGAAACAAGCCGGGTGGCTTCTTCCAGAGTTTCATGGTATTTTTCAGGGTCCAGGTCCATATGAACTATGTTCTGGTAAGTATCCAGTAAATCTATTGCCAAGCTTGGTTCGATTCCCTTCCTTTTGAGAACAAGCTGGATCTCGTCAAACACATAGTCGCAGATAATAATCTGCCATAAGCCTCTGTCCGCCAATTCAAAGAGGTGACGTTCATTTCCATCTGGATAAAATATCGATGAAAAGAAAATATTAGTATCAATTATCACTCTTATGCTTACGATTTTTGCCATATTTCCTCTCGATAAGTTCTGCGGAAACTTCCTCTCTTACAGATTCTATTTCGTCTATCGTAATGCCTTTTGCCTCAAGCTGTCCGGCCAAATCCTGCTGGATCATCTCACGTATTGCCTGACGTACTACCTCGCTCCGGCTCTTGAAGAAGCCGGAATGAACCTTCGAGTCCAGGTATTTCAGCAGGTTTCCCGTTACTTCCACGCTTATGTTCATTTTCAATCACCATACATATATCTATTAGCGGGCTAATAAAACTTGTGGTCAAATTATAGAAAAATCCCCCGGTTCAAGTGAAAGGAACACTGATGTTCACCAAACATTGCGAGCGAGCAGGGTCACCCGAGTTTTTCTTGTTTATCCTTCTTTTTCTTTTTGGAGGGTGACCCAGCGCAGCGAGCAATAAAAAGAAAAATTGGAAGTGGGCCCATCCAGATTTGAACTGGAGATCTTCTCCATGTCAAGGAGACGTCCTTTGCAGCGCCGTCGGGTATTCCCCCGGGCAGCGTAACCAGCTAGACCATGAGCCCTTTATGCAGGGATTCCAGAATGTAACTGTGTTGAAATACTTTTCCCAGCATTTTTCCCACCATTTTATCACTAGTTATATATATCAAAAGTACATTATCATGTAAAAGCGTGGGGGCATCACTTGAACGTATTAGATGCAGAATCCGCAGAACGGATATACAGAGAATTGTACAGAACCCTTGGAAAAGCAATAGGTCCACAGATGGCAAGAAACATCCTCAAGATGGGTGAGAGCGACTTCGACAAAACGGACCCATCTAAATCACTTGAGAGTCTTAACACCTGCCTGGTCACGGCCTTTGGAAAGGCAACCGCCCAGGTGATGGTTTCGACATCAGTTAAAACATGCTTCGAGGACGATAGAGCCCAGCTGATATTGGGAGAGCTGAGCAGGTTGGGCATACTGGGAGATTGAAATGAACGATTTGGGCGCGGGTGTTCTGAAGGCCTTGGAAAGCAGTTCGCTAGGCAGGATGAGCATCTATGTTCTCTCCAAACAGGGCCGGGACCTCGGCATCGACATCGACAACCTGGCCCCGGAAGAAGTGGTAAAGCTCACTGCACGGCTGAAAGCAGTGCTCCCATTTTTCCTGGGTGAAGAAACCGAGGAAGTCATAAATCAGATTCGCAGATTGACCAATAACACAACGATGGTGACGACATGATAAAGAGCAGAGTACCGACAGGAATTCCGGGATTGGATGAATTGATAAGCGGCGGATTCGCGGAAAATACCGTGAACCTCGTTAGCGGTCCGGCAGGCAGCGCCAAGAGTTTGATGGCGCTCCATTACATCTACAACGGTGTAAAGGACAAGGACGAAACTGGCATATATCTCACACTTGAGGAACCCAGGGAGAACATCCTGCGGGCCATGAGCTCATACGGTATGGACATCACGAAGTACGAGGAAGAGGGTAAATTTATCCTCCTGGACCTCGGCGAAGTAAGGCGCAGGGTGAATACCTCCGAGGAGGAAGGCGTCATCGGCTTCGGAGCACTTATAGTCCTTCTGAAAAATCTCATGGAATTCACCGGTGCCAAACGATTCGCGCTGGATTCGGTGACGGCTGTCGGTCTGTACTACGAGGACTCGCCAGGCATCCTGAGAAGGGAGCTTTTCAAATTCGCCGGTTTCCTGAGGGAAAGGGACATCACCTCACTTCTGATAACAGAATCCATAGAGAACGGCCAGCTGACCAGATACGGCATAGAGCAGTTCATCGCGGATTCTTTCATTGTTTTTGGCCTGGAGGACATGAAGGGCGAGCTCAGAAGGACAATAACCGTCAGAAAGATGAGGTTCACCAAGCATGATACGATGAAGCATCCCATGCTCATCACCTCCAGCGGGATAAACGTGTCTGCCGATTCCAAGGTCTTCTGAACCCGGAATGGCAGACAGGGGGTACCATGGCGACAAATGTCAGCCTGCTTGCGGAACTGCTGGAAATCATATTCCAGGAAAACAGAGAGCTACTGCTCGAACTCAACATCTCTAATGTCATTTTTGCCAACAAGAGAGAGAAACCTGCAATAGCAGAGCTGGATGTCAGTCCCGAACTCCATGTCAACGCCGAAAGAATAATCGACGGTCCCGCTTCCCAGTTTGGGCTTGCGTCTCTGATTTTCACCGTGCGGGACTATCTGGAAGTATTCGAGGGCACCGCTGAATCAAACCGCCGGGTGGCTGAAGCCATATCCCGTTTTTCCCAGGCCCATGATTCCAGAGAACTAGCCTCTGTGAAGGAAGCCTTTCCAGACATTTTTTCCATCGGAACAATGGCGCAGGAAGCTGACAAAGGAACTCCCGAAGACATCGGAACAATCTGTGCCATATTCACAACTGTGATGGCAAAAGCCCATCAGGATGCCGGCATGGGGGCGGCCGTTCTGCTCGCTCACCTCAGGCAATGTGATGCCGTTAAATCAGTTTCCGATGACCTGATTAACATTGATTTCGCGGACAATATCACGGTGGACAGTGCACTGAATATGTTCTCCGATGCAATCCAAAAACTCGGATTATCCCAGTCATTCGTGAATCAAATTCTCGAAACCTACGGCCCCATACCCGATGAAATCGGAATCACAGCCAGACTATCCGGCGGCGCGGATTCAAGTTCCACCGCTTTCGGCTGTGCACCCATCGACAGGCTTCTGAGGGACGGTCTGAAAAAGGACGTTACTGTTCTGCTCGAGGGGCCGGCCGGCGTTGAGAAGGAAATACTGGCTTCCCTGTATCTGATGGAGGGCCTTCAGAGGGGCGGTTGCGCCATATAGGTCTGCACCGTATGCCCTGTTCAAAGCATCAAGCGTGGTCTGGAATCACTCGGTCTGGATGTGTCAAAGTTAGAGTCCGACGGACGGCTGATATTCGTGGACTGGTATTCCAGGTTCACGAAGAGGGTCACCAGCATCGATGTTTCCGGCAATGTCCTGAAGGTCTCCAATGACCTCACCAATCTTGCAGTCGGAATAGACATGGCATTGAAAATGGCCAGCAACCATACCCATGTCCGTCTGGTACTGGAGATGGCCTCTCCCACCATAATTACAGAGGGATTTGACAGGGTCCACGAGTTTCTGAATTCAGTCCGAGCCAAATTAAAAAATCATTCATGTACGGGTCTGGTGCTGCTCAACCCGCTCATGCACCCGGAAGAAGAAACCAGAATGCTGGAGGAGATATTCGACGGTACCATGCTCATCGAGAGAACGGAACTGCATGGTAGATTTCAATCCACTTTCAGAGTCGCGCATCTGTCCGGTACCGCATACAGCCCTGCCAGGTTGAACCTGTCCATCACCCAGAGGGGCATGGAAATATCCGGGAGCGGGGACACTCAGCCCCTGGTCATCGATTACGACCATGGCGATGAAAAAGCCATACTCGGATTGCTGGGCATTGAGTCACTTTCGCCCGGCGGTTTGCCTGTCGGTCATTCTTTCCTTGTGTGGATACCCAGTTCAATGGTGCCTTCGGATTACGTTAAACCAGTGGTGATGGAGGCACAGAAGGAAGGGAATGCTCTGTTGCTGGCCCTGTCCTCAATGGACACCGACACAATCGGGGAATGGATGTCTGAAAAGGGACTGAGCCGCAAGGGACTGATAGACCGGGGGCTTCTCCAGGTGGTGGAGTGGTACGGCCAGAAGAGCGCAAAGGTGTTCGGAATGGAGATGGACCAGGGCGTCATACGGACCTCCAGGGACCTTACCCATCTCGGTGTTGGCCTGGACACGGCACTCAGCAAGATTAGCGACCAGTTCTCATCCCTGGCTGTCATGGAACTTCTGTCCCAGGCAATCAGGCTGTTCGACATGGGGGGCGTTTACGCATTTGCCCAGTCAATCAATGCCAAGCTTGTTGACAGGAATTTCACGACGTTCGTGCTCATGGAAAGGGATGCCCATGAATCCATGATAAATGCCGCCTTCGAGGAACTGTTCGACGGCATCATTGACATCAGGACATCCGGCGGCGTCCTGGAAATCGGCCTTGTCAGCATTAGGGGTTGCCATTTCCAGTCCGAATATCGCCCGCTGACCAAGTTGCGGGATCGATTGACGATCGATGTTTCACGGCGCGTCCCGGATTCGGAAATTGTCGAGACAATGGCGACTCACGGTCTTTCGGCAAGGCTGAAAAGTCTGGAGAAGGAATTGGGCAGTACCCTTGAGGAGAAACTTTCGCTGGAGAGGCGATTGGCCGAACTGATGGAAAAGGCCACCGAGTATGAGCGTCGTCACCGTGAGATGAAATCCGCCCTTGAGGTGGTGGAAGGCCAGATGGCGAAATCCGCAGAGGCATCTGGTGATATCTCCGGCGTTCAAACACAACACAGGGAAGAACTGGCCAAGCTCCTGAAGATAATGGACGATATGCTGGAAAATCTGCCCGACGATGTTGTCAATTCCTTCGCTGCCAGCGAGGATTTCAAGCTTTACGAGAAGATACTGAATATTTATCTGGAGGAAAAAGAATGATGCATCCGTCGGAATCCAGAGTACTGGACATCAATGCCGCTGCACTGGGCGTTTCCACCGCAGACTTGATGGAGAATGCCGGCAAAGCGGTTGCCGGTCATGTATCGGGCATGAAAATAAAGGACAGGATACTGGTAATCTGCGGTCCGGGAAATAACGGCGGCGACGGACTGGTCGCCGCGCGGCACCTTGCACTTGCCGGGCTGGATGTGACAATCGTACTTCTGACCCACCGTGCCCCATCAAGGAGCAGGCTTTTCGAATCCAATCTCTGCAAACTTCCGAAATCGGTGAAATTTCTGGACGCCAGCACACCCATCTCATCCGGTTTCAAAGTGATTATCGATTCCATGCTTGGCACCGGCCTCCGTTCGGAGCCCAGGGAACCGTATGCGTCCTGGATTCGCGAGATTAACGGTTCCGAAGCAAAAATAATATCGGTGGATGTCCCAACAGGTCTGGGTACCAATCTCGCTGTGAAGCCTCACTCGACAGTCACGTTCCACGATGCAAAGGAAGGCATGAACGCCGATAATTCAGGCGAGATAATCATTGCGAACATCGGAATCCCACCGGATGCGGCCCTTTACACCGGGCCTGGGGAGTTCGTTCATTATCCCATTCCGTCGCGCAATTCCCACAAGGGCCAGAACGGCCGATTGCTGATAATCGGCGGCGGCCCGTACGCTGGCGCACCGGCCCTCTCGGCATTCGCCGCCCACGCAATCGGAGCCGATCTGGTGACCATCGCCGCACCGGAATCCAGCGCTGCCATAATCTCATCCTACAGCCCCAACTTCATAGTACGACCGTTGGAAGGAAAAATCCTGGCGACCGGGCATCTGAAAAACCTTGCTGAATATGCCACGGACGCGGACGCAATTCTCATCGGTCCCGGCCTGGGCCGTGACAGCGCCACCATGAAGGCAGTTGCGGAATTTGTCGGCAAATTAAAAAAACCGCTGGTGATTGATGCCGACGGCCTGCACGCAATACCGAAATCGATGAAGTTCAAGGTTCCGGCGGTCCTCACCCCACACGCAGGTGAATTCGCCACACTGGGAGGCTCGGAAATATCGCCGAAGAGCGTGGATGCACTGGCCCAAAAATATCGCGCCACCGTTTTGCTCAAACAGCCGACAGACATAATCTCGGACGGGACGCACCACAAACTCAACCGCACGGGAAATCCGGGCATGACCGTGGGCGGTACCGGTGATGTGCTGGCAGGCATCGTGGCAGGGCTCATGGTCAAGGGCGTCGGCCCGTACGAGGCGGCGAGAATGGGTGCGTATATTTCCGGCGCGGCCGGCGACACTGCATTTGACAGCCTGGTGTACTCGTTTACGGCGACGGACGTAATCGCCTGTGTGCCGCAGGCGATGAAACGGATTTTGTGCAAATTGTGATGGCCTGGCAAACCACTGTAGCCCACTTTCATTTTTAAAAATCGCACGGAAAAGAAAGTGGGCCCAGCCGGATTTGAACCGACGACCATCTGGTTATGAGCCAGACGCTCCACCGGGCTAAGCTACGGGCCCTTTGCGCGTTCTCCCGCGGCATTCTCATGCCACGGACATCACTGGAAAACGAACATGGTATATTTAGATTATGGCATTGGGCGTAAGAGTTCAGTATTCTGAAGTTTGCTCGTTAAATTGTAGATTTTAGATTGATGCTTCCAGTATGCTGTTTTATCAATCTTTTTTAGTGAATAGTGAATAGTGAATAGTGAAAAATGAAAAACTGAGTATTTTTGTCCTTGAGTACAGATTCTTTCATCATTTACCTCCCGACGTCACTTTTCACTATTCACTTCGATCACTTTTCACTACTTACCATTGGGCATGCCTCGCCTGTGAGGGCGGGGATGTCAAGACTATCTATACTAAAAACAGCACCGCTGCCCCGATGACGGCCACCACGGCCCCGGCAATCCCCACCCAGCTCGTTTTCTGGCCGTAAAGCCGCCATACCACGGGGATGATGAACACCGGCATGAGGGACATGAGTGTCTGCGCCACTCCTGCGTGGGTGTATGTGACCGCTACCATGGACAACGTTACGCCGATGAACGGGCCTATGAACGCCCCTGCGGCGGTATGCTTCATCCCCTGCCGGTCCTTTATCGCCTTCCGTATCTCGGGAAATTTCCCCAACACCAGTACAATGAACCAGACGAACAATGCCCCCAGCAGCATCCGTATCAGAGTCGCCGATAACGGGTGCAGTGCGTTATCCTCGTACAGCAGCATCCCCATCTTGGCGAAGACAAGGCCCAGACCCTGCCCCACTGCGCCCACCAGTGCCAGGAACACTCCCCAGGCCTTCAGTTTGCCGGTGACCGGTATCTCTCCGGTCCTGTCTTCCCTCTCCAGCAGTACCACCATGACACCGAACAACGTTATTCCGATGCCCAGCATTGCGAAGGCTGAAAGTGCCTCGCCCATCAGGAGAAATGCCGCGATGGCGGCAAATATGGGCGACAGCGCCATCATCAGCACGGACCTGCGCGGCCCTATTATTAGAAATGCCGAAAAGAGACCGAAATCCCCTATCCCCAGGCCGACAATGCCGCTGAGACCTATCCAGTACCATTGGTCCGTTGTGGCCATGGGCAAAATGCTTCCCAGAAGTATCAAGTGGGTTATTGCCAGCAATCCGACTGCGATGGCTATTCTGTAGGCATTGACGCTGATGGCGCCTATCTTCTTTCCGGCCGAGGTGAACAGCAGCGAGTTGAACGTCCACAGTACTGCCGTGGCGACTGCCGCTATCTGGCCCAAAAACATTGTTTCCATTTACAGCCAATTGCCTGAATTCAGCAATGATTATAAACCCTCCCTTACGTCGTAAATATTCAGTGTAACGATTTTCGATTTAGGGATTGTAGATTTACGACGATTGTAGATTTGGGGATTGTAGATTGTAGATTTACGACGGATTGACGGCGTTGCATATTATCAACACAAATCTAAGATCTAAAATCTAAAATCTAAAATTTCAGAATGCTGAACTCTTACCTCACGTCTTGCGATTTGCTTCGAATCTGTGGCACCTTACTGCGTTAGGCTTTAATAGGGCTATCCAGATATAGTTATAGTGAGACTATGAGACCAAACAGAGATGAAAAACCCGTTGAGAAATGCGGAGTATCGGACTGTGATGAGGACGGCGAACGTTCTCTGTCGCGCAAGAAGGTCAAGGAAGAAATGGGCTGGACCCTGGACGGCGAGGACAAGAGAGTGCATCTGTGCAAGAGCCATTACAGGGAGTTCAAAAAGGCCACAAAAGAGGAGCGAAAGATAGAGTCCCTGAGACGCTGAGGCTGTCGAATGAAGAAGATCAAGAGCGGAGTTTACGGCCTGAACAGGCTGATGGACGGCGGCATCAATCAGAACACGATTACTGCTGTCATCGGTTCTTCCGGCGCCGGAAAGACCACCTTTGCCACCTATTTTTTGAAGAGGGGCCTGGAACAGGGCGAGGACGCCATATTCATCACCCTGGACGAGGAGCCCAAGCAGATCATCAAGGAAGTCATCCAGATGGGCTGGGACAATATCGAGGATTACATTGATGATGGAGCCATGGTGTTCGTGGACGCAGGCGGCAAGCAATTTTCCGATTTCATTAAGAACGAATTATCCGGCTTCGTGGAGGACTGGAAAGGCTACAATGCAAGAATTGTCATTGACCCGCTGACGCCGGTGCTCTGGTCAGTTACCCACAGATACGAGCAGCGTGACATTGTATCGTTCCTTCTGAGGGAGACAAGGAAGATCGGAACCGTGATCTGCACCCTGGAGGAACACAGCGTCATGGGAGACCTTTCCGGCCAGGACCTGATAATTCCCATGTATCTTGCTGACAATGTCGTCCATCTGCGGTACAAGAGTCACGAATCACCGGAACACAGAGACATGAAGATAATCAAGTGCAGGAGCAGCCGCCACAGCAGTTTCTGGCATCCCTACAAGATTGTGAAGGGCAGCGGCCTCATCATACAGGAGGCCAGTCTGGCCGAGGATACACCGCGCCAGGTGGTGGACCTGTCAGCCAAGTTGGAGAAGGCTCTGACCCTTATTCCCGCTTCCAAGAAGAAGAACCTGTCCCCGAGCATACTGCGCAGCATCACCAGGACCGTGGATATGCTGTCAATGGAGGATATCGGCGTTCTTGACCCGGATTATATCATAATGCAGATACTTGTCGAGTACGATTTGATTGATAAGTGAGGTGCCACATGCCGAAGATAGGTGATGCACTGAAGACCGCGGTCGAAATAAGGCCCAGTGACGCCGTCGTTCAGCAAAAAAGGGCAAAGCCGACCAGCGTTCTGATGAATTCAAACAGAAGGAGAATATTCCAGCATCTCTGCCGCAACCCCTGTGACCGACTCGGTGCAATTGCGAATGCAACGGCCATGTCCCGTTCCTCCGCCAAGTGGCATCTGGATACCCTGGTGAAATCGGACTATGTCCAGGAGTTCCTGATTGACGGGGAACCGCATTTCTGCCCACGCGGTATGATTTCCGGAGGAAACCTGCTTCTGTTTTCTGTCCTGGCCAATCGAAAAAATCTGGCCATTTACAGAGCGGTTCTGCAGAATCCGGGCTCGGATGCCGGCATACTGTCCTCATCCACTAACATGTCAATGTCCATGGTTCGCGGCTGCCTCGGCCGAATGCTGGATATGGGCCTGCTGACAAGAACAGTCGATGGCAGATATATCCGATTCTTCCCCACCGAACGGTACAATGAGGCCGTCAGGGAGGAGATTGCCGCAAGGGGCAAATTCGTCAGGGTGTTACTTAAAAGACTCTCATCCGAGCATCTGAAACCAGATTTTGATGACCTGAAAGGCCCGGATATGACGATAACAATCACCCTGCTAGGTCAAAAAGATACGATTGTGATACCGCGCCACATACATACGTTCATCTGAGCGACAATTTTTACAAATGAGTGTATTACACTATGTAAAACAAAAGATAAACCATTTATTAATGTGGATAGAAGATTGATATATTACAACATCATTGTTATCTTATAGTATTACTTGAGTGAAAAACCATGCCCTCGAATCACAAGCGTTTCACCGAAGATTTCCTTGCCAAATGGAGCAAGACGTCAGGTTCTGATGATCATAGTATTGCCAAGGCCGAACTGACCAGGCTCAGGACTCTGCTTCAGAGGAATCCCAACAATCCTTCCCTGTGGTTCGAGTACGGCCAGGTTCATCTGACTCTCGGGAATTCTGAGGAGGCATGGGCATCTTTTGCAAAGGCAGAGTCTCTGGGCGCCAAGTGGCCGGCTCTGTATCTCGCGCTCGGTCTCAGCGAGGTCATGCGCGGAAAACTCAATGACGCGTCCAACATGTTCTTCAGGGCTCTTACTGTCGTGTGTGAGGATACAGAAAATGCGTACATCGAAGACCTGGTCATCCCATGCACCCTGGAGGACATCAGGGCCGACATTGTTCAGGAAGGATTCATCAGGCCGGAAGACCAGCTGAAGACCAAGGCCATCTCTCAATTGATGAATGTTCCGGGTATCGGTAATCTCAAGGCCAAGGTGCTGTATGATGCCGGTTTCAGAAACATCGAGGACCTCAAGGAGGCCAGCGTCGATGAGCTTGCCAGCATCAATGGTATCGGCCTGAAATCCGCCCAGAAGATAAAAATCGTACTTACTTTCCAGGACCGATTGGAGAATAAACCCAGTCAGCGTCTTGAAGTTCCGGAATCAAGGGATGAGATCAAGGAGTTCAAATGCACCCTTTGCGGAACAATTCTCAGCGTGGATGAGACCATGTGCTACGAATGCGGCATGGTACTCAAAGAGGAGGAAACTGTTCAGGCGGAACTCGAGCTTACTGAACAGATGGGCAGATTCGAGGAAAGAGTGGCGGCAAACAGTGAAGATATCGCCAGCTGGTTTGCCCTGGGCACCATCCAGTTGCAGTTGGGGTATCTGGAACAGGCAATGAAATCCCTCAATGAGGTGACGAAGCTGGACCTGAATTATCCCGGTGTGTGGACCAGAAAAGCCGAGATATTCACCCATATGGGCGAGCATGAAAAAGCTGCCAACTGTTACAAGAGGGCCGCCGAGAATGCCAGTAAATCCGGAACCTTCCATGCCCCGAAACCGGACGAACTTCTGAAGGAACTCGAAGACCTAGTCATTGACGAGGACCAGAAAGTCAAAAAATTGGCAGAGAAACTTCCGGCAAAGACGAAAGACATCGACGATGCGCTTCTATCGTCGATACTATCGGACATGGGTGTCAATGAGGAAGACCTGGGTGAGGAACTCTGGTCAATCGACGACGCCCTTGGCCTCGGTGCGGAAGATGATAAGAAGAAGAAGGAAACGGACGACGATATTCTCACCGAGGAATTGGATTCGCTGGAAGATACACCTCCTCCGAGCCCAAAAGAAGTCGAAAGAACCGAAAGATGCCATAAGATGCTGAAGGTGGCAAAAATCCTGCCGGATGACAGGGCCAAGCTTGATCTGCTGATTCCCACTGGCATCACCACAGCCGATTTCACCAAGGAGGTCAAGTCAGCAATCGACAGAAAACGCCTGCAGGATAAACCGGTCCGGGATTTCACTTCCGCGGACAAGGAATTCCTCTTCAAGGACCAGATAATGGCCGAGCTCACCTCGCTGGGGGATGCCCTGGAATCCGAGGATATCGGGGGGCTTGATGTTGGCGAACCGGAAGACATATTCGATGAACTGGCCGAGTTGATTGAGATTGATGTTCCCAAGGATATCAAGAAAGAGACGCCCGTCATACTTCCGGGCCGCACCGGCGGACTTACGAACGGTCTCGGTGGAAGAACCAATGGCATGGGTGGAAAGACCAACGGTATCGGCCGCACCAACGGCCTCGGCGGAAGAACCAATGGGGTCGGCCGCACCAACGGCCTGACAAACGGAATGGGCAGGACTAATGGTCTTACCAACGGAATGGGTAGGACTAATGGTCTTACCAACGGAATGGGCAGGACTAATGGTCTTACCAACGGAATGGGCAGGACCAATGGTCTTACCAACGGCATGGGCCGCACCAACGGCTTGACAAACGGTTTGACCAACGGCCTCACCAACGGCCTTTCCGGCGGCCCCACTGGCCTTACTTTGAGACGTTCCGCGCGATACAAGAGAGCGCGCCGCGGACGCTGGCTTCTTTACGGCGCTCTTGTAATTTCCCTTTTACTGGTAATACCAATACTTTATCCGTCATCGCAGTCCGTGGACAGGTATCCAATAAAAATCGATGGCAATTTCACAGACTGGAATGATTATGACGGCGTAGTTTCCACTGTCAGTGAGGTACCCCCCAACACCAATATAGTGAAATGCACCGTTGCTGAGAATGCGGAAACCTACCTTGCGTTCAACATTGAGGTCGAAGGTGTCATGCTTGAAGGCGAACCCGTTCCCAGCCAGGGTCTTGTGGATACCTTCCACATATTCATTGATTCCGACCTGAACCCGGACACCGGTTACCTGGTGAAGGGCATGGGTGCCGATTACATGGTCGAGATTGCAGGATGGCGCGGCAGTGCCATTTCCACATCCCAGTACCTTTTCTCAAGCAGCAGGGACAGAAACGACTGGAACGGTTTCGAGAGAATGACCTCCGGCAAGGCCATGGTCAACGGCAGCATGATGGAGACGCAGATTCCCTGGTCAAGCATGGCAATATCCAATGGCAGCAGCATATCTGCCCTTGTTCACTCACTTTCCTGGGACGGATGGCATGATTACTCGGACTGTTTCATCAGCAATGATTTGTCATCGCTCCATCTCACCCAGAGAAGTCTCTCCCCGGAGATACTGTCCGGCATCAACCAGAACATGCTTTCCCTTTCATTCCTCTCGAGTTGCGGTGCGTCCACCGTTCAGAGCATAGCCGTCTCCCTCGAGGGCACGGCACAGCCCGGGGATATTTCTGCGATAAGGTTACTGGACAGTTCCGGCCAGACAGTGAGCACAGTAAGCCCTTCCGCAAGAATGGTATTCACAGTGGGTACCGAGATACCCTCCGGAACCGACATGGACTTCACGGTCCAGGCAGATATTTCCGCAACAGCCGTTCAGGGAAGGACCATGGGCCTTTCTGTGAAGGTTCCGGGCGACGTGAACGTACCGGAAGGCATTGTCTCGCTGGAAACGGTATCAGCAAGTCACGAACGCGGTTACATCGGAGCAATTCCCGGCGGGCTGGTAATCGACGGCGCTTTCTCGGACTGGAGTTCCAGGGAAACCGCAGTTCCGCTCAACCCGGAACTTGTCCAGACCAGGAACGTGGACATCAGAAGCTATGGCGCTGTTTTCGACGGGAACGGCGTGAACTTGCACCTATCCACGGCCAACAATCTCATGTCCGGTTGCTCGGTTCCGCTGAAGGCCACCACAAGATCGCCCGGTCCCACACAGCCCCCCGGTCCGGTAACAGTCGATTCCGACAGGGACAGTGTGCCGGATGATGTGGATACAGCTCCGCTCGATTTCAACAATGACGGGACGCCGGACGCCCAGAGCCGCGTGAACAACATGGCCGATGTGGATGCCGACGGAACGGCAGATTACCCCTATGGCTCGGACTGGTGGCTGAATACCACCATTCCCTCGAACTTCCCCGCGCCGTACGCCGGAAGGCCGGTTTCGATATTCGTGGGTCCGATTGTGAAGCCAGAGGTTCTGGGCGAGGACGTGGCCAGAATATACCTGGATACAGACGCCGACCCCGGTACCGGATACCGCGTGGGAGACATGGGCGCCGACAGGATGCTGGAATTCAGGGGAAAGCACGGTTCTGTTACCGCCGCAACATACAATCAGTTTTCCGGCCTGAATCCTGGCGCATGGACCTGGACCGTGATGACCGCGCCGAATTACATGATGGATTCCACGGAGCTAGAAGCCTACGTTGCCGCAACCCTGCACCCGAACGCCACAGCATTCTTCGAGGTGGAGGCCTGGGACAAGAGATGCGATGACGCTGACCTTGGCGGAATACCCACGGAACTTGCGGGGACGAGGGCGGCGCCGCAGGAGCCGGAGACGTTGGGCGCGCCCCAGGACCCGTTGTACGAGGTGACCTCGGGCAATGGCTCCGCTGCAGGTGACAGATTCGGTTGGAATGTTTCCTGGGCCGGGGATGTGAACGGCGATACCTATGATGATGTTATTGTCGGGGCACCGTACAATGACAATGGAGCATCAGACGGGGGTGCGGTATACATATTCTTCGGCTACTCCGGATTCCGCTCCGCAAGCGGTAAATACATGAATCCGGTCAATGCAAATGTCACCATTAACGGAACTGTGGTGGGCGGGCACTTCGGCTGGGACGTGAGCGATGCGGGAAACATAAACGGTGACAGTTACGGTGACGTGATAATCGGCGAGCCGGGCAATGTAAATGGAAAGGCATATATCTTCAATGGAAGAGCCACATGGAACAAGTGGTATACCTCATCTGACAGGAATACTGAGATTACCGGGGAAGCGAGCGGCGACAGGTTCGGGGCCAGTGTGAGCGGGGCTGGAAAGTACAACAGCACATCCAGTAATGACGACGTGATTGTTGGGGCGCCGAACTACGGCACGAACGACGAGGGACGGGCGTATGTGTTCTACGGGGATGGGAGCATACCGACGACGGCTGGAACCGCTGACGTTATTTTGAAAGGGAAAAATGCCAATGGAAAATTTGGTTCTTCTGTTTCGACTGCGGGGAACGTTGATGCCACTGGTGGAAGCGAGGTTATTGTCGGTGACCCCGGCAAGAATAGAAGTCATGTTTTCTATAAACCGGATGATAAGATTGCAAGCACGGACTGGCCGGTTTCCGGAACGGTGACGAACAGTTATACCAATACCCAGACAAGCAATGATGCACCTTATGAGATATTGGAGGAGGAGGCTGGGGCGGGGGGGAACACTGATACTTTGATAACCTATGGGCGATATGGCGTTGCAAGTTTGTACTACTCTGTTTGGGGAGGTAGCGCTTGGGGTACAGATACCGCTGACGGAAATTTTGTCGCAACGCCCGAATGGGTAGTTGCAAAGTCGAACCCGACCAGAAACGAGATAGTTGCCGGTGCCATATGCGGGGATAACACGGCACCATCAGATGCCTGGGTGAATGTTTGGAATGGTGTTAGCGACACCTGGGGCACCCCCCTTCAGCTCACTTCTGCAATTCCATATGTTCCCGCATACAGACAGTACGATATTGCATTTGAATCTACGAGTGGCGACGCTATTATTTTCTATGCCGACGGCACTGCAGCAACTCTCTACTACAGAATATGGAATGGCGCTTCATGGGGTTCCCAACAGACCTATACCATGACGACAATAACTGGAAATATCTATTGGATAGATGCCTCATCTGACCCGGCCAGTGACGAAATAGCGGTGATGGTGACGGATTCAAACTCTGACATCGCAGGTGTGATATGGGACGGCGCATCACTCAGTAATGAATTATTGCTCGAAACCACTGTTACTACCACCGGCTTTCCCTGCCACGATGTCGAGCACGAACAACAATCAGGAGAAGCGATGTTCGTATGGGGTGCAGGGACAAACATGGAGTCACGGCAATGGACAGGTTCCGCATGGAATGCCGAGATCACCGCGGTTGCGATAGGCGGAAGCCCGGTGTCACTTTCCCTTCAGGCAGACCCACTCAGTAATAAGCTTGTTGTGGCAAGCACTGATTCTGGTGACTACCTAAACACTGCAAGATGGGACGGAACCGGGCCCACATGGACTTTGGATGCCGAGCATGATGCTGCGATTGAAGGGGGAAGTGCAACAGGCCAGGCAAGAAAAGTTGCAGATGCAATATTTGAAACCGCCTCTGGTCATGAAGGCCACATTATACTGGTGTATGGCGACTCTAATGCCGATATCCCGGACTATCGACATTTTGATGGAACAAGTTGGTCCGCGATAAACCCAATAGATGGGACAGCTCGTGCTACGGACAACCTGATTGTACAGTTGAGACGAGATGCTAACGGACTAATATTCTTGGGTGTAGTTGACGATGAATGGGATTTAAACACCTGGACGTGGAATTCTGCTAGTGGCACTTGGACATGGCAAAAGGAGCATCACATCGATTGTAGCATGTATACAGACCCAACAGAATGTTTCATGATTGCCCCAAGTTGCCCCCTCCCCTCCCTGAGCAAACTCGAGCACAAATGGAATATTACAATTACCGCCAGCTATGAAAACACATTCTATCTCGAAGCAAACCGAACATCTGGCGGAAGTACAGACAACGATAACTTCACGTTTTATTATACGATAGATTCCGCAACCGCTACCGGTGTCACGGTCGGAGGCACTGGCTGGACAGAGATGCTGACGGTTACAGCAACCTCAGACCCAAACAGCTACCAGACATACACGGATTCGACACTGACGAATTATGATGGCAAGGTATTCATAGGGGTTATTGACACGGACAGAGCCGGCGGAAACAATTCAAAAGATGTATTGTGCATTGATCACATGTTCATCCGTCGAATTCCTGAAGCCACTCTATTCGGGCCATCAGGCTCGAAATGTGGCTGGTCGGTTGCCAACGCAGGGAATGTCAATGCAGGTGGGGGTGGAGACGTTATAATCGGGGCGCCGGGAACGACAAACGGCAACGCCTATGTCTGGTTCGATGGTGATTTTGAAGGCCAATCATCTATCACGAATGATACACAGGCACACTTCACCTCTCCTGGTAGCACGTTGGGAACGAGTAATCCGAATAAGAATATTTTTGCTACAGCTGGGGGAGATTTGAATTTGAGTGCCAATTATGTTCTTGATGATGATTTTGATAGTATGACCGTTGGAAATACTCCAACTGGGTGGACAGTAGACGAATCTGGTGGTTCAGTTCGTGTGAGTGATGAGCAATCAGTTTCACCATCCAATAGCGTTAAAATTGTAGATACATCAGCGGCAGCATCGTCATATATGGATATAACATTTACAGGAATTGTAAAGGGAGTAATTGAGTGGGACGCATATATTACTGTAGGTGCAGAATTTAGGATGGATGGTTTTTCATCAGGCACTCAATCAATAGTTACCTTCTTTACTGCAACAGATATCAGATATCATGATGGTGTAAACCACATTGTTCAAAGTTCTTATAACCTAAATCAATGGTACCATTTGAAAATTGTATTCGATAACGATGCAGATACATTTGATTTTTACATTGATGACTCTCTTAAGGAAGCAGACTGTGGCTACTTCAATGCTGGCACTATTATTGATAGAATATGGTTCCTTTCTCCGACAGGGAGCAGTTCTACTGGTTACATAGATAATGTAAAGGTATATTCCTTCGACACTCCCGGCTATTACGGCTCCTCAACCATCACAGCCCCTTACTACATCACGGCGGTGAAACCATATTGGAACCTTACGACCCCTACTGATACGACTGCCTGGATAAACATCTCACGAGATGGGGGTACGACCTGGAACCAAAGCGCACTGATAAATGGTCAATGGTATACCTTCCCAAGTGAGGTGATAGGCGACCAGTTATGTTATAATTTAACGATGAAAACCACAAACATTGGCTACACCCCGGTTTTGGCGGACATCACAATCTATTACATCTACTGCAACCCCCCAGACGTCACCTTCGTCGGCGAATCCCCCAACGACAAGTTCGGCTACTCGGTCCACGGCGCTGGCGATATAGGTGGTGACGGTATTGACGATATCATCATCGGGGCGCCCTATAACAGCAACGGCTCTGCCGGCGGCGGCGCGGTCTACATCTTCAATGGCTCTGCAACTCTCTCTGGCACGATATATGCCTGGAACGCCAACTACACGAATTATTCCTATGATGCTGGCTCGCATTTCGGCTGGTCCGTCTGCAAAGCAGGAGATTTAGACTGTGACGGGAATAATGACATAGCAATCGGTGCGCCGCACTTCGATGTCATATCGCCATCAATGGCAGATGCGGGCAAGGCCTGGATTATGTCCTGTTTCTGTCCGATACCGGAGTTCAGCACCGAGCTCATAGCCATATTCATTCCGTTCGGTCTTTCAGTTATAATATTCAGGAGAAGGAGGAAGAGGAATGGAGATAGAAAAGAACGGGAAGCGCCTACCTGAGGGTTTTGCCAGATGCTGGGAAGAGTTCAGGGCCAGGAATTGTATGGTGGAAACAAAAGATACTTAATAGGTGGACAATATTATGCGTGAGGCCAGCATCTTAAGTATTTTTCGTCAAGGCCCTGGCCATGTCGTTCAGGTCAAAACAGCAGCACTCTTCTGTCCTTTTCTTGAATGATCTTGCGAATATTGCATAGTGTTCCTTTCTTTTATCTCTGTTCCAGTCAACAAATGTGGTTTTTTCTTTCAGTTCCAGGAGTATCTTTTCGGCATTGACATTGTCCTGCCATTTGCATTCAGCGAACAATATCTCCTTTCCCAGCTCGTTTATGCCGACAATGTCTATTTCTCTCTCTTTGTGCCACCACCGGTGAATTTGTGTGAAATCCTCGAATTCCCTGAAGGTTTTTGTCTCAAGCAGGTGTTTTATCAGATATTCGAAACGGTGCCCGAAGAAGACATTTTTCTCTTTATCGAATATCTCGATCACCTTGTCTATATTTCCCATTTCAAGGTCGGCTCTGTTCGGGTAAACGAATCTGAACCAGAAATCCGTGAAGGGGTCGGTTATCTCATATATCCCTCCTCTTTTCTTTCCGAGGGGGAGAACATGCTCGATCAATCCAGTCTCTTTCAGGGTGTCGAGATATTTGCTTATGTTGCTCTTGTCCATGCCCGAAACAGAACATAATTTTCCTATGGACCTGTATCCAAGAGAGATATACTTGAGGAGGAGTTTATATGTCCTTGATTCTCTGAACTCCTGCCTCAAGAGTATCAGGGGTTCATCGTATAGGTTCATTCCTTTGGTTAATATGTTCATCTTTATATTGTCGGGCAGGGAGATTTTCTCATCGTAAAAGGAGAGGTAGTAGGGGATATTACCGAATACAAAATATGTTTCTGAAGCGATGGATATATCATCCAGAAGAGCACATATCTCTCGGAATTCAAATGGCTGCAACTTCCATATATTTAGATTTCTTCCATAGAGCGGGCTTCTGTAACCCAAAACATCGTTTTCCATCATTGACATAGAAGAGCCTGTGATTGTCAGCATGATATTCGTATTTTTTAACACCTCATCCACGATTTTTTGAAACGTGGAGAGTACCCCTCTATTTACTTCCAATATAAATGGAAATTCGTCAAGTGATATCACATATTTTTCTCCGGAATCTATCTCATCACCGAGATATCTGAAAATATCATAGAGATTATCAACAGCCAGATCTTTGAAATATGGTTTTTCAAGCATGGAAGCGAACCCTGCTTTTAAGAATTTGATATTTTCTCTCATATTCTCGTTTGTGAAGAGGATATAGCATCCCTTTTTGTCCAACATGAATCTCTTTATCAACTCTGTTTTTCCCACCCTCCTTCGTCCATAGATTGCCACGAGGCTGAATTTTTGCTGCCTATATATCTCTTCCAAAAATTTCAGCTCCGTTTCCCTGTTGACAAAATGTGGTAACATGATTAGTCTAATCAATTTACAACTATTTAAAGGCTTTTACTGTGCGTAAGAGTTCAGTCTTCTGAAATTGTCGATTTTAGAACTTAGATTTTAGATTTGTGCTGAGAATATGTGTAAGTGGTCAATCTTCAAAAGTTATTATTCCGCAATAACAGATTTGATTTTCTGACTGGCTGTTCTAATCTGTTTCTGTATCAGCGATATCAAAATACCATAATTTATTGGCAGAGCTATCTGTAGTAATAGAGGGGAACTTGGGGATACGGACCACTTACCGTTGTAAGAGGCTTCGCATCAGTGGCCTCTTACGAATATGCAACGCCGTCAATCCGTCGTAAATCTACAATCGTCAATCTACAATCTACAATCGTTATCGTTTCACTGAATACTTACGTTGAAACGAAAGATACTTAAACCCGGATTTGGATATCTATCATCATGAAAGAGCAGGATATTAACGGGTTGGCTGAATTCTTCCAACAACAAAAGGACATCAAGGTAGCGTATGTTTTCGGTTCCGAAGCGAAAGGCAGTGCCGGAAAACTGAGTGACGTGGATATCGCCGTTTACGTTGATGGTTCGGTTTCCAGGAAGAATTATCTCGGGTTGAAATTAAGCATACTGGGCGAAATATCGTCCATCCTGAAAACAGACAGAATTGATTTGGTCGTCATGAACAATGCCCCCCTGCTTCTGAATTACAATATCATCAAGTTTGGAAAACCATTGACCTCCAATGAGGCGGAGCGAGCCAGATTGGAAACCAAAATATTATCGGCCTATCTGGATAAAAAACCCATGTTCGAGGCGCGTACTAATGCATATCTAAAGAAGGTTGCAAAGGCGGGACTTGAATGAGAGAGGAGATTTCATCCAAACTGGAGCAGCTTGGCAAATATATCCGCATTTTAAAGACCTACCAGAATCGCACCCTAGCGGATTTGAATGAGGATTTCACGCTCAGAGGCGCGGTCGAGAGATATCTTGGTTTGGCCCTCCAGTGCTCGCTGGACATAGGCGAGATGATAATATCCATGGAAAAATTGCGAAAACCGGACACATACAGGGACGTGATCGAGATATTGGGCGAGAACGGCATCCTACCCAGAGACTTTGCAAAACGATTCGCGCTCGCGGCAGGCTTCAGGAACATTCTCATTCATATGTATGCTGACATAGACATGGAGGAAGTGCATCAGTTCCTTCAAGAGAATCTGGGCGATTTTGATGAATTTGCCCGGTCGATAGCAGAACATTTAGTGATAAAGGCCGAGAACCCCCCGGTTTTTAAGCCGGGGATGTGAGGCCATTTACACGAATATTACAAAAAGATATCCGCCATGCACCGTGCATATATCATCACATGAAATCAAAGCTAATTGGCTTTGATAAATCAGGTGCATGGCCCCTGGGTAAACTTCCAGCCCTGGCAACAAACGCCAGCTCCTTTAGGGGCTGGTAGTTTACAAAAACATGGAAAATCGGAATAGGCATGTTCTTCACATTTGGAAATGAGTGCTCCCCAACGCTAAAGCGCGGGGTATCCTTTCAGTTTTCATCCTGAATTTCGTAATTTTATAGAGAAAAGAACTCATTCAGATTTATTCCAGATTGCTGAAATTTCAGAATAGATGGGGAGCACTTTTATTGAACAAGTCCTCGCGGAAGAGCAGCTTGAAAGCGCCCGTATCCGCAGACTTAAAAGTCGCGGTATGTGGGCGAGGACATGTTCAATCACCGAGGTTATCACTTTAATTTTAAAGCTTGATACCCAAAAACCTTAATCCGGGTATTGCATTACCGACCGCATGGACCTGGATTTCGAGATAACCCTGAGGAAGCATACGCCGCTTACCGCGGTGGATGACCTGGAGGAGGCCTGCGAGATATTTCTCACCCACATCGGGTATTTCGGACCAAGGAGCGTTGGTTCCGGCGTGAGGAAATCCATTCCCTTCCGATTATTCGTGAACTGTTTCCTGAAGAGGAAGGACAAGGTCTGGCAGATAAAGGAACTGGCACACGAGCTGATAACCACCCAACCGACAGTCGGGAAATACGTCAATAACCTCAAGGCGATGTCTATCATAGAGGAGTCAGCGTTCAGGGACGATGACGGGAAGCAGAAGAAGGGCTATCGGCTCAGATACGGCAACCTGAAGGATGCCTGGCACTTCGTGGAGGAGAACGTCAACGTTTCCATGGCCAATTACAGGAAATCGGTGGATCACATTCAGAATCTAGCAGATGAGAAAAAGAGGTGAATTTATGTCAGTAAACAATGAAAAGTCAACAATAGTCCTGAGCCTGGGTTCAAGGTACCGCATCAAGTCTCTGGAAGCCAGGGATAAACCCTTGGTGACCAGCGGGAAATTCCTCGGATATACCGCAATAGGTCACGACGAGGGAATGTGCATCGAGATGGACAGCACACATGAGGACAAGGTCGGCAAGATACGGGTGATACCGACACACGCAATAGTGTCCCTGGACATCATCGAAGCGGTGGACAAGGAAGAGAAGAAAACGGCCGACGCGGGAACAATGTTCGGGTAAACTTCCAGCCCTGGCAACAAACGCCAGCTCCTTTAGTGGCTGGTAGTTTACTTTGCTGCAATATGCACCGTGCATGACGATCTCTCTGAGACTTTTTAATTTATTCGGGAATCGGGAACTCGGGAATCGGGAATCGTACGGAATGGCTGCCAAAAACAGCCATTGAACTTGTTACCGAGTCCCTATTCAATATTCATCAACCTGGATTCACGATTCCCGATGCTTCCAGTATGCTGTTTTGTCAATCTTTTTTAGTGAACAGTGAATAGTGAAAAATGAAAAACTGAGTTATTTCGTCCTTGAGAGCCAATTCTTCCACCATTCACCTCCCAACGTCACTTTTCACTATTCACTTTACACTTTTCACTAATCACTTCGGCCAGTCAATCCGTCGTAAATCTACAATCGTAAATCTAAAATCTACAATCGTTATTGCTTCATTTCGCTGAATATTACCTTTCTATGCAAATTATATATATCTTGTATCGCATTGAAGGTTTTGTATGGCACACATCTTTGATACCAGCAGCCTGGAAGCGAAGATAATCCTCCTGCTGATAGAGGTTTATCCAATCACCAACAAAGACATTGCCGAGTACCTGGGCACATCAACAAGAAAGGTAGATGCCTGCCTCCAGACTCTTGCAAAGAAGGGATTGGTGAACCTGGAACCGCTTCCTGATACGAACTTTGTAACACTGGCGAGCAATAATTTTCAGTTCAAAGGGAAGGAAACCGAACAGCTTAAAAAGGTTCAAGAGAAGCTGAAAAAAAGGAAAGAGTTCAAGACGCCCGATGAGGATAATAGCGCGATGTACGGTTGAGCTACATCACAGCATGCGGTGAACGCAATTTCTATCATTTTGAAGCAGCGCGTTCGCCCATGGCCCGGAAACATTCTGCAAACTAAATCCAGGGGCCATATTGCTCACACCATTCTGCAAACAAGCGGTGAACGCGAAAACTTAATTCAGCAGTCTGGAGCGTTCGCCCTGAATCAACATTCAGTCTGCAACCAGATTCACCGTGTGTGGAATTTTCGCAAAATTATAATGAGCATTCAAGATGCATAATTTTGCGGGGTCACTCCATCGCCATCTCCCTAAACTTGAGATAGCGTCTCTTGTTCTCCAGGAACCTGTAAACCGCCGTGTGCTCGCTGCCTTCCAGGAGCATTTCCACCGCGCGTTTGGCTGCGTCCATGGACAGCAGGTCTGCGATTATTGCGACGGTATTACCATAGATGGACAGGTCCGATTCCGAGAATTCCTCGATGGTGTTGCGCGTTTTTCCGTCGGTGCCGATGAGCCTGGCCCTAACCCTGGCAATGTGCTTTCTGTCCTTTCCCGCAAAATCGCGTATGTCAATTATCTCGAGATACATGTCCTCGGCAACGAGCTTCATGGCCTTTTCCGGGGAGAAACCCCTGGCTATTGCCTTGACTATGTCGCGGGCGTTCAGTCCGACCATGCCCTCTTTGGCACCGGCCTCGCTGGGTATTACCGTCACTTCTCCGACGGCGGAATCAATTTTCAATTCAACCATGCAGGCTTTTTCTATTTGCCGTTTGACGTAACCATCGTGTCCGATGAGCGCGCCCACTCTGTCCTTGGGTATCTTGACGTAAAGCAATTATTTGCCCCCGGTGATTGTTTTCATCATATCTTTCTCGTCCAACGTTAAGTCGTACTTCCTGAAATACCTTGCCAGGTTTTTCACGTCCCTCTGAAGGAATTCAAATGCATTGGGATGGGTGAGCAGAACTGCCTGGCCAACGTCGATTATCACGGGTTCCTGGCCGAGCATCAGCACATTGTACTCGGAGAAATCGGCATGCACCAGTTTTGCCTCGCAGTGTATCAGGCGCATATTCTCCAGCAACTGTTCGTATACCGTCTGCGGATCCTCCAGTTCGACCTGCCTCAGGTGCAGGGCCGGCGTACCGTCGGCGCCGATGAACTCCATCACTATTATGTTCTTGGTGCAGACAATCGGTTTCGGCACCCGTATTCCGGCGGCATACATTCTCTCCAGATTGCGATATTCTTTCTGGGCCCAGGTGTGGATTATCCGGCGGCGGTTCTTGCCCATGTTTCTGAAGCGCTCATCCCCTGCGATATACTTCTGGATATTGTTGAATGTCGCGTTCGACATCCTGTAAATTTTGACTGCCAGGAAATTGTCGGAATGCGTTGTGGCCCTGAAGACGTTCCCCTCTTTTCCGGTGGCGATGGGAAAATCCAGCTCGTCGATAACCTCGTTGGTCATGAGGTCGTAAAGCAGCATGAGTGTATCGCGGTCAAAAACCTCGTCGTAGGTCTTCCTGTCGCCCGAATCCTTGTCGCGGTTCCGGTAGGCCAGTACCTTGGATTCAAGTTCTCTCAGAAATTTATCATCCACACGCATGTGATGCACCGTCAGTAGATGTTGATGACCTCGGGGATCATCCTGCGCCTGGCCAGACTTGTCGCCTGTGTCCTGGTGTACCTGAAAAGTATGTCGGCTTTGTCTTCCTGGAACTCCCAGGGCCTGATTATGAGTAGGTCGCCCTCCCGTATCCACATGCGCTTCTTCAGCTTTCCCGGGATTCTTCCGATGCGGGATTTCCCGTCGGCACACATTACTCTTATCTTGGAGGCGCCCAGCAGCTGGTCAGCTATGGCGAACATCTCGCGCTTGTATTCCTTGGGCAGCGGTGAGCGATATACTTCTTCCGGGCCACCGCCCGGTTTATCTCCGTCTGGAACCATTTGTTATCAACGCCTCTGTATGCTGGGTGAGATATAAAAGTTTGCGGCTGAACGAATTGCTTTGTCCAGAGTCCGGATTTTCATCAAATATTTGATGAATATTCTACCAATCTATTGTCCACACAGTATTCACAGTAACATGCACCCAGTATCCTTCTCCCGGTGTCATTACATAATCCGGTCCGACCTCTTTGATGAACCCTGGTTCCCCCATATCGCAGACCTCCACACGGTCCGCGCCGGTACCCCAGAGAGCGTCTCCCACAGTCATTTCCGTCTCTGAGCTATACCCCACCAGATTCCAACCGGCCTTCAGGATTATCTGGGTTGAAGCTGCCCATTGGCCCATAGTAGTCAGCGTGCAGTTGGCGGTGGCATGGGTCCAAACGCCCATGGTCCTGTCGATATTGACCAAGTTGTTGGTTGTGGCGCCCACGCGATATGTCTTCCATGTTCTGTCGGTGGAATCGTAGAACTTCACAACGTCCCAGTTCCCTGTTATGGAGGAAAGGACGCTTTCCACGGATGTGTCGGCCATGTCAAGGGGGATGGAGAGGAGGTTCCAGCCGGTCGTGAGAGATATGTTGAAGACCGTGATAATGGGCGGAATCCACGGTTCCATCAGCGGATAGTTATCCAACGCCCCAGTACTGCCATCTATCGCTGTGTAGGGCGTATCCCCGATGCCATCGCTACCAGGCTGATCCTGGTCAGGGCCGGAATACATATCGGTTCCTGAATAATCGCTCCAGTAATTGCCGCCGGACGGGTAGCCGTTGTCCCAGAAATTGGTGCCATCGTCGTATGCCTGGTTGGTGTTGTCTATGAAATTATTATGGTATATTGTATTGCTGTTTGAGTTCCATAAGCGAATGCCATAGTAAAGGTTCAAGAATACGGTGTTTTTGGCTATGATGTTATTGATGGAATTATCTAGAAAGATTCCGACACCGTCCAAGCCATACGAGGAAGCATTGTTGTTGAGGATGATATTATTGCTGGAGAATTGGAGGTGGATGCCAGCGGCTTTGTTACTCAAAACGATGTTGTTAGCGATGGTGTTGTTGATGGACCCCCAGAGAAATATGCCGTAGTACAAGCTCGAAAGAGCTGTGTTATTGGTGATGATGTTGCCATTGGAGGATGAGAGGGAAATGCCATATTCCTTGTTCCAAGAGGCATTGTTGTTGGCAACGATGTTGCCGCTGGAGGAGGAGAGGAGGATGCCATTCCAGTTGTTCGAGTTGGCGGTGTTTTTGGCTATGATGTTGTTATCGCTGGAAGAGCCGAGGTAGATGCCAATATTATCGTTCAAGGAGGCTGTGTTGTTGGTGATGGTATTGGCGCTGGACGAGTAAAGGCGGATGCCGTACCAATCGCTCAAAGAGGCCGTGTTGTTTGCGATGGTGTTGCCGCTGGATGAGTAAAGACGGATGCCATGGTATTGGTTTGATAAAGCGGTGTTATTGATTATCATGCCATTCTGTACATTGTAAATTGCCAATCCTGAATTCCAGAAATACATATCTCCATTTTCACTAGCATCGTGTAAATTGCAGTCCTTCACTGTAAAATGCTCGGTCGTATTCCCGATATAAAGGCAGTATCCATACCCGGTGCCGTCAATGTCCCAGTTCGCGAGCAACCAAGGATTCTCCGCAGTCCCATTGCCAGTTGCCCAATTGATGACACCGTGTTCCCAGTCGAAGTCTGCATTCGAGTTGATTCTTATCGGCGAGTGTGTGACCTTGCTAGGTTCCTGGCCCCAGGGCGCCATGAGGGGGTAATCGTCCTGCGCGTCCATCCCGCCGCCTATAGCCGTGTAAGGTGTATCCCCGATTCCGTCACTGCCTGTCATGTTCTGCCCCTCACCGGACATCAAATCTAAACCGGAATAGTCGCTCCAGTAATTGCCGCCGGACGGGTAGCCGTTGTGCCATAGGTTAGTGCCGGTCCTGTCAAATGCTTGAATGCAATTATTTATAATATTATTGTGATAGATTTCATTGTTATTTGTAAACATATCTATCTCAATTCCATAATTCTGATTACTGGCAATAGTATTACCGCTAAGAAAATTATTCTCAGCAAATTCCAAATAAAGCCCAGAGTCTGAATTATTGCATATTTCATTGTTGATTATTTTGTTGAAATCACCAAAACAATATATCCCTAATTTATTTGAATTCAATTGATTATGATGAATATAGTTATTATTGGCCGATCCAAGTTCTATTCCGTTTATTGCATTGTTATAAATAATGTTATAAGATATATTATTATTTTCAGAATTGATTAAAAATAAACCCGACTCTCCTCCACTTATATAATTATAATAAACCAGATTGTTCTGACTGCCATCAAGCCAAATGCCATACTCATCATGATAATTCAAAGTATTGTATGTAATTGAATGATTAGACGCATCTTTAACTCGAATATTCCACATATTGAAGGTCATGGCATTATTTTCTATGGTTCCATTCATATTTGAAAATAATTCAATTCCAATTCCCCCAATGTCTGTGTGGTGTAAATAACAGTTTCGCAGTGTAAAAAATTCCGTAGTATTCCCAATGTAAATACAATATAAATATCCAGTCCCATTCACATCCCAATCCTCGATAATCCAGGGATTTGTCTCACTCCCGTCCCCCGTGTCCCAGTTCACGACGCCGTGCTCCCAGTCGAAATCTGCATTCGAGTTTATGCGGAAGGGCGATCTCTGGATGCGGCCGTCTATGACCGGTTCCATCAGCGGGTAGTTGTCCTGCGCCCCAGTACTGCCATCTATCGCTGTGTAGGGCGTATCCCCGATGCCATCGCTACCAGGCTGATCCTGGTCAGGGCCGGAATACATATCGGTTCCTGAATAATCGCTCCAGTAATTGCCGCCGGAGGGATAGTCGTTATCCCAGGCGTTCAGCCCGGTATCGTCGCAAGCCTGGACCGAGTTATTTACCAGATTGTTATGATAGACCGAGATGCCGCCGGATGTTTCCACGTATATGCCGTATTCGATGCTGTCAGAAACGTTGTTCCGGCGGACCGCCGAATCGGTGCATACGGACACCAGAAATCCGAATGAGTTTACCTCGGCGCTGTTATCCTCCGCCAGGATGTCGTTGCATCCCACCAGATAGAGGCCGATGAGGTTGCCATACATAGCATTTCCCCGCACGGTTCCGTTGGACGCCGTGTACAGATATATCCCGGAATCCGCGTGATAATCCGACCACTCGGTGCTGCTGGCAGCTTCTGCGTAGCAGTCCTCTATGATGAAATTCATTGTGGTGTTGCCCACAAATACACAATTTCCAAGGCCCTCCCCCCAGATATAATATCCCGGGATGATGAACGGGTTCGACGCGGTCCCGTCCCCCACCCAGAATTCTCCTATCGCCTGGTGTTCCATGTCAAGGTCGCTGTTCACCCTGATGGGCAGGTGAAGGAACAGACCGGGTTCGACCCAGGCATCAGTTTGGACGGTCGTATAAGCAGGCATAGCCATCGGTGTGTCCCAAGAGATGTCCCCTTCCCACCATTCCGCATTGAGTATCTCCATATTCCTCAACACCCCCTCCAGTGCGCCTGTATTGGTCAGTGTAAGTTTGAACTGGTGGTCCACACCGTTGGCCATGTAAGGTAGAAACTCCGATATGTCGAATGCCATCCTGCCGGTCGGAAATGGCCACTGCTGGGAACTTTCCCCGTACCAATCCTCTATCCAGTAGCAGCTCAGGAATGCTTTGCTCTGCAACGGTGCGCCGCCCTCTGACATCGCGATGCTCAGCCCGCCGTTCCGTATGATGTCGCCCCTTTCAGCATGATCAACTAGGACCTTGGCGACCATCTTGGGCGTATAATCCAGCATGCTCTCCAGGTACATTATCCAACCGCTCTGGCCAATGTTCGGGTCTTGAAGGGCTGCGTAGGACATCCACCAGTACCCAGAATCGCCCCATCCCGTACCCCAGGAATTCACCATTCTGAGCGCGCCCGGTCCGTCCGCAGTTATAAAATCGTCATCATAACCGCAAATTGTGACGACGTGGCCACCCCTGTTTGTGCCGAATCGCTCACTGGAAGAGTAAGTGTTGTTGTAATTCTCAATGTCATCAAAATTACCCCACACATAGATGCCGGTGGTTGCCGTGTTGCCGGCTGCCAGGTATGCTTTAAGGGCGTCCATTCCGCCCGGCTGTGTTGTGTCCAGCCAATTCTGATTGACTGCTTTCCTCTTCATCCCCGAGACCCATATCCAATCCTCTTCGGGCCAAGTTGTGTGGTCCGTGGGTGAGTATTCCTTCTCCGCCATGCTGCAGGCCCCGTTGGATATCAGCAGGTCGGCAACATCCGACATGTAAGAACCGCCATCATAACCGCCGTTGGCGATATTGTAGAGAAATGCCGGGCTGGTCTGGTTCCACGGATCTGTCATGTCTATGGGATTTTCCTGGTTCTCGATGTAGGTGGTGTGGTAATAGCCGATGGCCCATGCCGTGCAGGAACCCTGGGAATACTGATTCCCTACCGGAGGGAGTCCGGCTGAATTATCAACCGCCCCCGGTAAGGGTTGTGTTGTGTCCTGAAGCAATGCGTTCGGAAGCACTATGCGGCAGGTATCACTTTCCTTAGGTCCTTCCGGGTCCCAGAGGCCGCCCAGCCCGTGTTCCTTGACCGGGATTTCATCTGTTATTTCGGATGCATCCACACCATTCTGTAAGCTGCCGCTTCCTGCTATTACAATCGGAGATAACAATAACACCGTACACAACCAGATAACTGCAATTTTCCTTCTCAATCGGTTCAACCCCAGAACTCTGTTCCTGAGGAGAAACATGCACTGGGACGTATTTATAATTTTTCAGAGTGTGAAAATTCAGTAAACTACCAGCCCCTAAAGTGACTGGCGTTACTGTTTGAAGGTATTGCTAGCTGATTCGGGGCTGGAAGTTCACACAATAAGTTGCATGCCTAATCAATCGAAGCAACATTGACTTCGATTTACTTTGGTTGGATGAGCACGGCATGCAACGGTCTATTTCGTTTACTGCTTATGCCGATTCATCTCAGCCCTGAAGGACTGAGCGTTCTCGGCATTTATGCAGTAAATCTCACGCACTGGCATCCCCTGGCCTTGAAAACAGGGCATAAGTTTTTTAACCCTCCCACCTATCACCCCTGCAAGGGATTGGGATGCCCGAACATAACCCTGTTCATGGTCACTGTTTCACCTGTTCATGCCTGCATTTGACTGCCTGAACCTATATCGGAGGATGTTAGCCATTTGACCATGCCTATCGGTCACTGGTATTTGCACGATGATGGCCCGGTTCGAATGATATCGGGGAAGAACATGATGTGTTTCCTTTCGATTGCCGGTATTTCGCGGCCCGCCTATTTTCCCCGGAGAGGATACCATGAAGCTCAGTGAGAATGCTTTGACCGTACTGGAACGCCGCTATCTTTCGAAGGATAACGACGGAAATCTGATAGAGAAACCCGAAGACATGTTCCGCAGGGTGGCCAGGAATATCGCCTCGGCGGAAGCAAAGTATGGCAAGGACAAGAAACAGGTCAAGGCCATCGAGGATGATTTTTACAAACTCATGACCTCGCTGGACTTCTTGCCGAATTCCCCTACATTAATGAATGCCGGCAAGGACATTCAGCAGCTTTCCGCTTGTTTCGTGCTGCCCATCGGGGATTCCATGGAGAGCATATTCGACGCCCTGAAGAACGCGGCCATGATACACAAGAGCGGCGGCGGGACCGGCTTTTCATTTTCCAGACTGAGGCCGAAGAACGATGCAGTCATGTCCACGAAAGGTGTCAGCAGCGGTCCGGTTTCCTTCATGAAGGTATTCAATGCAGCCACCGAGGCCATAAAGCAGGGCGGCACCCGCCGCGGAGCCAACATGGGCATTCTCAGGGTCGACCACCCAGATATAAATGATTTCGTGGGGTGCAAGGAGGATTTGACCGTCCTCACCAACTTCAACATCTCCGTTGCTGCCACAGACAAGTTCATGAGGGCCGTGGCAAAGGGCCAGGACTATGAACTGGTGAACCCGCGCACCGGAAAACCGCAGGGGAAAATCAGCGCAAAAGAAATGTTCGACCACATTGTGAGCATGGCCTGGAAGTCCGGCGACCCAGGCATGATATTCATCGACAAGATTAACGACGGAAATCCAACGCCGAAGGTGGGTGAGGTGGAGAGTACGAATCCTTGTGTGGCAGGCGATACATGGGTACATACCGGGCACGGTCCTTGCAAAGCCCTGGATTTATTGAACACACAATTCACTGCCAGAATCGACGGTCATGATTTTCAGACCGGCTCGCAGGGTTTCTTCAGGACGGCCACCAAGCGGGTTTTCAGGCTCACCACGAAGGAAGGGTATGAACTCAGATTGACAGAGGACCACCCGGTCAGATGCGTCAAGAGCATGACGCGGTATAACACGGAAACAGGCTGGTGCAAGGCCGGTGAATTGAGGCCCGGCGAGATGATAGTTCTCAACGACCATCGCCTGAAGGATGCATGGCCCGGAAAGGGCACCAGGGAGGAGGGGTATCTGCTCGGCCTTCTGATTGGTGACGGTACACTCAAGGCTGACAAGGCGGTCATTTCGGTCTGGGAAGAAGTGGGACACGAGGGCATCATGGAAGAAGCCATGAGGACCGCAAACACCCTCCCACACAGAAGCGATTTCTCCGGTTGGATGTCTGTCTCCGGTCGAAACGAGCACAGGTTCGTTCTGGGCAGCGTCAAGGCACTGGCCAAGGAGCTTGGCATGACCCCCGGCGACAAATCCATCACCGAGATGCTGGAAAAATGCTCGTCCGATTTCTACAGGGGTTTCCTGCGGGGATTCTTCGACACCGATGGCTCGGTCCAGGGTTCGCAATCCAAGGGCGTCAGCGTGAGGCTGTCGCAATCCGACCTCCTGAGGCTGCAGGCAGTCCAGAGGATGCTGCTGAGGCTCGGCATAGTTTCCAGGATACACAGGAATCGCAGAAAGGCCGGTACAACTCTCCTTCCGGATGGAAATGGCGGTTCCAGGGATTATCCAACATTGTCCCAGCATGAGCTGATAATATCTGGCGAGAACATCGTCAGATTCCAGAAAATCGTAGATTTCTCCCACGCGGAAAAGGCCCGCAAGCTGGATGAAAAATTGAAATCATACAGAAGAACCCCGAACAGGGAACGTTTCGTGGCCCGGGTGGAGTCCATAGTTTCCGAGGGGACCGAAGACGTTTACGATGTGCAGGTGCCGGGCGTCAATGTATTCGATGCCAACGGCGTGAAGGTGCACAACTGCGGCGAGCAGCCGCTCCTTCCCTTCGAATCCTGCAATCTGGGCTCCATCAACCTGACCAATATGATAGTGAACGGAAAGATGGACTGGAAACGGCTGGAGGCAGCAACAAAACTGGCAGTGCGGTTCCTTGACGATGTAATTGATATGAACAGGTATCCGCTGCCGGAAATTTCCGAGATGACCCTGTCCAACAGGAAGATCGGTCTCGGAATAATGGGGTGGGCCGACCTGCTCATCCAGATGGGAATTCCTTACGAATCCCAGGTGGCGTATGATTTCGCTGTCAAGCTCATGAAGTTCATCCAGGACAAGGGCAGAAAGGCCTCGGAGGAACTGGCAAAGGAGAGAGGGCCGTTCCCGAACTTCAAGAAATCGATATATGCCAAATCCAAACCCGTGAGGAACGCCACAGTCACTACCATCGCACCGACCGGAACAATTTCCATGATTGCGGACTGCTCCAGCGGCATCGAGCCGATATACTCCATCGCATTTGTGAAAAGGGTCATGGACAATGACGAATTGCATTATGTTAACCCGCACTTCGAGAAGGCCTGCAGGGACAGGGGACTCTATACCGATGAACTGGAAACAGCCGTCGTGGCATCCGGCTCGGTCTCCGTGATACCGGGATTCCCGAACGACCTCAAGGCACTGTTCAGCACCGCCCACGAGATATCCCCCGAGGGCCATGTCAGGATGCAGGCAGCATTCCAGAAACACACCGACAATGCCGTATCCAAAACAGTCAATCTGAACAACAATGCCACCAAGGAGGACATCGCCAAAATATACCTGATGGCTTACGAGCTGGATTGCAAGGGCATCACGGTTTACAGGGACGGCTGCCGCGGCACCAATGTTCTCGAATCCGGTTCCAAGAAGGACAAGGGGGAACCGCAGGCACTCCAGACGAAACTGTTCGGCGACCAGTTCGACGAGAACGGGAAACTGAAACCCAGGGCAAGGCCGCTGGTCACCCAGGGCGCGACCCACCGCATGACCACAGGCTGCGGTTATCTCTATGTCACAATCAACGAGGACAACAAGAATCTGTTCGAGCTTTTCGCCAGGATGGGCAAGGCAGGCGGTTGTGCCGCAAGCCAGACTGAAGCAATCGGACGATTGATTTCACTCGCTCTCCGGTGCGGCATAGATCCGGTGGCCATAGTCGAGCAGCTCAAGGGCATCCGTTGCCCCGAGAGGGTGCTGGGCAAGGAGAAGATTTACTCATGTCCGGACGCCATCGGCAAGTCGCTCCAGGCCCACCTGGAAATGCAGGGCCAGAAATTCTCCGAGATGAGCAAGCTGGATCGCGGGTTGCGTCCGGAATGCCCGGAGTGCGGGGCGCCCATCGAGTTCGCCGAGGGATGCCTGGTATGTCGGGCGTGTGGGTTCTCGAAGTGCTGAAACCGGCAACCCTTATGTAGCCGGTTGACATCCTCAACCCCATGAAAATGCGAGCCCAGTGCGTCCCATGCATCACCCGCAGAATCCTCATGGAGATTAATGAAATTGATTCATCCAGGGAAATGGAGATTATGACGGAATGCGTGAAGGTTCTTGCGGATAACATTTACGATGGCGTTTCATCTTCGGAATGCGCCACCAAGGTCCATGCCAAGGCATACGAGATGCTGGACACCGACCCGTACGCAAGGCTGAAGGAGAAGAGCAATGCCCAGGCCGCGCAGCTCATGCCCAGGGCCAGGAAATTCGTGGAGTCTGCCGCCGATCCGTTCAGGGCCGCGGTCCTGTGCAGCATTGTCGGAAACGTTCTGGATTACGGAATCGATAAAAAGTTGGACGAACCCGGTTATCTGGTGGGCCACTTCGGGGAGCTTCTCAAAGAGGGCCTGGCCGTGGACCACACCTCCCGGATGCGGGAGATACTGGAAAAGGCCGAAAACATAATTTTCATGCCCGATAATATGGGCGAAATTCTCTTCGACCAGTTACTTCTGGAGCAACTCCGTAAATTCCCAGTCAAAATCACAATGATTGTGAAAGGCGAGGCTATTCTCACCGACGTCACGATGCAGGACGCGCTGGACCTGGGCCTGGACAGGCAGGTCGACAGGATAATCACCACGGGCGGTTTCGCGGTGGGATTCCCGTTCTGGGTAATGACGGATGAACTGAAAAATGCTTTTGAGAACACGGATTTCATTATCTCAAAGGGCATGGGCAACTTCGAGTGTTTTACAGAAGTGGATTACAAGCCTCTGGTTTATCTTATGAGGACGAAGTGTCAGCCGGTTGCCGATGCATCTGGAGCACCGATACGCTCGAATGTGGCTATTGTTGTCGAATAATTATTATATGCCAGAATCCATTTACTCTCCATGAAACGGGAACTCCTGAATCTAACAGTTTTTATTTTCATAATCGGTATTTTCGCAATATATCTGGGCCTGGGAATCGTGACCACGGGACAAGATTTTTCCGACACTGGCGGCGCGTTCGGCAGCGAGATGTCTGTTCTGGGGGGCTTCTGGTCTCTTCTGGGGATGGTTCTGACATTCCTGGGCATTCTCTGCTTTCCCATGGGCCTGGGCGTTGCCGCGGTAAGGGAATGGGGCAGAAAGAACGGCGCGGTCATTATCTTCCTCATTTCGGCACTGTGTCTTATGGCCGGTCTTATAGTGGCATATTTTGACATCATGGAGTCAATAATCTACTTTGTTTTGACGGTGCTGGCAATAATCTGTATGCAGCTTCTCAGGGAGATAAGAACACTCTTCGAACTGGGCACCGGGTCCAGGAAAAGATATGAAGCGGCACCGACATACAGGGAGATCGAGCATATACAGAAGAAGAAGGCCATACGCTACGCCAAGGATGCACCCAGGTATGAAAAAACCCAAACTGTGAAATGCCGGAGGTGCGGAACTGTTAATGTACAAAGCAAAACTCATTGTATGATGTGTGGCAAGGAGCTTTGAAAATTCATCCCCTGTTTGGAGCGCGTCAAAAAACAAGGTGCACAGTGGTTCGGCAGATTCACAATTCGCCGAATGCTTCTCTTGCTCGTTCGGCCCAGTACTTCATTCCCATTTTTTGGTACATTTCCAGGGCCTTGGAGAACATAAGGAATGGTTGGGCGGTGTCTGCGGCTGTGGCGCCGGACAATATTTTAACATTTTGCGTTGCGGCAAAATTCCTGAAGGCCTCGACCAACCTGGTCTTTCCGATGCCGGGCTCGCCGGAAATGAGTGCTCCCCAACGCTAAAGCGTGGGGTATCCTTTCAGTTTTCACCCTGAATTTCGTAATTTCATAGAGAAAAGAACTCATTCAGATTTATTCCAGATTGCTGAAATTTCAGAATAGATGGGGAGCACTTTTATTGAACAAGTCCTCGCGGAAGAGCAGCTTGAAAGCGCCCGTATCCGCAGACTTAAAAGTCGCGGTATGTGGGCGAGGACATGTTCAATCAGAGGGGTCGAACCTTTTCCGGCGATGGCGCTGTTCAGTGCCTGTTTCAGAGTGGTGAGTTCGGTTTCGCGGCCGATGAGTTCTGTCATTATTGCAGCTCCTCAAGGGCCTTGTGGCATTTCCCGGCCCACAGCCTCATGCCCATGCGCTCGAACTCGGATAGAGTTCTATCGAGCTGCTCTTCGGCATTGTTCTTGTCGCCCTTGACCATGTAAAGAAGCGCGCATTCATAGGAGAGCTTTGCCAATTCTTCCTTGTTTTCGATTTCCTCCAAGATTTTTTGGGCCAATTCGAATTCCTTCCTGGCTTTCTCCCATTCCTTCATTTCTCGCCATACCGTTACGAGGACTCGACGGCTCATGCCCTCCTCTAGTTTGGCATCTATCTCGATGGATACACCGAGAGCGTTCTCCGCGTGGTGCATTGCCTCCTGAATGTTTCCGAGTGCAATGTAAACTTCCGCCAGGACGCAATGATTGTGAACAGACAACCACCTCTCTCCGATGTCCAAGCAAAGTTCCAGGCTGCGTTCGAGGAAATCCAAAGCTCTCTCTGGTTGGCGTTTGTAATGGTAGACCTCGCCGATGTTGTTGAGAGAGAGCGCAATGCCAGTTTTATCCCCTATCTCTTCCCTTATATCCAGGCTTCGTCCGAGGAGCTCCAGCGCTTTATCCAGCGCACCCAGTGTATGCTGCACTCCGCCAATGCTGCTGAGCGAGGACGCGACGCCGGGCTTATCTCCGATTTTCTCCTTTATGCCCAGGCTGCGCCCGTAGAACTCCAGTGCCATCTCCATCTCGCCCTTGTTTTGGTACACTCCGCCTATGTTGTTGAGGGATACCGCAACCCGTTGTTTGTCCCCCATTTTCTCCAGCATCTCCAGGCTTCGTTTGAAGGACTCCAGTGCTTTGTCTAGTTCGCCTTTTTGCCAGTGCATGATGCCTATGTTGTTGAGCGATCTTGCGATGCCCTGCTTATCCCCTAAAGTCTTCCTTATGCCCAAGCTTCGTTCGTGATATTCCATGGCCTTGCTATCGTCTCCCCTGTGCCTGTGAATGCCACCGATGTCAGCAAGCGCGGCAGCGATGCCCTGCATCTCTTTCAGGTCTTCCATTATTTTCAAACTTTTCTCATAATGCTGAAGGGCGCTCTCATATTCTCCCGTATCAGTGTACACATTCCCGATGACCCTGAGCGTTTCGCCAGTGTCCCTGCACCCCCCATCCATATCTTCGAAAAGCCTTAGGGCTCTCTGGAATAGGGACAATCCGTTTTGATAATCGCCTTTCTTGAAATGCACCATGCCTTCTGCCTTGAGCACACGACCATATTCCGATGTTTTCTCCGTCCCGATGTTCTTTTTTGCTCTTTCTAAATATTCCATCATTTTGTCGTAGTCACCCTTCTTCTCATAAACCTCTCCCACCTTTCTCAACATCCTGGCTTTGAACATTTTTCCGTCGATAGTCTCTTCAGCTTTCCGGAAATTCACAATTGCCTCATCGTAATTGCCCATGATGGTTCGAATGTCACCGGTTCTCTCCAGGATGAACGATATTCTATCACGGACATGAGTGGTGTCGAGTTTAGAAAGGGCTGCCAGCGCCTCACTGTAGAACACCAGTGCTTGCTCCATCGCGAAGGAGTTCTCCGATTTTTCCCCGGCCTTGATGCAGTAATCGGATATCTTCCTGTATTCCTTGGTTTTGGAGAAGTGCCTGGCGAGGTCGTAAATGACTTCGTCCAGCCTGTCCGGATAAGTCATCTCAAGGTACTCACCGATGCTCCTGTGATGCCCGGTCTTCCATCTCTCCCCGATGCCGCTGTATATCACGCTTTGAAACACAGCGTGGCTGAATTCCAAGGTTCCGTTCTTCCTCAGAAGTATACCCGAGGCCAGCAATTTTTCGAGTGACTCATCCGAATCCTTCATCAATCGGTTGGATGCCGCAAGGGAAGTGTCGAACCTCTGCCCAATGCAGGAAACGTATTCAACCATGGCCATGGAATTCGGGTCAAGGGTCTCCAGCCTGTGGTTGACCACCTCCTCCACCGTGGCCGGAATATTATACGACTCAGACACGAGCAAGTATTTTCCATCTTTTTCTGCAATGCTGCCATCGTGATACATTCCCCTGAGCATTTCCGTCACGAATAGCGGATTGCCTTTGGATTGCTCATATAACCGTTCTGCCAGTGTGTCAGGAAAATCATTTGGTGAATATATTTTATTTATCAGCGATACCGTGTTTTCGACATCCAATTTCTCAAGCAAGATCTCATCAAGTGTCTCCTCGCTTTTCATGTTTTCAAGGGTCTTCTGAAGAATTTCTGACTCTCCAGGTCTCAAGGTTCCGAGCAGTAGAATCGGCGCCTTCCGGATGTTCCTGGCAAGGTAGTTGAGAACGAACAGCGATGATTCGTCAGCCCAGTGCAGGTCCTCCAGGAATATCACCATAGGTTTTTCAGTCGATGAAAATTTCAAGGTTTCAAGAACCTCATCCGCTATCCTTATACGCTCGTTCTCCAACTTCACGCCTTCCATGTTCTTTCTGACAAGGAACCTGGATTCTGCAAGTTTGGATATATCTTCCTGGACAGGCGCAATATCGGCCATCTTGCCGGTCCAGGTCTCGATGAGGTGACCGTGCTTTTCCTCAATTTTCCGAAGCGTCTGCTGGAGACACTTCTTCATATCCGGATGCTCGTTACCGGAAAAAACTGCCGTGAGAAACAGATGCTGGCCATGCTCTATGAGAATCTTCATGTCGCCATATTCCAGGCGCCCGAGGCCTGCTTTGTTCTCCCCGCTGTGGTCGAACGAATCCCGCACGAAGTCCTGGACCGCGGAGAGCATCCCGGCGAATATGTCCGCATCCAGACTGCCATCCTTGGATGACGCTTTTCCCAGTAAAAGACCTGCGATGTTGACAGCGAATATTTCTGTGAAAGAGGTATATTCGCTTTCCTCGAAAAGCGGCTCCTCGGTGATGCCCTCCAGGGCCTTCGAGAATATCTGGAACGGATGAGCGGAACCGGACATGGCTGCGCCGGAAAGAACCCTCACGCCAGCGGATTCTGTATGTTTTCTGAACTCTTCCAAAAGCCGAGTTTTGCCAATTCCTGGCTCGCCTGAAATGATTACGGTCGAACCATTACCCTTCTTTGTTTTTTCAAGAAATTCCTTAAGAGAATTTAATTCAGTATCCCGCCCGATGAGCATTAACTCTCCGGCTTTCAGCTCCACCATACGATGTGAATGGCCTTGGGAGTAAAAAAAGGTATCGTCCTTTATAAGTCAATCAATTTAGATATCTCTTTTGTGACCCTCTCCAGCACCTCTGGGTTCTTCAACACGAACTTGACACCGGCGGCTTCGAACAGTTCAGGCAGACTCACGGTTGTGCCCAGTGTCAGGGCATGTTTGTAGTTCTTGACGGCCTTCGGATAGTCCTCCAGCGAATTAACGAACACCTGCATTGCGCCGACCTGGGCGATGCCATATTCAACGTAGTAAAGCGGAACCTCATAGACATGGAGGTACTGCCAGCCCATTCCCTGGAATTGCTCCAGATCGGAATAATCCACGTAGGGGATGTACTTGGCCCCTAAGCCCCTCCAGTAATTACACCTGGCCTCGGGGCATGCTCCGTCCGGGTTCGTGTAAACCCAGTCCTGGAATTCGTCCAGCATTGCCATGAAAGGCAGGAACTTCAGAAGGTCCTGGAGCTGCTCGATGCCGATTCTCTTCCTGTCCTCCTCGTTGTAGACCGTGTCCCAGTACGGCCTTGCCAGAAGTTCCAGAGACATGGACGCGACCTCGGCAAATTCCAGGGGGTAGGAACGTGCCAGAAGCGGAAGTTGTCTGCAGGAAAGTGTGTGAATTGAATGTCCCGATTCATGTATCAGAGTGTCGAAGTCGTCGCTTGTTCCCACGGCGTTGCCGAATATCATGGCCATGCGCTCCTCTGCGAAATCGTTGGAATATGCGCCGGGGGCCTTACCAGGACGGTTCTCCAAATCCAGATACCCCATCCCATCCATGAGCCAGAACGCCTCCTCGAATTCCCCGTCGATCGAATTGAGGACCTTGGCGGCCTTCTTCTTCAGGTCATCCAGGTCCGTGTAAACTTTCGGCGGTTCGGCCCCGTCCGGGTCCACGGTGGTGTCCCAGGGGTGCAGGGTGTCCAGGCCCATCTTTTCCTTGCGGCGCTCCATCATCTTTGCCACAGCCGGAACAACATACTTGTGAATTGCATCCCTGAAGGCCTTCGTGTCCTTCCGTGTGTAGCTCAGGCGGGACAGTTCCTTGTATCTGTAATCGAGATAGTTGTTCATGTCCGCATTCGCTGCAAGCTTGTTGCGGAGGTCGAGCATCTTCTCGAAAAGCTCGTCGAGCTTCTTTGTGTCTGCGAACTGCATGCTCACCCTGGCGCGCCATGCTTTTTCCCTCAGGATTCTGTCAGGGCTTTTCAGGAAGGGATTCAGCATCTGCGGTGTGACCTTTTTGCCATCAAAATCCGTTTCCCAGCCGCCGGATATTTTCTGGTACTGGCTCTTGAGCATCATTTCCTCGGAGAGAAGCGGTAAGTTCTCCTTTCTGAAGATTTCCACCGCCCACTGCACGTTCATCCGAGCGATTGCATAATTTTTTGGAATCCACTTTTCAGGAAGGGCCATAAATCGTTTCTTCATGGACTCGTCCAGTTCACCTACCAGGGGCATTACAACGCTGGCAATGTGTTCATATGCCTTGCCGGCGGCCTCGTCCTTCGTGTTGCGTGTCATGGCAAAATAAGCCTTGGAACCTTTCTCTTGGACTGCGGACATGACCTCGGACCAGGCGTCCAGCCATTCGGCGGTCGCAGCTTCTGTTTCCATTGGCATCTCTTCCAGCCTGGCATATGCTGCCCTTATGGTCCCGGGATTTTCCATATCATCGTCCTCGCTCAGAAATCTCCTCGGATACTTGGTTTTCAGGTCCATTATATCACTGTAGATGGGCAAGGTATTGGAATATAAAAAAGATTTGAAAAGTCGTAAGTATTCAATGAAACGATTTTCGATTTAGGGATTGTAGATTTACGACGATTGTAGATTTGGGGATTGTAGATTGTAGATTTACGACGGATTGACGGCGTTGCATATTATCAACACAAATCTAAGATCTAAAATCTAAAATCTAAAATCTAAAATACGGGTGGGCATTCTGCCAGCACAGATCTAAAATCTAAGATCTAAAATCTACAATTTCAGAAGACTGAACACTTACCCGACCACCAACATTTTAAATAGGCATTCCATGATTCGGAATTGACTACATGAGCGATGTTCAAAATACACAGCTAAAGGGCAGTTTCAAGCTCACCCGCGTCGGAGTTCGGAACGTGAAGAAGCCGGTGAGGGTATCCAGGCCGGGAAAGGAAGTAACTTTGGTTGTCACATTCGACCTTTTCGTGGACCTGCCGGCGGAACTGAAAGGTTCCCACATGTCCAGAAATCTGGAGGTGCTTTCAAGGGTGGTTGATGAGGCTGTGAGAACACACGTTCCCGGCCTTGAAGACCTGGGCGCCATGATGTGCCAGGAGCTTCTTTCCAGGCATGAGTACGCCACCCGCTCCGAGGTTCTGATGTCTGCCGATTATTTCCTCGAACGCGGTATGGGCAGCGGCACGACCAGCCTGGAATGGTACGTCCTGAGGGCATCGGCCCACTCAACCAGGGGCGGGGAAACAAGAAAGAGCATCGGCGTGGAAGTGACCGGGATGACTGCTTGCCCCTGCGCCATGGAGGAGGTGCGCAAGATGAGGAACGTGAATTCCGAAGACCTGGACGCGTCCATCACACACAACCAGAGGAACGTTACGTCCGTATCGCTGGAGGTACCCATGGACAGGCCCCTGGAGGCAGACAAGCTCATAGGAATAATCGAGAGATGCCTTTCCAGTCCCACATTCGAGATACTCAAGAGGACCGATGAGGCAAAGGTGGTCATCAATGCCCATTCCAATCCTAAATTTGTAGAAGACGTTGTCAGGGATGTCTTGGCTGAGATACTGACTGAGTTCAGGGATCTGCCGGACGATGTGTGCGTTAGCGTGAAGAGCGAGAGTTTCGAGTCCATCCACAAGCACAATGCCTATGCGGAGAGGGACACGACAATGGGTGAATTGAGAGCCTGAGGTGAGAGAATGAGAATTGCCGGAATATGCCATGTGTGCGGAAAACCGACCATGACCGTCTGCTCGAGCTGCGGTATGATAACCTGTGGGGAGTGTTCGGATTCCCTGACCGGGATGTGCCCCAACTGCTCGCCGGCGGAAATCTTCGATGATGCCGAGGACGACGATATCTTACATTGATTATTCAGTTGCCATCATAGTAATAGCTTCGCTTTATCTGGCGTGAGATTGATGGCTTTCAACATGTACTCGAGTGCCTTCTTATTTATCATGTCCATCGTCTTTGGATCCCGGTCTATGTGATTTTCATAGACAATCTGGGCACTCTTGAAGTAGCCAATTGCGAATTCTGCGAAGTAGTCCGGAGAGTTTTCTTCATCCAGTTCTGTGGCTTTGTTGTAGCACGCTTCTGCATCCTGGAACTTCCCAGTCAACAGGCAAAACGAGCCCAGCGATGTCATGAAAAATACATTCGTGGGGTCCAATTCCGTCGCTTTCTTGTAAAGTTCCATGATATCCTCGGCCTTGACCTTTTGAACTCCGAGAGATGCCTCAGCCTTGCCGAAATGTGCCCTGGCGTTGTTCGGATTGGCCTTGATTATGTCATTGAATTTCTTCCTGGCCTTCTCGTATTCGAACTCAGCCAGAAGCAGCTCACCTTTTATCAGTTCCGTTTCGATGTCAGTCATGGTACCAGAACTGGATATCTCAATCTGGATTTAAGCTTTTGTAAAACAATGTCAGTTGGAGATATCAATCTTCCAAACGTAGACCGTCGGTTGCGATTTTCAGATGAATGGCCTTCCCGCCGGCATTCTCTATCGCTTCGGCCACCTTGTCCGCATCCCTTGCAAGCGCGATGATGCAGCCGCCGCCGCCGTAACCTGTCAATTTGGCCCCGTGGGAATGCCTGGATGCGGCTTGCACGAGCTTCTCCAGCGCTGGATTGCTCACACCCAGATTGGTCAACAATCTGTGGTTGGCATTCATGAGGCGGCCCACTTCGGTAAGGTTGCCCTCCACCAATGCGGAATGGCCCTCGCGGGTGACCTTTCCCATGTCCCGTATGATGTCCCTGGCGAAGCTGTTCCTCTGCCGGAACCTGGCTATTTTTGACTTCATCTCATTTGCCGGAGACGGCGTACCGGAATATCCGAGAACGAGCTCCATTTCGGGCAACTCCACGTCATGGGCGTACCATATTCTGTTCTGATTTCGGAATGTCCATAGGCAGTTATCTGCCTGCGTCACACCGAGCATGATACCTCCGCCGTGGGTCGAAATCGATGTATCCAGGGGTATGCTTTCCTTTTCCACTTCACAATGCGCCTGGAATGCGTTCAGGGCAATATGTTCGAAAATAATATGGTCGTGGAGCATGGATATGGAACCGAGGCATGCCACGGTTCCGGCAGCGAGACCGCCAAGCCCCAGTTCCGGCGGGATATCCGATTCCGTGGATACTGCAACCGGTGTGTCCATGTCAGTCCAGCCGTTGAGCAACGCACTCCGGACGTACGCATGTTTCTTCTGGTCCAGTTCTTCCTCATCAACCATGAACCTTCCCGAGACCTGGGCACTGCATCTGGCCCTCATATCCACAGCAATGGCGACGGCTGGCTCGCCGAATTCAAAAGCATGCTCTCCGAAAAGGATGATTCTCCCTGGTGCGGATACCCGATTTTCTGCCTCTTTTGTCATTGTTCTGCCATCTCTGAATGTCTAGGGGAATGGAAAAGTGATTATTATAAAGTACCCTCTGCCTTCAATTTTGCATCTATCCGCGAGATTTCCGCCTGGGCGATGGCATTGGCCGAATCTATCTCCAGGGCTCTTTCCAGGCTCTTTCTGGCTTTCTTCAGCTCGCCGGCAGACTCCTGTTCCCTGGCCTTCTTCAGCCATTTGTCGCTCCTGCTGGATAAAACGCTCTGGGAGAATTCCACGGTTCGGGTATACTCGGAAATGCTCTTGGCCACTTCGCGGGTCACCGTGCTGACTTTCAGGAGGTCGGATTCATCCGCGCGGTTGAGCTGGTTCATGTCAGTGAAACCGGCATCCACCAACCTCTGGGCGATTTCCCTGGTCACCATGGGTATGTTGCAGAATTCCGTGATGACGCCCACTTCATCCAGCGCCGTATCGGTCACCGATATGCCCCTGTAACTGAGCTGGACCACAGATTTTCCCCTCCTGAAATTCGGAGTGCTCATGGATTCCACTTCTATGAACATCCGTCCCTGTCCGTCGCCGGTCAGGGCAATTTCAGTGTCGGAAATGTGTCTGAGCGTGGCCATTACCCTCTCATCATGGACCCCGTCCTCCACAACGAACATGCTGGTGATGCCCCTGCTACTGAACCTGGATTTCTGCCTCTGGACGAATTCTATTACGTCGGATAAATCATAAATGTTCAGTGCCGATGTGATGATGTCCACGAAGGCCCTGACGTTGGGGGCGAAGGATAACCCGTCCATTGCACTGGTGAACGCTATGTCCAGATTGGCAATGTCCTTGGATGGGATTAGTACGGAACCGTGTTCCTCCATGCCGATTATGGGCCGGCTTTTCTGGGAGTACCAGTCAATAATTTTGAGTCTGAGTTTCGCCTCGCAGGAGGACACGTTCACTCCACGTTTGGAAAGCATGTCCCTGGATTCGGCCACGTTCATGGTAGAGATGACCACCAGTCCGGAACCGCCCGCTTTCAGGCCCCCGGCCAGGAATTGGGACGCCATGTTGTATTTTGCCATGCCCGGCGGCCCGGACACCAGAATCATTTCCCCCCTTGGGTAACCGCCCCCGAGAATGGCGTCGAACCCTTCCACGCCGGATGATACCCTCTCCGCCATGGACCCCTTCAGAATATAATTATTTATTCCCAGCCTGGAAAACGGTTCCTGGAACTGCTTCATGACAGTGGCAACAACAGCCTCAGCCTGCCTGAATGCGGCTTCCTGGCCCTCGGAGAACGCCATCAAATCAATCAGGGTGTCGAATGCCTTTGAAAGTGCAATGACCACCTGGTACTCGTTTCCCTCCCTGGCATTTATTGAAACATGACCTTCCCCATCCACGCTGATGCCGCTGAGAACGCCCTCCTCTTGCCTCATGCGCTCCAGTTTTCTGATGAGCAGTATCTTTCCCGATCCATCGCCCTGGCTCTTGAGATAATCTGAGAATAACTTCTCGAAGACCATCGAGGCTTCCAGGGAACCGTCGCTCTCTGCCAAATTCTGCTCTCCTATTGCATCCAGTATTGTTTCATGAAATATTAAGGCTTGCGCCCGAGGCAAGTATTCAGTGAAATGAAGGAGTAACGATTGTAGATTTTCGATTTACGATTGTAGATTTACGACGGATTGACGGCGTTGCATATTATCAGCACAAATCTAAAATCTAAAATCTAAGATCTAAAATACGGATGAACATTCTGCCAGCAAAGATCTAAGATCTAAAATCTAAAATCTAAAATTTCAGAATACTGAACTCTTACCGCCTGAGGCAGATTTCGGACTGATGTATGTTCTGAAAATGCAATGCGAAGGATGAACGAATCGTATCCTTGAAATAAACAATATTGATAGCCCATCATTCTTTTTCTGTATGCCGATAATATGCAATTTGAGAAAAAGATTGATGGGCTTATCCAGATTCGAACTGGAGATCTCCGCTGTGTGAAAGCGACGTCATTTCTGGCACAACCAGGTATGATATTTCCTGATAGTGTAACCAGCTAGACCATAAGCCCGTGTTTGCGCATGATAGCAACCATATGTATAACATTTTCTCTTTAAACCACACACCTTGACACCGTCCAACCCGACCCCGAAGCTGGTTCCAGCCAACCTCATCATGCCTCGGTCGAATTGCATCTTATTCATTATGGAGGCCGGGGTTGTGACATCGAATTCAAAAAATTCGATGTTTGTGACACGATTCCCGCCATCTCTCTTTTAAATCCTCGCCTGTAAGGGCGGGGTTAGCTTAAACCGGCGCACAAACTGGCCCAGCAGCTGATTCCAGCTGACCACTTCGGAGCCCGTCCCCAATACTTTCACCCAACCGCCCCTAACCATTTTATCCCGGTTTCAATATAGCATGGCCCGATGAATCCCTTCTACTCCCTGGACCCGCGCATCCGCGAGGCACTTGCCGAGCTCGGCATAACCAGTCCGTCCGAGGCCCAGAAACAGCTGATTCCCAGGCTGCTGAAGAAGGAACAGGTCCTTCTTGTGGCGCCGACCGGAATTGGCAAGACAGAAGCAGCCATGCTTCCGATATTTCACGACATTCTTGACTCCGGCGCCGAGGGATTCTACGTGCTTTACATCACGCCTCTCAGGGCCCTCAACAGGGACATGCTCAGGCGGCTGGAATGGTTCGGGGAACGGCTCGGAATTACTGTCGGCGTCCGCCACGGAGATACCACCCAGAGCGAGAGGACCAAGCAATCGAAGAAGCCGCCGCAGATTCTTATCACGACGCCGGAAACATTCCAGATAATGTACACCGGGAAGAACCTTCTCAGGCATCTGGGTAATGTCCGATGGGTGGTTGTCGACGAGATACATGAGATGGCCCAGGACGAGAGAGGCGCCCAGCTTACCGTAGGCATGGAACGGCTCGCGGAAATCGTGGAGACGCCGTTCGTCAGGGTGGGACTTTCCGCGACTGTGGGCTCGCCGGACGAGGTTGCGCTATTTCTCCGGGGCAGCAGCCCGGCTGTCGATGTCATAAACATTGCCAGGGAGAAAAGAATGGAATTGAATGTCTCATGCCCCAGAGCGTCAAAGTCGGACGTCGACCTAGGAATTCGTATCCAGGCGGACGGCGAATCCACGGCCAGGCTCAGGCGGTGCCGGGACCTGATAGACGGAAACACATCCACATTGCTCTTCGTGAACACCCGCAACACCGCTGAGGTACTGGCAGCCCGATTTCACCTCATGGACGAGACATATCCCGTAGGCGTCCATCACGGTTCCCTGTCCAAGCAGATAAGGGTTCAGATGGAAGAAGAATTCAAGTCCGGAATACTGAAGGGACTGGTCTGCACTTCTTCGCTGGAGCTGGGTATCGACGTCGGTTCCGCAGATTTCACTGTCCAGTACAATTCCCCGAGACAGGTGACGCGGCTCGTGCAGAGAATAGGCCGGGCCGGCCATACCATCAAAGCCATTTCCCGGGGCGAGATAATCTGCGATAACCCGGACGACGTTCTGGAAGCCGCGGTGATAGCCAGGCGCTCCCTGGCCGGCGAGATGGAAAAAAGCCGCATCAGGAAAAATCCCATGTCGGTACTTGCGAACCAGGTGATAGCCGCAGCAATGGAGGGCCAGGACCAGAATCCGGACGATTTCTTCAGGGTGGTGAAACGCGCTTACCCGTTCAGGGACCTGGACAGAGAATCATTCGACCGGGTTCTGAGGCAGCTTTCCGACCTGCGAATCATATGGTTGGAGCCCGGTAGAATAGGTCGGAGCAAGAATTCCAGAACGCATTTCTTCGACAACGTTTCCATGATACCGGATGAGAGAACCTACAAGGTGATCGATCTCACCACCAGACGGATAATCGGAACGCTGGACGAGGGGTTCGTCGTTTCCTTTGCGGAGCCGAACGCACCTTTTATCGTGCGCGGTCTGCCCTGGCGCATAGTGGAGATGGAAGAGGATTCCATCCTTGTGGAACCGGCCAAGGTTCTGGGCGCTGTCCCGTCATGGGCCGGTGAAGATATTCCGATTCCTTACGGGGTTGCTCGGGAAGTGGGCCGGCTCAGAGGGAATATGGACCTGGAAAATTATCCCACGAATTCGGATGCCGAGAACGTGGTCAGGGAATACCTGGGCAAGCAGAACGCCGATGGGATAGTCATGCCCACGGATAATGTGATAACCATCGAAACAGAGAACCGTCTAATGATTATCAATGCCTGTCTGGGTTCAAGAATAAATGAGACTCTTGGGAAGATAATCGCCGCGCTTCTCATGTCCAGGCAGGGCGAGAGTCTGGTTGTGCATACTGACGCTTACAGGATTATCCTGCAACTGCCAAGGCCATTGTTGCCGGAAGCAATCCAGACCATACTTCTCAAGACCGCCCCCGGGAACGTGGAGGCGCTGCTGAGGCTGTATCTGAAGCATTCCAATTATCTCCGCTGGAAGTTCATCCATGTTGCCAAGAAGTTCGGGGCCATCAGCAAGAATGCCGATTACCGCATGATAAACATGGACCGCGTCATGGACTCGCTGGAAGGTACGCCCATCATGGAAGAGGCAATCGAAAAATGCCTCTGGGAACTGCTGGACCCGGAAGGCGCGGCAGGTGTTCTGGCAGATATCCAGGCCGGGAAATTCCAAATAAAAGTCTCAAAAATATCCCCAATCGGCAAGGCCGGCGTGGAGAATCGCGGCGACATAATGATGCCCTCCAGGCCGACCCATGCCATACTCATGGCCATGAAGTCCCGCCTCGAGAAAGAATCGGTAGCGTTGGTCTGCACCCATTGCAAGAGAAAGAGCATACGGCTGGTCGGAATAATCGAAGAGAAAACCGTATGCAAGGCCTGCGATTCCGTCATGGTGGCCGTGGTCAGGAAATCAGAGATGGGCAACATCCGGCTTTTCAGCAAACCGAACCCTACCACCGAGGAAAAAAAGGCCATGAAGAAGATGATGAAGTCAGCAAATCTCGTAATGTCCCACGGGAAGAGGGCGATACTGGCCCTTGCGGCAAGGGGTGTTGGCCCGGACATGGCCGCCCGGATACTGGCCATGCATTTCGAGGACGAGGACGAGTTCCTTGCCCAGATACTCACTGCTGAGGTAACATTTGCCAGGACGAAGAGGTTCTGGGACTGAAATATTTGATGATAGATTGCTAGGACACGGGGCTTAGGGTTGCAACCACAGGTATGCGGCTGGCTATTCAAAAGCCAGCCCCGTCTCCCGATTCCCCATCCCCTCGCCCTCGGTACATTCCGCAATCGAAATCTTGATTAATAACCTCTCTATCAAGAGTGTTCATATCACGGGTGAAGACATGGAATCTGGCAAGAAAAAGAATGGCTACAAAATCGTTCTCACGGCCTCCAAGGCGGAGGGCAGCATATACGGGTACGATCCTTTCGTGGCTTTCACCAATACGTTTCCTCACAAGCTGTTCCCGAAAAAGATGCTGGATGAATGGTTTGCACCGCTCCGGAACCCGGACGGCAGCGCTCAGTTCGTGCCCTACGGTCTGAGGAAAGTGGAATCGCTTCTCATGGACAAGTTCGGTGAGGACAATGTCATCACTGCAAATGCCCAGGACCTGGACAACTTCGTGGGCGATGATACGAAGCTCATCTGCATGACCACCATGGACCCTGTGGGACTGGCCTACGTCAGTACAACTTACAATTCTCTTATCGGTTTTGGCGGGGACGCGCTCAACGCCTCGGAGTTCAGATGGCTCATGGAACAGCCGGCCATGAAGAGGAAAGGCCCCAAGAAGCTGCTGGGCGGCGCAGGGGTCTGGCAGATAAACGAGGCCAAGATGGCCGAGAAATTCGGCATCGATTACATGTTCCACGGAGAGGCAGAGAATAATCTGGTCGATGCGATTGAGAAGATACTTGCCGGCGAAACACTGGACAGGGATATCAAGGGCCTAAGGCCGGAACCTTGCCAGATACCACTGATAAAGAGAGCAGCGTCCTACGGAATGGTGGAAGTCACCCGCGGATGCGGGAGGATGTGCAAGTTCTGCACGCCCACCATGAGAAAGCGTTATTCTGTTCCGCTGGACACCATCATGAAGGAAGTGGAGACCAACGTGAAATACGGTTCAGAGATGGTATTCATAGCCACCGAGGATATCTTCCTGTACAAGTGCAAGGACAAGTTCAAGCCCAACAAGGAGGCGCTGGTGGAACTTTACTCGAAGATCGCAGCCGTCCCGGGCGTCAAGTACATCCAGGTGTCGCACGGCGCCCTGGCGCCTATCGTTTATGATCCATCGGTCCTGGAAGAATTGACTCCTATCCTCATAGAAAAGACCAGGTGGTCGCCCGAGTACAAGTCCTCGTATCCCAAGAAATTCATATCCGTGGAAGTGGGCATAGAAACAGGAAGTACGCGCCTCATGAAAAAGCACATGCGCGGGAAAGCGTTACCTTTCAGTGTGGACCACTGGCCGGAGCTCGTGCAGCAGGGTGTCGGCAACATGAACGACCATGACTGGTGGCCGCTATGTACCCTGATGACCGGTTTGCCGGATGAAACTGAGGACGACCTCCTGAAAACCCTGGAACTGGTGGATGACCTGAAGGGCAGCCATTCGTTCCTGACGCCGCTTCTGTTCATACCCATCGAGGAGGCGCTTCTCAGCGATGCGAAACGGATAAATCTGGAACATCTCTCGGAACTTCAGTGGGAATTCATCACAAGATGCTGGCGCCACAACATCGACCACTGGGCGCCGGATAAAAAATTCAAGATTCACTCTCTGATATTCACGGCATACTGGGCCATTTCCAGGTGGAAACACGGCAAGAACTCCTTCAGGCCCGTGATGAAGCTGGCCGGCCTGCCCGAGGACATTGTGGGCGGCGTGTTCTTCTCCAAGTCGGACGGACGATTCAGCCCCGGATTCAAGATACCGATTATAGAGGAAAAGGAGGCCTCCCAGATACTCGAGGAAAGCCCGGACGAGGAAACAGCCCCTGCCAATTCTTGAAATGCTTAATCTCAAGACATAACAGTTTATAACACTAGATAATCATTTAAAATAGAACCCGTATTCCGGGACGCTATGGCGACCGAAAAACAGAAGAAGGACGCACCCCCGCTCATACGGGACCGCTGCCCCACCGGCATAGAAGGGCTGGACAACATCCTCAACGGCGGAATTCCCAGAGGAAACACAATTCTTTTCACGGGAAGTTGCGGAACCGGAAAGACCACCCTTAGCCTGGAATTTCTGGTTCATGGAGCCATTGCAGGAGAGAACAGTCTTTTCGTTTCGGTGACTGAAGCCTCCGACAAGCTCATGAGGAACGTTATCCCTTACGATTTCTTCGATGAAACGCTCATCAAAAAAGGCACTCTGATATTCGTTGACATGCCAGTCATATACGAACGCCTGGGTCTCACTGAAATGGAACTCAGCCTGGAGGACGTCAACACCATAGTCAAGGCCATCGGGGACCTGGTTGACGAACTGTCCATCAAAAGACTGGTTCTTGATTCGGTCACGTCAGTCTGTTACAGGCTCAAGACCGAGGAAAAGATAAGGGAATTCATACTCAAGATCGGAAAAACATTATCAGACAAGGGATGCACCAGCATGCTGATATCCGAGATTTCCCCCAGTGCGGAACGTTACTCGCTATACGGCGTGGAGGAGGCGATCGCGGACGGCATAGTCCTCATGGGCAATCTGGAACGGAGGGGCGACCTTCTTCGAACTCTCCAGGTGGTCAAGATGAGGGGTACGAACCACTCCAGGGCGAAGTACGTCCTGGACCTGACACCGGCGGGTATCCTGCTCGTTCCATTGCTCAAGGGCGGAAGCGGCGGAGGGACCACATAATGCCGAAAAGCCCCTCTGAACTGGCAGATGAACTCGCGCAGATGATGCCCTCAGCCATACTTCTTACCATAAGCGATGAAACCTATTTCGACGCCATAAGGGGCATTACAGACATATTCGCATCCAAGAATAATCTTAACACGATATACATCTCTGCAGCCATACCCTCCCAGTCCATAATCGACGTTCTGAACATTCTGGAGGTTAATCTAGATCACACTTACTTCGTGGACTGCATCAGCCACATAATGGTGGGCAGCACGAAACGCCACCCGAGCGTCCATCTGGTGGAAAGCCCCACCATGCTGGAGAACATCATGCTCAAAGTGGAATACCTGATGAAGAAGGGCGGCGACCGGCAGAACGTCGTGGTGCTGGACAGCATCAACATGCTGGCAATACACAACAGCCCCAAGATACTCTCGGAATTCGTCCACATTATCAACAACAACATGAGGGCCAGGAACTCATATATAATCATATTCACCATAGAATCCCTCGGTGTTGACGAGATAGGCCACATGATGAGCTTTGTTTGCGATGTGGAAATGAACATGAACAAGGAGGGCGAGCGTTGAGTGACACGGTGAGCTTTGGCATACCCGCCCTTGACAAGGCCATCATGAACGGCATTCCCAGGGGCTACACCATCCTTTGCCTGGGCACTCCCGGAGCCGGCGTGGAGCTCTTCGCCAAGAGGTTCGCATCCGTGAACACCAGCAAGGAGGCAGTCACATATTTCTCGACATCCGAGAGGGACGAGGACGTCATCAACACTATGAAGGATTTCGGCTGGGAGACAAACATCAAGATTGTGAACATAGGAACGATGTATTACGAGAAGATTCTGGCCAAGCACCTGGAAGTCAGCCGTTACCGATTGGAGGGCCTCACCATGAAGGATATCCGCCAGTTCAAGATGTCCCAGGCCAAGGAAGACGATTTCGGTATCCAGAATTTCCTCACCACGGTTACATATGAAATTTCCAAGATGAAGCCGCCGTTCAGAATCGTACTCGATTCCCTGAACTTCTTCCTGGAATACTACAATCACAAGGACGTGCTTTCGGCACTCAGGACCATAAAGGCCCACACCCAGCATAACGGCGGGGTGGCGCTGGTCACCCTCGTGAAAGGGGTAATGGACAGCCATATCGAATCCGGAATCGAAGAGATAGTCGATTGTATAATCGAGTTGGAGCGCCAACGTGATGATTTCGAGTTCAAGCGCAACCTGCTCATCCGCAAGGTGAGGAACCACCCGGAAAAAACAGGCATACTGGCTTACACTATTGACGAAAAAGGCATATCCGCGAAGAGCGTGGGTTGACGATTTTCGATTTAGGGATTGTAGATTGTAGATATACGACGGATTGACTGGTCGAAGTGAATAGTGAATAGTGAATAGTGAATAGTGAATAGTGAATAGTGACGTTTGGAGGTAAATGGTGAAAGAATCGGTTCTCAAGGACAAAAATACTCAGTTTTTCACTTTTCCTTTTTCACTGTTCACTAAAAAAGATTGATAAAACAGCATACTGGAAGCACCAATCTAAAATCTACAATCTAAAATCTACAATCGGCAATACCCCAATTGCCATATATTTATAAATTAAACGAAAATTATATATACCACGGATTCTTTTATCACTTATGTAGGAATAAAATCCTACAGGAGGACAAAATATATGAGAAAAGTATACAAGAAGAGAGATGAAGACGCAGTGTCCCCGGTTATCGCAACCATTCTGATGGTGGCAATTACCGTGGTGTTGGCGGCCGTTCTATATGTGATGGTCATCGGCATGAGCACAGGCCCCGAAGGCATAGATACACCGTTGGGTCTGAACGCAGTATCAGGTTCGAAAACCTTAACGAACATAACCATACAGGTAGCAAACGCACCATCTGGCGCGAAACTACAGGGAATGGTTATATCGATGACACGTGGTGGATCGGTGCAACAAATCACCGAAGCAACTATATATTCTGCGGAAGGTCTCCCATTACTAGTATATACACCGGGAACCATAGTAACCCTTGAAACGGTTATCACCGCAGGAATGAAAATAGTGGTAGAAACTCCTGCAATTTCGTCCGGTGACGTTATTTCTATCACATCCACTGAGAACTACTTCGGAGCAAGTTCTCTGAATGTGCCTTAAACCCAATAAATAGAGGGGTCCTTGCGACCCCTTTCCATTTTATTTTTTCAATCTATTTGTTTTGCAATTGCTTTCTTCTATGTTCTAATCGTTGAAGGAAACCCACCACCATATGATGGAAATTATGGCCAGCAGCTGCCGCTACCCCCACCGCCGCCGCCGAAGAAGAGCATGGTGCTGCCGATAGTCATAATCGCGATAGTGGCCATTGTTGTAATTGCCGTAGTGCTTTTCTTCGTATTCAGTAACTCGGGCAGTAATGCCGCCAGTCTTTACGGGACATGGGACATCGATACCATGGAAATCGGAACTTCCATAACTGGGGCCGCTGTCACAACAGATGTGGACGGCACGATAACGTTCAATTCCGACGGAACCTATACCTCGGATGGTGCGCCTGCCTATTTCTCCGATTCCGGCACATATACTATGAGCGGGAATACCATAACCATCAACTCATTGGAATGGGATTATTCAGTGAGCGGAAACTCATTGACATTGGAATATGAGATATCCATGATGGGATTCGGAACCACAACAACATTTCACTGCTCCAGTGCATAAAAACGTGGTAGACCGCCATGCTCATATGCATGACCTGCCATGCATCGTGTACATATGCATGACCTGCCATGCATCGTGCATATACCAGCATATGAAATCAAAGCTAAATGGTTTTGATAAATTGGGTACATGGTCCCTAGGTAAATTTTCAGCCCTGGCAACAAATGCCAACAGTCAATTTCCAAATTGAAAATTATCCAATTCCTAAATCACAAAATAGAATAACCCGCGCACAACGCCCAGGCCGGAACCTTCTCGAAGGCAATCCCGCCGGCCTTGCCCTTCCCGGAAACGCCCTTCGTGACCACCGTTGCCTTGTCCAGATTTCGAATTTCCGCATATTGCCCGAAGTGAAACCGTCCCTCTCCGCTCAGCTTGACCTCTGTTGCTATCTCGGCGTTATCTCCTGTAATAAAATCCACCTCATATCTGGGGCGGCGCCAGAAATAATGCGCATCCAGATGATTCATCACTGCTATTTCATACACTCTGCCAAGGTCTTCCTCGGCTAGGTCATGGCCCTTGAAAGCATAGGTCATGGCAGACGATACAGGATATGCCTTTCGGTGTTTTCTGCTGGAAGACAGCGCACTTCCCGTGATATTGCCAAGGGTCCGGATTATCATGGTGTACTCCAGACGGTTAATGTAAGAGGATACGGTTCGTCTGTCCCGTCCGATGTCAGAGCCCAAATGGTCATAGTTCAGCAGGATTCCCGGTCTCTCCGAAATTGCTCGCAGCAAAGCCATCATTGACTCCGGATCTCCGGTCCTTCCATTTTCGAAAAGGTCGCCATAAACTACCCTGCGAACAATGCTTGAAAGCACGTACTCCTTTATTGCGCTTTGATTCTCTTCCAGTGCAATCTCGGGGAATCCGCCGGTTGTCAGGTAATGATTGAAATAAGGGCGCAGTCGCCTTTCTGCCAGAAGATACTCCTTGAGTGCGGAGCCTGCCTTCGGCAAATCTTCCCCTCGGAGTTCGAGGTACTCCCTGAAAGACATTGGCAGAAGCACAAATTCTCTGGCGCGACCGGCCAGGCTCTCAGTGGTTCCGGTCCCCAGCTCGAAGCTCACAGAGCCGCTCAATACAAATTTGATATTGGGGTAAAGGTCATAGTTGCGTTTAACCTGTTCGGCCCAACCCTTGCATTTCTGAACCTCGTCCAGAAACACATAAATCCTTTTCTTGGATTCCAGCGGTGCACCCAGGATAGAATTTCGATACTCATCAAGCAGGTTTTGAATGGTGCCGTCCTCCGCGTCAAAGGAAAAATACAGGATAGATTCTGGCTCTACATCATCGGATAGCAGATTGGCTATTGACTGATATAGAAGTGTGGATTTACCAGTTCTGCGCGGCCCCCTGAGTACAGAAACGTACCTGGACTCGAAAGAAGAAAGAATTTCTGCCAGCATCTGCCTTTTGTAATCCGGTGATAATTCTTTTCTGACCTGCCCAGTATCCCACCAGGGATTGTATTCGATAATTCGGGAGAGATTCATATAAGGACGAATACAACACCCCCTATATGTATTTTATGTACGTTCCGATGTACGAATAATGCACACATTCGTACAACTCAATGTACGTATCTGACACTTTTCAATCCGAAACCATAATATTCCTTTTTGCCTTCATCTCTTATCATACAGCGTGAGGAATGTTCATGACCGTAGACAAGTTGAAGAAGGCCAGGAAGGAATGGGAGAAGTCCCTCGAAGGGAGCAAAGAGCGCCAGGATGATTTCATCACCACGTCCAGCCTTCCCATTGACCGGTTATACACACCGGCGGACATCCCGGATTATGATTATTTCGAGAAATTGGGTTTCCCAGGCCAGTACCCCTTCACCAGGGGCGTGCAGCCAAACATGCACCGCGGCCGGCTCTGGACCATGCGCCAGTTCGCGGGTTTCGGCACCGCCGAGGAAACCAACAAGAGGTTCAAGTTCCTCATCGGGCACGGCGAGACCGGGTTATCCACCGCATTTGATTATCCCACGCTGTACGGCCGTGACACGGACGATGCACTGGCAGAGGGGGAATTCGGCAAGTGCGGCGTTGCGATTTCTTCTCTCAAAGACATGGAGATACTGTTCGACGGCATCCAGATGAAGGACGTGAGCACCTCCATGACCATAAACGGCCCGGCGCCGGTTGTCTGGGGATTCTACCTGGCCGGTGCAGAGCGTCAGGGCGCGAGTCTCGAACAGCTTAACGGAACAATCCAGAACGACATTCTGAAGGAATACATCGCCCAGAAGTCCTGGATATTCCCGCCGGAGCCCAGCATGCGGCTCATCATCGATACTTTCGAGTTCGGGACCAGGCATGTGCCCAAGTGGAACACCATCAGCATTTCCGGGTACCACATTCGTGAAGCGGGTTCAACGGCCCTTCAGGAACTGGCCTTCACCCTGGGGGACGGTCTGGCGTACGTCGATGCGGCCATGGAACGCGGCCTGAAGCTGGACGATTTTGCGCCGAGGCTGAGTTTCTTCTTCAACGCCCACAACGACCTGTTCGAGGAGATTGCCAAGTACCGTGCTGCAAGGAGGATATGGGCCAAGGAGATGAAGAAGCGCGGCGCCAAGAAGCCCAGGAGCATGTGGATGCGGTTCCACACTCAAACGGCGGGGTGCTCGCTCACTGCCCAGCAACCGGAGATTAACATAGTCAGGACCACGATTCAAGCTTTGGCCGCCGTGATGGGTGGGACCCAGTCCCTTCACACCAATTCCATGGATGAAGCACTCGCGCTTCCCTCGGAGAAGGCCGTGAAGATAGCCCTGCGCACCCAGCAGATAATCGCCCATGAATCCGGCGTGACCAATACCATCGACCCGCTGGCCGGCTCATATTTCGTGGAATACATGACCGATTACATGGAAGAAAAAACCTACGATTATTTCGGCAAGGTGGAGGCCCTGGGCGGAGTCCTGAAGGCCATAGAGAAAGGCTTCTTCCAGCAGGAGATAGCCAATGCGTCCTACCGGTACCAGAAGGAGATAGACGCCAAGAAGCGAATAATGGTCGGCGTCAATGACTTCACCGAAGCGGAGCATATTGACATCCCGATCCTGAAGATGGACCCAGCGGGTGAGAAGCGGCAATTGGCCAGGCTCAGGAAGCTGAGGAAGGACCGCGACGGTTCGAAATACGAGAAAGCGCTCTCAAATCTTGGGAAGGCTGCCGAGGGCCATGACAATCTCATGCCATTCATACTGGATGCTGTAAAAGCCCATGCCACACTGGGGGAAACTTGCAATGTGCTTAGATATGTCTTCGGAGAATATGATGAGCCGCCTATCTATTGATTGTCGATTTTAGATTGTAGATTGTAGATTTTAGATTTACGACGTGCGGTGAATGCAGCTGGTCTCGTTTGAAAACGGCGCATTCGCCAATGGCCCGGAAACAATCATTAACTAAATCCAGGGCCATAAAATTACAATCATTTTACAAACAAATGGTGAATTCGATAACTAAATCTCAACAATTAGAGAATTCGCCCTGAATCAGCATTCAGTCGGCAAACAGATTCAACACGTTTCCCGGTAATCATCAATCTAGAAACGATGAGATTAACGGGGTGAAACTTGCAATGTGCTTAGATATGTCTTCGGAGAATATGATGAGCCGCCTATCTATTGATTCCAGATTTTAGATATGTGCTGGCAGAATGTTCATCCGTATTTTAGATCTTAGATTTTAGATTTTAGATTTGTGCTGATAATATGCAACGCCGTCAATCCGTCGTATATCTACAATCTACAATCCCTAAATCGAAAATCGTTATACATCTACAATCCGTCAAGGGGATATTCGCACACCGGACATTGCTTGGTACCGGCTTCAACGTCAGCACCGCAGGACGGGCACTCGACATGGGGTGATGAAGCGTCTGGAATCATTGCATTGTCGATTGACGGTTCGGGTTCGATACCGGCCATCTCTTCTTCCTCGGAGAGAATCTCCACAACCGGCTCGAGCGCGAATTCAGTGTCACATACTGGGCAAATACTGTCGCCCAGATCAATGAATATTCCGCAGCCGGGGCATTTCTTGTGTTCTTCGTGCTCAACGGGTAATTCTTCTCCCGGGAAATGTTCCTCTGGCGGTGCCTCTATGCTTTGAATCTCCGGTTCCGCGGTGACAGCCGGTTCCTGGGCCTCGATTTCCTGCACGAAATCTTCCTGAGCGATTTCCTGTATAATGTCTTCAGGTATGTCTTCCTGGGTGATTTCCTGCATGATATCTTCGGGTATCCCTTCCTGAACGATTTCCTGGGCCGGTTCCTCAGTTATATCCTCAATCTCGGGTAGCTCGGCAATATCCTGTTCGACAACCTCGGGTTCCGGTCTGTATTTATTTGAAAGGTCAATGTTGTCAAGATAGCTGGTGTCCTCTTTCGGCAGGAGGTCCTCGTCCACCTGTTCGTCCTCAGAGTACATATCTTCCTCGGTTGGTTCGGCAAGTTCCACGCCGCAGTTGATGCAGTTCTCCATGTCTGGCTCGGTCTCTATGCCGCATTCCGGGCACTCGACACGCTCGTCGTGGAGACGCCATGACATGAACCAGAATAATGCGCCAATGCCTACCAGAACCCAGCCGAAAATGTTCAGTACCACGTCGGTTGGTGGCGGGTGAAGTCCCAGTGATGAATTTTCGGCACTGATGCCCCTGGCCCATATTGAAAAGGATGTGAAGAATACACCGGAGAATATGGCAATCAGGCCCCGGTAGAACCATTTCCCTTCGTCCACTTCTCTCTCGGTTGCATCAAGGCCTGTGACGTTCGCGCCGCAGTTGGGGCATGTCCGTATGGTGGGGGGAATGTCCACCTCCAACACTTCCCAGGTTGCTTCAGTAATTTCAGGTTCCGGAACCTCGACGCCGTACTCTATTCCGCAAATCGGGCATAACATGTCCTCCGGTCCGAAAATGGCACCGCAAACCAGACATTCCTTTCCCTGCTCCTCCTGGGTCTCGATGAGCGTCATTTCTTCCTGGAGTTCCTCCGAGATGACAAACTCGTCGGGGATGTCCAGTTCCATGAGAGTTGTATCATCAATGCCCAATTCAATCTCGGGCTCGATATCTTCCAATCCACCCAGTGGCGCGAAGCATTCCCTGCACAGCTTTTCGCCGGCCGGCGAGAGCAGGAAACATGACGGGCATTTGACATACAGCGAAAGGTCAGTCCAGCATTCGGGACATGTCTCGCTGTCCAAAGATATGGCTTTGGAGCATGACGGGCATGTTATCTCGGTATCAATTTGTAAAATGTCCTCCGGTATAGGTTCTTCTTCGGGAACTTCCTCATCCGCAGGCAGCATATCAATGTCCTCGTTGGAGGGCATGGCTTCTGGTTCGGATATTTCCGGCTTGATGGATACTTCCAATATTTCCTCTGAAACCTCTTCCTCGAATGAAGTATCGCAAATAATGCACTCTGTTGCATCAGGTTCTGCGAATGCGCCGCATGACGGACACACCTTTTCCTCGGCAATATCTGATTCCGGGACTGAAGGTTCCTCCGGTACCGTTTCCTCGGGTTCCGGTACAGGCTGTTCTTCCGCAGTCGGTTCCTCGATTGTTACATCCTGAATTTCAGCCACAACTGCATCCATCGGCGCATCGCAAATAATGCACTCTGTTGCATCAGGTTCTGCGAATGCACCGCATGACGGACATACTATTTCCTCGGCTATCTCCGGTGTCAGAGTTTCTTCGGGTATCGGTTCTTCAATCTCCGGTTCCGGCACTGGCTCTTCCTCGGCCATCGGCTCCAGAATTACCTCCTCAGGTTCGGAAATGTCTGCTTTTATCTCAGTGACAGCAATCGCCACAATCGGCGTTTCGCAAATAATGCACTCTGTTGCATCAGGTTCTGCGAATGCACCGCATGACGGGCAAACTTTTTCCTCGGCGGCGATTGCCGGTTCCGGAGTTTCCTCGGGTTGCATTTCCTCGGGTTCCGGAATAGGAATTTCAATCACTTCCCCGGCCTCCGGGGTCTCAAGAACATCCTCCTCAGTTGCGAACATGCCGCCGCAGATACTGCATATGGTGTCTACTTTTGAAGCATATGAACCGCAGGTGCCGCAAATTTTGTTCATCTCCTCCTCAATCGGGGGTGCTTCGGCTTCCTCGACTTCCAATGCGGGTTCCAATTTACTGCCACATATTCCGCATTCTATATCCTGCGGGTTGATGTGCGCACCGCATGTGGGGCATTCCGGTACATCAGTGGCTTCATCCGTTGAAGGGGCTATTCCCAGGTCCAGTTTCTGGCGTTTCTTCTCCAGTAAATCCTCGTATTCCTTGTCGGAAATGAGACCGTCCATGTACTGCTTGCCAATCTCCTTTTTGTAATAGTCAAGTTCCTCTTCGGGTGTTTTATTGCTGCCTACACTGTTCTTTCCCCGTGCCAATTCACTCACCGCCCGTCAAAGTTTCGCCGCAGCCGGGGCAGGTGTCAAGACCCTTGCCCACCCTCACACCGCATTTCAGGCAAGTTGTGCCCTCTTCCATTGATACCTGGAAAGCGGATTCCAACTCCTCAAGAGCGCCGATGCCGTTTCCATTCAGTTCATTTTCGGGGGCTTCCAGCTCAAGGCTGTCCATTATCATTCCGTCCTCGTCTATCTCCGAGGCCGTAAGAAATCTTTCTGGCTCTCCGATTTTAGGTTCTTCTTCGGTCACAACGTCCCCGTTGACCGGCTCTTCGAAATCAATATCCATCTCGAAGACAGCACCGCAATTTGCGCAGGAATCATCAAATATGCTGACACTGGAGCCGCATGTGGGGCATTCCGCAGCTTCGCCGATTTCCTCAAGGGCGGATTCAACTCCAATCTCATCGGAAATAGCTTCCTCTTCCTCCGGTTCGAAAACGTCGAACTGGCTCTCTCTGATGACAACTTTACAGGAGGGACACTGAACTTCACGTTCCCTCTTGAATGACCAGGCGAAAAGTAGCAGGCCCAGTATGAAAAGGACTATACCTATTGCACCGACGAACTGATCCATCCAACCATAACCCAGGTACATCCCACCCAGTGGGGACCACTGAACAACATTGTGAATATAGGAACCCAGAGCCACACCAATGTTGCCCACAAGAATGAATAACAGGCCGGTCCAGAATTTCCATTTCCAGTTTTGCTGGGTTGGTTCGAACATCTTCTTGACGTAAACATTTCCGCACTCGCTGCAGGAAACGAGATCACCGGATTCAGTTGTATACATCTTGCTGGCGCACAAGGGGCAACCCTCGGAGCCCCTTCCCGCCGTTTCCGGGGGCTGGCAGGTGGGACATTTTCCCTCAGGGGATAGCGGACCGTCGCAGGCCTCGCATATGCCCATTTCTGGTTCATCCACTACTGAATCATCCTGCACGAATAATTCTTCAGTTTCCTCCACCGTTGTCTCCTCGGAATAGCCGGGTTCGATTTCCCCGTTTTCAACCATTATTTCCTCTTCCAATTCGGGTTCAGCTTCCCCGTTTTCAACCATAATCTTCTCTTCCAATTCGGGTTCGGCTTCCTCGTTTTCAACCATGATCTTCTCTTCCAATTCGGGTTCGGCTTCCTCGTTTTCAATAGGGGAGAATGCCTCTCCGCAATCGGGACATTCTGAAGCACTGGCGCTCACGACAGTGCCGCACATCGGGCACACGAATCCTCCATCCATATCCTGTTCTTCGGGAATGATTAACCCCCCTGCTCCGAACTCTCTTCTGGTCCTTCTTTAACTTCAATATCCTCAAGGACTTCCTTTTCCATCTTGGAAAGGGACAGAATGAGGAAGACAATACCGACAACCAATATAATTATTCCTACTATTGAAACGAGTCGGTTGGCCCAACCGAAGGATTCGAAATTATCGTATCCTGCGATGGAAATATTAAGAAAATCGTGAAGCCATGACCCCAGGGCCACTCCCGGGCCGCCGATAATCACGAGTATCAAACCCAACCAGAAAAGTAATTTTGAACCCTTGTTCGCCTTCTCCATGGATTTTTCGGATTCAAGTATCGCCTCGGGCGAGAAAGGTTCCCCACATATGGGGCATTCAATTGCATCCTTTGAAACATCCGTTCCGCACATAGGGCAAACAATAAGGTCTTCACTTGATTGCGATTCAGCCAATACGCCAACCTCATCTTCCGAATTTGCACTCATGTCTCTATGTATTGCATAACGCCATTATATGTCTTTCGATGGTTGGTATATAAAATCATCATTTGATGGTAAGTATTCAGTGAAATGAAGCAATAACGATTGTAGATTTTAGATTTTCGATTGTAGATTTACGGACTTATTGACTGGCCGAAGTGATTAGTGAAAAGTGTAAAGTGAATAGTGAAAAGTGACGTTGGGAGGTAATTGGTGAGAGAATCGGTACTCAAGGACAAAAATACTCAGTTATTCATTTTTCACTTATCACTATTCACTGTTCACTAAAAACTACAATTTAACGAGCAAACATCAGAATACTGAACTCTTACATTTGATGTATGCCTGGGGTATTTCGTGTCAAGAGATTTCAATCTCAGATAACTTCCATCACGACGACGTCCCTGACGGCCTTCATGTGTTTGAATGGGAGAATCAGGCGACCCTGGGCATCGGTTCGATAGAGGCGTATCTCTACCTCTGTTGCCGGCATGACCAGTACATGCTGCAGTTCCCCGGTGACCGTGTCCACCACAAAGTTCTCTATCATGCCAAGAATTTGGCCGTCATTTGTCATCACGGTCTTTCCGCGCAGTTCCGAAACGAATTTTTTCATAGGTATCACTCTCAACCGAAATAGGCTGGCCCATCCTGCTTTTTTCTGTCGGCCGCACCACTCTCTAACGCTTCCCTAATAGCATCGTAATATTTGATAGTTTCTTTCGTGGCGGAGGCCTTGACTATTTTGAGGGCCGCCTCGAAATGCGAGCGTTTCACTTCCTTGCATTCTATGTTTTCCCTGAGGGCGATCATGCCGGCTTCCCTGCACACCCCTAGGATGTCCGCGCCTACATAACCGTCCGTGGAATCCGCCAGCCAGTCCAGGTCAACATTCTTCAGCGGCATGCTGTTGGTATGGACCTTGAAAATGGCAAGTCGGGCGTCTCTGTCCGGCGGCCCCACAAACACCAGCCGGTCGAACCTTCCGGTCCTGAGCAGGGCCTTGTCCATTATGTCCGGGCGGTTGGTGGCGCCGATGATGACGACGCCTTCCATTGATTCAAGACCGTCAAGCGATGTGAGTATCTGATTGACCACCCGTTCGGTGGCACCTGAATCATGGGATGAACCCCTTGCAGGCACCAGGGCATCTATCTCGTCCAGGAAAACGATTGATGGCGCGACCTGTTTTGCCTTCTTGAATATCAGGCGAACTGCCTTCTCGCTTTCCCCCACCCATTTGGACATGACCTCCGGGCCCTTGATGGAAATGAAATTCGCCTCGGATTCATTGGCTACCGCTCTGGCCAGCAGGGTTTTGCCGGTGCCCGGCGGTCCGTAAAGAAGAATGCCCCTCGGTGGCTTTATTCCCAGCCTCACGAACGCCTCAGGTTGTTTGATTGGCAACTCCACGGCTTCCTTGAGGGAGCGTTTTGCTTCCTCCAGACCGCCCACATCGTCCCAGGTTGTCAGCGGTATCTCCACCAGAACTTCCCTCATGGCACTGGGTTCCACTTCCTTCAGGGCGTCCTTGAAATCGTCACGGGTGACCTCCATCCTTTCCACAATCTCAGTGGGTATGGGCTGATCCAGGTCCAGTTCGGGAAGGTACCGCCTCAGCGCCTTCATTGCAGCCTCCCTGCCCAGGGCGGCAAGGTCAGCACCCACGAAGCCGTGGGTAACCGCTGCGAATTCATCCAGTAATCTTGATCTGGATATATCGTCGCCGGCTATGGGCATGCCCCTGGTGTGGATCTCCATGATTTCCTTGCGGCCTATGCGGTCCGGTACACCAATTTCAATTTCCCTGTCGAACCTTCCCGGCCTTCTGAGCGCCCCGTCTATGGAATCCTCCCTGTTGGTGGCTGCGATGACTATTACATTACCCCGGGAACTCAAACCGTCCATGAGCGTTAGTAGCTGCGCGACAACCCGCCTCTCCACTTCACCCTGGACCTCGTCCCGTTTGGGCGCAATGGAATCCAGCTCATCTATGAATATGACGGACGGCGCATTCTTCTCGGCCTCGTCGAACTTTTCCCTGAGCTTTTCCTCGCTCTGGCCGTAATACTTGGAAATGATTTCCGGGCCCTGGATGGAATAGAAACTCGCGCCGGCCTCGTTTGCCACCGCCTTCGCGATGAGTGTTTTTCCCGTCCCTGGCGGACCGTAAAGCAGAACACCCTTCGGCGGGGTGATGCCCAATCGCCGGAACAATTCGGGATGGCGCAGCGGTAATTCAATCATTTCCCTGACGCGCTGGAGTTCATCCCTCAGGCCGCCGATATCCTCGTATGCGATGTTGGATATGACCTGTTCCTCCGCGGATGCGGCCCCGTCCTTCAGCTCAAGTGTTGTGCCGCGGGACATTACCACGATATCCTTGGGGGACGTGCTGACCACCAGGAACGGAATGTTGCCGCTGAGTCCCACGCCGGGTATCAGCAGAATATCGCCTTTGACCATGGGCCTGGCTCCAAGACCCCTTTTGATGAATTCCTCAATTCCTTCCCCGAACCGCACCTTTGTACCCTGCGATACCAGGGGTGCCAGAACAATCTTGTTCGCCGGGGACATCTTTGCCTTCCTGACCTCGACCTTATCTCCGGGTGAGACGCCGGCGCTTTGCCTGAGCATATTGCACATGCGAACCAGGCCCTTTCCCTCGTCATCCATGAGAAGCTTGAAAACCCTGGCCACAGTGTGCTTTGTACCGATTATCTCCACAGCATCTTCTATCTCCAGCCCAAGTGCCATCCTGGACTTCGTGTCCATCCGTACACGGCCCAGGCCGATGTCCGACTGGTTCAATGCTCTTTCCACTTTCAAAATGATGCTGTTCGGCATTTGTATCGCATGAGGATAACCCAGAAGCGGATATATCCTTTTTGGAGATAATCTCAATGTTGAGAAGAAGATTGCTCAACACGCCTGGTCAGAATACAGGTTTTTATCTTATCAACGCGGCCGGCCTGCGCGTCTATCTCCAACATGTCGCCGGTATTTATCACGTCGATGTTGATGCCGTCCACGCAAGGAACGTCGGCCAGTATCACTCCTGTGGCGACTATTGTTTCTGTTTCTCTGTTGATTATGGCTGCCGGGCCGACGCCGTTCTTGGCCAGACCGTAAATGACATACGAACCGACTGTCGAACCCTTGCCGCAGGGGAATACCAGTACCTTTCCGGTGACGCATTTTCCTTCCAGTTCGTGGCCCTTCTCTATGACTATTCCGGTCTTGGCGTTCACGCCGCCGTAGAACCCGAGGGGCTCCCTGGATACTATGGCTTCGGCTCTCACCTTTCCCTGGTTAATCATCCTTCCTTTCATTGCAAACACTTCCTGACAAGTTCTTCCACATTGTTGAACACGACCTTCTGGTTGCAGAATCCAGGCAGGTAGTTCGCTGCCTTGCCTGAATTAACACCAGTTGTCCCGAAGCCCATGTCCTCGATTGGGGAAACCACCATGCAGGTATCGGCCACCACGCGGCCGCCCGCACTTTCTATAGTTTCTGTGAAGCCCATGCGGTCCGCGGCCTCCTTCATCACCCTGGAGGTGCATATCCACACCGGTTTATTGAGTGTCTTTCCGGCCAGCATGTCCGCCAACACCGATATTTCCCTGAGGGAGGCATGGGGGCAGCCCAGTATCACTATGTCCGGTATTTCCCCGGTGTTCAGTTTGTCGAATGTGGCCCTCATTTCATCCTTACCCACCTGAATATTGTCCAGGCCGGAAAGTTCATGGTCCCTTGCTTCGGGTGTACAGCCCTCGGCATGGTACAGCGCAACAGCGCCCGAGGCGGCCATTGCAGCGCCCAGCGCCTTCAGATGGTCGGTGTTCGGATTCTTCAGGCCCCGGAAGTACGGAATTTTATTCTTCACCAACTTGCCCACATGGTATCCCAGTGCGCCATAATCGGAGTTGTATTTCATGTCCAAATTCACATCAACCACGACCTGTGGCTTGCGGTTCTCGTCCAGGTGGAGCCCGTAATTCGGCGTTACACCGCAGATGGCTGCAGCCAGTGCGGACGGTCCTCCCTCGCGGTTCGTTCTGGCGCCTATTACCGAATTGGAGAATGATACGGCCGATGACTCGGACCAGGCGATGCTCTCTCCGAACCTGGGCAGGTTGCCCGCAAGGTACGGCGTGCATGTAGCAGTCACCACAATTCCCATTTTGCGAAATGCTTCCATGATGCGTATCTGGTTCTTTGCGAATTCTTCGGGAAAACCGATTTCCTTCCAGTTCTCCATGTCCATTCCCGCCGGGTTTAGGTAAGTCAGAACCTTGACCTTGGCTCCCTTGGCCGCAATGTCCTCCAGGAACTCCAGGCCTGGGTCCTCGATGGACTTGTAGGAAACACCGGCCACCTGAACGGAACCCACAGGAATCATTTTCTCAGCTCCGTAAATCTCGCCCAGCCTTACCAGCAGTCTCATGAATCTCTGGGGTACTTCCCCGTTCTCGCCTTCCAACATCTTCTCTTCTTCTTTCGTCAGATACATTTCAACAGCTCCATGCAATTGGACACCAGCAGTTCTATATCCGATTTGCTGGCATTTTCAATGTGAATTCCCCCCACCGCCATGACAGGGACCCCGTATTTCTCGCAGGCGCCTCTGGCAATGGGCAACAGGACTTTCATGTCATGATGACCTTTCACTTCCATGATATCTTCATCCCCGTCCGGGGTAACGTAGGCCGCACCTCCCACATGGGATGATTCCCCGCCGCCCAGCATCAGGACAAGTCCCTTATCCAGTTCCTGTTTCCTGAGCCATACCCTATGCTTTCCCTCACCGGCCATAATCATTCAGATTCACCTCTCCGTATTTCACTTTCACGTACTTGGCCGGGTCCACGTCCGCAGGCATTGTGGCATCCAGTCCTACCTTGTCGGTGAGCGTCTTCTTGCCCGAGTGATTCGCACTGGGGTCCAGGGAAGAGCCGGGTTGGTCAAGCATCGTTACCGTGTCTTTTCCGGCCTGGAAACGCGTTGCCAGCGCCCATTCCACAGCTACCGGGTCGTAAATGTCAACGTCCTCATCCAGGACGATGACGTGCTTCATGCTCTTGTGGCCCTCGAATGCCGCGGCGATTGCCTTTTTACCGTCGTCCGGATTATTCTTCTTTATCTGGACAATGCCGTGTAGCCAGCTTCCGCCTCCGATGGTGATGAGCACATTTCGGCAATCTACCACCTTGCTGACTTCATCGTAAATTGTGGGTTCCTTGGGCATGCCCATGAGTATCTTGTGTTCCATTCTGCCAGGCAGTAATGTTTGATACATGGCATCCTTCCTGTGGGTGATGCAATCGATTATGAATACGGGTTCCTGGCGCTCGAAATCCCTGGTCTCGGTTAGGTCCACGAACGGCCCTTCCCTGTCAACTTCCCTGACCAGTCGCCCTTCCAGGACGAATTCCGCATCCGCAGGGACTTCCAGGTCCTTTGTGACGCACTTCACCAGCGGCGTGGGGTCCAGGGCATTGGCGATTGCCAGTTCATCCACACCGGACGGCGGGCCCAGGGAGGCTGCAATCATGACGGCGACCGAACTTCCAATGCACACGGCCATCTCCACTTCTCCGTCCGTTTTGTCATATGTGGTCCGGGTCTGGCGCTTGGGAATCAGCCTGGCTGTGCATTTGTTCTTGCCGACCTGCATCAGGCGGTGGTAACAGGCGTTCCTGCCTGTTTCCGGGTCTTTGATGATTGCCACGGTGGCACTGGCATATCGGCCGCCGTCACCGGGCAGATGCATCAGGAAAGGAATTTTGTCCAGGTCCGGTTCTTTGATAACAACCTCCTGGCAGGGTGCGTTTTCAACCATTTTCGGCGGCACCGGATTCCGCAGTGCCTCCACGGTCTTCGCCAGCAATCCCTCCTTGGTCGTCCCCAGAGCCCTGGCAATGATGTCCCGGGATGATGTAATTCCTCCGAACACCGGAAAATCGAAACCCTTGACGTTTTCGAAAATGGTGGGGCGTTCCCCCAGAGCATTCAACACATTGGCCAGCTCGTATTCCGTGCTGATTTCTTTCGATATTCTGACGAGTTCGCCGCCGTTCTCCAGGTCCGATATAAAATCTCTCAGGTTCATTTGACCAATCCTGCCGTTGGGACGGATAATTGGTCGGGGATATTTAAAATTGGTGCGCGGGGGTTCGGCGGATGACGACGTGGATCCTTTTGTTTATTGGAATTCAAAAATCCAATAGACTCCTTATTTGGTCCTAATTTTGATGCCAGAATAACCTGTTCGGCGGATGAACCTACCGCAGTTTGTTGAATTCATCTACATCTATCTCGACGTCATCAAGTATCTTGGATAAGAGCCCCTTCCCGATGTTCTCCTTTCCGTGGATGGGTACCACGGTGATGCGGCCGTCCTCATGGGCCCATACCGAGTGACCGCCTTTCTGGCGTACTTTCTCGAAACCCAATTTCTTCAGTACCTTGAAAACGATGCGGTGGCTCACAGGGGTGAGCTTACTCATGCCCGGACCTCTATCTCCTGAAGGCCGACAAAGCTCATCCTTCCTAGGTTGGCGGTGTCCTTCTGATAATCCAGGTATAGTTCGACTGCCTCCTTGGTCCTTTTTATCAGCGTGTCCAGGGTTTTTGCCTGGGTGTGGCAGCCCTTGAGTTCCGGTACCGTGGCCACGAACATGCCATCCTCGTCCTGCTCGATTATGACCCGAAATTTGTAATTTTCCATTATACCGCCTGGAATAACTGATGAAGCTTCCGATATATAAATTCTTTCTAAGTAAGAGTTCAGTCTTCTGAAATTTTAGATTTGACAATTGCAGATTTACAATACACGGTGAATGCAGTTCCAGACATATTCGAACGCCACATTCGCCCATGGCCCGGGAACATTTAATAACTAAATCCAGGGGCCATATGGCTGAAATTATTTTGCAAACAATCGGTGAGTGCGTAGCTAAATCCATCTAATTAAGCACTCGCCCTGAATCACCCTTCAGTCTGCAAACGGATTCACCGTGTGTGGGATTTCCGCAATCGACATTATGGAAACAATGAGATTGCGGGTGTGAGGAATTTCCGCAAGATTATAGTGAACATTCAGAATGCATAATTTTGCGGTTAGGCGAACATATGCGCGCTTTCCCCCATGTCCTCCGCATCCACAACCATGACCTTGTCTATCCCCTTGGTGAAGTCCAGCATCTTGACCCTTGTTCGGTCTTCCCTGATGGCGAACATGCCGGCCTCCGTGCAGATTGCCTTGATATCCGCGCCGCTGGCGCCGTCGGTACGGGAAGCAAGCTCCTCGAAGTTCACATCCTTGGTTATGCTCATCCTTTTGGAATGTATCTTGAAAATCTGGACCCTTGCCACGTAATTTGGCACCGGGATGGTGATTATGCGGTCGAACCTTCCGGGCCTGAGAAGCGCGTCGTCCAGTATGTCCGGGCGGTTGGTGGCGCCGATTATCTTCACGTCTTCCATGGCATCGAAGCCGTCCAGCTCCGCAAGCAACTGCATGAGCGTTCTCTGGACCTCACGGTCTCCGGAGGTTGCAACTTCAAGCCTCTTGGCTCCAACGGAATCCAGTTCGTCTATGAAAACGATTGTCGGGGCCTTCTCCCTTGCCATCTCGAACAATTCCCTAACAAGTCTGGCACCCTCTCCGATGTATTTCTGGACAAGTTCGGAACCGACAAAACGAATGAACGTGGCATTGGTTTGATGTGCGACCGCTTTCGCCAGCATTGTCTTTCCTGTGCCCGGCGGGCCTACCAGCAGTACGCCCTTCGGAGGGTCGATACCTACCTTCTTGTAGAGCTCCGGTTTGAGCAACGGATCCTCAACGGCTTCACGAATTTCGCGCATCTGGTCCTCCAGACCGCCGATGTCTTCGTAACATGTATCCGGTCTCTCTATGACCTCGCCGCCAAGGACCACTGGGTCCAGGGACGGCGGCAACACGCCGACAACTGCCAAGCTCTGCTTGTTCAGGGCAACTCTGGCGCCTATTATGACGTGTTCCGGGGATATGTATTCTGCCGTTGTAACAATGAAATCCGGTCCGGTGCTACTCTTCACGACCACTCTGCCGTCGGTCAGAACATCCTTGATGGTTCCGATAATCATGGGCGGGGTCTTCATCCTGTCCAGTTCGAACCTGAGGCGCTGTATCTCCTTCTGGAGGCGAACCATTTCGCTCTTGATGTAGCGCTTCTCGCCCTCGCTTTGCTTTGCTTCATCCATGAGACGGTCGTTCATGCTTTCAAGGGCTGCGATACGGTCCTTCAGCTCGACTGAAAATTCTTCGACCTCTTCTTCACGTGATTCGTATTCTGTCATATGCTGCACCTGTTTGCCGGGGTGCAATCTGGCATCCCATCGCTAACTATATATTGCCTCACATATTTATGGTTTACCATAGAATAAATAGAAAACAGGTGAGAACAGTGATTTGTGAAATGTGCGGAACAGAGGTTCCGAGAACCAAGCTGGTCATGGTGGAGGGCGCTGCCGTGGGCGTCTGCCAGAGATGCGAGAAATTCGCCAGCAGTCCTGCAGTAAAGACAAAGGACGGCGCAGTGGTGCTTCCCGATGTCGCCGAAAGGCTGGACACCCGTGAGAAACGGAGGAAGGAGCGCGACATTTATGAACCCACCGGAGAAAAGGAACTGGCTGTGGATTACAGCCAGCGAATAAGGGTGGCAAGGCAGAAACTGGGCATGAACCAGGAGGAACTGGGGCGGCTCATCAATGAGAAGAAGGGTGTCATAGTGAACATCGAGAACGGCACCATGATACCAAACGACAAGCTCATCGGCACGCTGGAAAGAACCCTGAAAATATCTCTGCGGGAAGTTGTGGAGGATTCGGGGGAGATTAAGAAGGCGGAATATTCGAGGGGGCTAACACTGGGTGACTTCATCAAGACCGAGAAGAAGAAGTAAATTACTCGCGGGAATGGTCATTTTTCTGATGGCGGTCATATTTCTGCATGGGGCGGCGGCCGAACCCGTGTTCGTCAGCACAGATATACCGCAGGTAGTTGATGCTGGCCAGCCCATAACCGTTGTCGTGAACATCACTTCCCAGCAACCGGTCATGAGTGTGTGGCTCACTCTTAACCCGGCCTCGCCGGATTACGGTTATTTTCAAATGAATCTGACATCCGGCAATGAGACTTCTGGCTCATGGACTTACGTGATTCCCGCTCGGCCGTGGGGCGGCCACATTGATTATTTCATAACAGCCAGAGATAATTCCGGTGATTCATCCCAGTACCCGGCCTCGGGCACTTCGGGCATCGAGATAACCGGGGAAGAACCTCCAAAACAGTTTCCCTGGAACATTGTGATAATCGTTGTTTTCCTTGGTGTTGTGCTGGTGCTCACCGAATTCATCCACAAACCCGGTCTTTACCGTCCGACCGGCAGGGAGCGGGCCAGGAAACTTGAGGAAGAGGACAGGAAGCGGGAAGAAGAGGATATGGCGAAGGAAAATACCGAAAAAGATTATTAATACTTCTCCAGCTTGAGCGCGCTCTCTGCCAGGGCCTCCGGGTCTATGGAATACACTTCCCTGGGAGAGGAGCCCTCCTTCCGGGCCAAACCCCGTGTCACTATGGCATTGAGGGCATTGGCGGCCATCTGATTTGTTATGTGCATTGAATGGGCAAAGTCGAATGCCGTGGCGTGCTTGGATTCGAACAGGTTGGTGAATGTTTTCTTAACTATTTCCTTCATGTCGGTGGATGCCAGTACCATATCAAAATTGAAATAGTCCAGAATACTTCTTTCGGCACGGTTCCGCAGAGGCGACTGGCCCCCCCTGAAATCCTTGAGCATGACATTGTTCACCAGGTCGATATCATAATTGAACCTGGCCGTTTTTGTGTAGGCGCACACCCTCAGCTCGAACACCACCATGCCGTGCTCTCTGATATCATCCCAGAGTTTCTCCAGTGTTATCAGTTTGGGTATGTACGGCCTGATAGGCGCAGCTAACGGGTCCACCGACTTGGTCTTTATGGACTGGGGATAGTTCAGCCAGGTGGGATATCCGCGTATCATCACATTGTCCCGCTGAATCTGCTGATGTTTGTCCCATTTGTCCAGTTTGAATGAATCGTAAGAGAAACGTTCCAGCACACCCATGCCGTTGCCCATGAGGACTAGCGTCTTCGTTGGCGTGTTGAAGTCCCAGTTCTCCTTGAGATTCGGTTTCATGAATCTCATGCCCAGGTTCTCGAGTTTCTCCTCTGCATGCATGGCATCCAGCAGGGAAGCGTACTCACTGCCGTTGACCATGTAGGTGACGCCGGCCAATGGCTTTTTCTGGGCTGCTTTGTATTCGTAGAAAGTGCGTTTCAGCTCGTTCTCTGCAAACAAATCCACCTCTTCCTCCAATCCCATATGAAGAATGGCCTGGCAGAATTCCAGGATGTCTGTCATCACCGGAGAATAAGTGGACGGAGTTAAAATAATTACTGTAAACCCGCAAAATTATGCATTCAGATTGCTTGCTATAATTTTGCGGAAATTCCACACACGATGAATCTGTTTGTTTGTAGAATGATGATTCATGGCGAATACTCTTTTTTGTTTTCATTTAGATTTCGTATTCACCAATTGTTTGCAAAATGATTGCAATTTTATGGCCCCTGGATTTAGTTATAGGACGTTTCCGGGCCATTGGCGAATGCGACGTTTGGATATGTTTGGAACTGCATTCACCGAGTTTGATAGGGGCAAGCCCCCACACCCCCGACCCCTTCGGAGGGATTGTTGGCGCGGTCAGGGTTGCTGACCTGAAGGCCAGGCCGGTTGGGAGGCATCCCAGAATTTCCAATGTGTTTATTACTATTCTGAGTGGCATTGAAAATGGTGCAGCCCATAAGGAAGTGGAATATTCACAGGTCGGCATGGAGGTAATCGTGATTCCGTTGGCTCGGTTGCCGGAGGACGTGAAGGTGGGGAGAGGGAGCTGGAGGGGTGGGTGGTAAGTTTTTGTGGTTAGGAATGGGGAAATATATCATCAACTTTTAAAGTATTCATAATGTATTCCTGGGTATTCATACCAACCAATAGGTGCAGGAAAAATATGGGCTGAAAACATATGGCCAACCTTGTTGATTGAATTAATAATTCTGTAATTATTAAAATCAACATCAATGCTAACAAGATTATTTGAATTATTATAGGTATAATAATGGCATCCAAATGTCCTATTATTTATGAATGTCATCATCGTTAATGAATCTGCTGGAACTTGCTGATTAAGTGTTATATTAATTATTGCCTTTTCAGACGAATTAATTAACAAACCTTTTCCATAAACAGAATTTACAACAGTAACATTAATATTACCTTCCTTGAATGAATTATTTAGTAATATATCTGTCCAATATTGTGCGTTTTGATAAAAATCAGGAAGAGGTACAATAACAGTACTATTGCATAGTGGGTCATTTAATATTTCCACATTATAGTAAAAGGAATAAATGTAGCCTTCGTTACCTTCGTTAAAGGTATATATAAAATAAGACGATAATATTAGAATCGTTGACACAATTATTGAAATTATTATTTTTGTTATTTTTTTCATTCTGTGACCTCCTAAGTCCTTAGTAATGGATCTCCTATATAATTTAAATAATAATGTTCAAAATTATTACCAATCCCACTAGAACCTTCATGTAAATAATAAGGTCCCAAAGGATTCTCTAACTGTGACCAACAATACCCCCACTCTAAAATGGTTTCACCAATCGTTTTGCCTTGATTTAATGAATTAATGAACCCATGTAATCCGGGGACCCCCCCTCCGGCCACTCCAGAATATCCGAATGCCCCGAGACCCCAACCATTATTATTAAAAGCTAAATATCCTGCGAGATAATAATCTCCTGAAGACCCTGTTTCAGTTCCATCTGAATTGATAAAGCGTGTGGTCCTGCAGCACGTCATAAATGTAAAAGGGACTGTTATTTTTAAATCCTTTATATCGGGAGGTGTAATAGTTAAGGTGGGTTCAGATGCGCTAACAAAAACTCCCATTTCATCTGAATGTCCCGAGATAACACAAAAACTATAATGCATTTTAATTGGTGGATTCCAAATTGGTCTACTTAAAAGGTCAATAGCAGTTTTTGTTTCCTCAATAGAATCTATGAAGTGTGAACTGCAACCATTATCTTCAAAATTGTTGGTATAAAACGGATTGTACACAGCACTTAATTCTTCTTTTATTGGAGTGGGATTTAAATCAGCAAAATCAGCTTCAATTAAGAGGGCCATATCTGTGTCATACCATTCGTTATTGATATATTTAAGAGCACGTTCGAAATAATTGATTAAATATACACAGAACCCAGAAATATCAGTTTTACTAGCTGGTGGGCGCAATAAACCTACAAAAATTTCGGGGGCGTTTCCTCTGGCTTGAGTAATCTCTATTGAACGAATCTCATATAAACCATCTTGATTCTGCGTCCATATACCATCCATATCTTCATAAAATAGAGATATTAAACGGCCATCATTTGTTTCAAAAGCCATCGGCATATCCCCCACCAAGACCGCGCCAATCATCCCGTTCAGGTAATTCGTTTTAATATCGGCTTTTACCTGTTCCGGCGATGTCCAGGTTCCATAGATAACCTTTGTTCCAAGCTCCGCATATTCCCCCATTCTAAGGGAATATGTCCGTAAGTCCGGCGAAGCGGTTTGCAGTTTGCTGAACAACTCGGTATCCACATAATACCCGACCCAGCCAGGACTAGATGGGTCCGTCGGATCCGTCCCGTACGCCTCCTCCCCGGGCGCCCTCTCCCTCACCTCCTGCCACCACGTCAGCCCGTCCCCGTCGTAATCGTTCTGGGTAATGTCGAACCACAGCTCGCAGTCGTCCAAGAAGGATTTCGGCGCTCGCCGGTTGCACTGGCTCGCTACTTGTTTCGTCTCCATTTTCCGCTTAGCGATAATGAGAATCAAATGCCTACGAAAACACCGTCTCCACTCTCCCGGCGTCAATATCAAAACGATGGTCGAGTGCCTACGGTGTCCGCTTTCCCTGCGGGAAACCGGCTGCGCCGTTGCGTTATCCGCCGCCATGCTGGACGCATCCCCCACCCGACGCTCCTCCGCCGGCTCGCGCCCGTCCCCCCGCTCGCATGCTCGGAGCGATTGCATACTGTTTGCATGACCGGGTAGGAAAAGCAGATTAATACTAAGGCTGGATAGACTTATTCCTAACGATTTTCTCTTCTTTCGCCAGTAGGGGGAACCTCGGACAATATGCAAAGAGGCAATCATTTTTGCTTTTCCTGTGGATGTGGTGAACTTTCACTTTCCACTTTCCTCCTTTTCATTTTATAAACAAACAGAATAACAGCCAGTACAACAATTACAATCCCAAAAATAAGAGAATACGGCAAAGCACTGTATGGTGATCGGGTTGCGCTTATCTCCATAGACTGACGGGACTCGAATCCTGTTTGGTTTACTGTTTTTACGACATAATAATATGTTACGCTTTCGATCACATTCTCATCTGTAAATGTTGTATTAGTGATTACTTCATCATTAATCTTTGAGTAGTTGCATCCAGACTCTGCAGATTTGTATACATTGTAACCGAGGACATCTGTACCTAACACCCTTTCCCAAGATATCTCTATTGACCCCACTCTTGATTCGGCGGTGAGGTTTGCTGTCGGTTGTGGAGAAGAAAAACCACCAATATAAATTCCAGTAGTGGTGGTGTTCAACCACATGTCTTTACCATATGGATAATCCCTTATGCCATCGGCATCAAAATCCTCTAGGGTATGGGCATCGTAAATGCCGTCGTTGTTGAAATCGAATGGGTATAGGTCATTAATATCAGGAACGGTATCTAAGTCAAAGTCATCTTCAGTATAGGCTTTGCAATTGGTAACACATATAACAGCTGACAGAATGAATATAATTGTCATCAAAAAGGTAGTGTGTTTCATAGCAGGTAACTTTCTAAACATAGTTTTCACCTCATAAGTACGTATTTTCTCCTAAACCACCAATGTCACTTAGTTGAGGAGTCTCTGGGCCCCTAGAATAAGGATTCCCATCTTCCCCAATAATATAATGTTGTGTTTTCGAGCTGTGGTGAGCATATGCGTAGTTAAAGGCTTCTATAATAGAAATATATCCATTGCCATTTGTATCTACACCTATAGCCGTCCCTTGAGGAGTTATCTCACGTAGTGCACTTTGGAAGTGGTAGAGAAACTCTGCGTGATGGTAACTATCCATGTCACGATTTGGTGGAAGGTCTCGTGGTTCAGACTCATCAATTGGGTTACCATCTATATCTTGGTCGTCGGCTACCCATGAGACCTCATCATATCTACATGCTGTGACTACTATTGTCCTGTCATTCTCTAAATTATCGATAAAACCTCCACTATAACACGCACCCAATACAAACGTTCTTCGTCCATAATGTTGCACTTGGTCCACATAGTTTGCAAAATTTACATCAGTAAGATATTCAGCCGCAATCCAGATCGTTGATGGTTCATTGATATCCGGGTGATCATCTCCATCTTGATCAACGAATTGACCATGATGAAAATGATAAACGAAAAGGAAATCATTTTCAGACATGACATCCCCCAAGGTGCTAAAGATGGATTGGATAGTATCCTTATTTGAGTATCCATCAACTATTGATTCACCTGTAGGGACACCATACTTTCCATCCCTTATATCTGAATCGTACCCTGCATATAACACAACAAGATGGTCTGTAGTAGGGTCAAAACCATCCTCGTTATCATCGAGATAGCCTTCATTTATCAAGATATCATACATTATTTTGAGTTCATTCCAGAACTCATCCTCTATACCAACGTTAGAAGAATGAGAAATCAATACCGCATACCTCTCATTCCTCACCGTTGGATCCGTCCCATATACATTCACTTCCTCCCACCACGTCAGCCCGTCCCCATCCCCGTCGTTCTGGGTAATGTCGAACCACAGCTCGCAGTCGTCCAAGAAGGATTTCGGCGCTCGCCCGTTGCACTGGCTCGCTACTTGTTTCGTCTCCTCCCTGAGAATCGCGACAATGAAATCCGGGAGCCTACGAAAACACCGTCTCCACTCTCCCGGCGGCAATCTCAAAATGACGGTCGAGTGCCTACGGTGTCCGCTTTCCCTGCGGGAAATCGGCTGCGCCGCGTTCACCGCCGCCATGCTGGACGCATCCCCCGCCCATTTCGCTCCTGCGGTGGCTCGCGCCCGTCCCCCCGCTCGCAGTCCTCGGAGCGATTTGATTCTATACAGCTGGACGATTGTAATGGTGTGCATAGATTTTCCGTTACGGAATGGTTGGTTGCGGGTTACATCAATCGTCTGCGCGAACATAAAGAACCTCTCCTGTGTTGGCGTCGATGTGAATCTCTGCGCTATGGGGATTGTCCATGATTCCCATGTCAAGAAAAATAATGAACCAAACCGGACGGTCTGGATAACTATTCCGAATTTGTAATGTGTATTCAACATCAGAATTTCTATATTTATCCAAAAAAGAGGATATTTGGCTATTATTCTCTACAATTTGATATGCATCAGGACTATCAATGGTCCAATTATCTATTGATTGTCCTATCTCCCCAGAATAACGAATTGCATATGAACAGACTGTGGTGTTGTTGGCATATACAACAATGTGTGCTCTTTCATATTTTGTCATATTATCCTCAACCTGTTCTGTGCTTGGAGAATAATAGGTGAAAACCCATCCATTTGTGTTTCCCACTTGATTTTCATTATCAATGCCGCCAATTTGAGATAATAATGCATCATTGTGCCAGGCTTTCGCAATGATCTCGGCCACCGCTCTCCCTTCCATTGCGGTGATTCCTGAAGAATGAGAATTGTCGAGTGCAATGTAAAGGATGGTACTCACCAATAATATGCCTATCACAATTATAGCACCATATTTATATAATTTCAATTTATCATCCTCCGTGTGTGTATCCAGCGCAAGCGGTTGTGGTTTCTAAATATACAGTACTATATATGTTGAGTATTGTGTTCTCAGCAAAGTTAGGTCCCATATCATTCATATTGGTTATATCTACATCAATGTATCCTACATTCATATGCATATGCCCGCAGAACACCGCCTCCACGGTCATGTCCTGCTCGTTCACCCATTCCACGAAGGGGATGTCGCGGTCCTCTTTGAGTTGTACTGGCATGTCCGGATCGCCGGTTAATTCATATGTATTGTGTGTGCCTGCACCTCCATGGCCAACTATAGGGCCATGAGTGAATATAAATGTGTGGGTTTTGCCAGCTGCCATAGCGGTGTTGTAATCAGATTTCATCCAGTTCAATTGGTCTGTGGTAAGGCCTGCAAGGTGTGGAGGATCTACCA
>Ga0180732_1000079_pt1 | contig 101745 bp, 85 predicted proteins | sample KR11_01MetaG_FD_148674 | JGI IMG/M metagenome (GOLD analysis project Ga0180732, IMG submission 148674) | Groundwater microbial communities from the Olkiluoto Island deep subsurface site, Finland - KR11_0.1 MetaG | ecosystem: Environmental > Aquatic > Deep subsurface > Groundwater | place... | reverse complement strand
TCCCATTTTGGCCGATCTCTGCGTTGGGCGAAAATTTTAATCCTCGAAATACTCCATGTATTCCTGCGGTTAAAATTTTCACCCGCCTTGACCTTGACCAAACTGAAACGTTTTGAAAGTGGCTCATAGAATTAGGTTTTAAAGTAAGGATTACACATGAAACATATTTATGCCCATAGCAAAGAAGGAAGAGCATAATTAAAAGAAAAGGTAACTCATGAAATATTATGCGCATTCAGAAAATAGTCTTGATGAAAAACATAGTTTGTCAAAGCATCTGCGCCAAACTGCAAAACTTGCTGAATCTTTTGCCTGTGAAGAAAAATATAAGCTGATTTTCAAAATAGCTGGTTTATTACACGACCTCGGCAAATATCAGCCTGAATTCCAAAGTTATCTTGAAAATGGCGGAAGGCGTGGCAGTGTTCCGCATGCTTCATGGGGGGCTGGATATGCGAGAATTCTTAAAATACTTGAGGCGTCTTTTGCAATTGATGGACATCATAAGGGGTTACCGGATAGCGCGGCATGGAAGAGCGATACAGAGCCTTTTTGCCGTGGGGAAGTTTCCGGCTTCGAGGGAATCAAAGAAACATTTATTGCTGATGCGAAAATTAACGAGGCTGATATCACAATACCTGATTCTTTGAAGTTTGCAGAAAAATCACACCGTGAGGTTTTTGTCAGGTATCTTTTTAGCGTGCTAACCGATAGCGATTGGCTTTCCACGGAAGAGCATTTTGATAAAGATACTTTTGAAATACGTGCTGGAATCGTCTTGCCGATAGATGAGATGATTAGAAAAATAGAGAAAGAATTCTCTGAAAAACCAAAAGATGGTGAAATTAATCGGTTGCGAAATAACGCCAGAGATCAAGTTTTGCGGAAAGCAAATATGCCTTGCGGATTTTATTCGTTAGCTCTTCCGACCGGGATGGGTAAGACGCTGACGTCCATGGCATGGGCACTACAGCATGCGAAAAAAAATGATTTGAAACGAATAATAATAGTACTTCCTTATATAAATATTATAGACCAGACCGCTCAAGTTCTGAAAACTATTTTTGGCGAAGAATGGGTTCTTGAACATCATTCCGCTTACAATGAAGGCGAATATGAGGATAAAGAGAATTGCTCTCCAACTCAACAACGAAAAAAACTTGCATGTGAAAATTGGGATTATCCGATTATAGTAACGACAACTGTTCAATTTTTTGAATCTCTGTTCAGCAACAGGCCATCCCAGTGCCGAAAGATACATAGCATAGCGGAATCCGTGGTGATTTTCGACGAAGTTCAGACACTCCCAAAGGAAGTGATATTACCCACGCTCCGAATGCTACAGGATGTTCAGATTATTATGAAGACATCGTTTTTATTCTGCACGGCAACCCAGCCGGCCTTCGAAAAAAGACAGGGATTTGACGGTATAAGCACGATTTACCCATTAGTTGACGACCCCGTGGAAATTTACAGAAAAACAAAGCGCGTTGAGTATCACCTGTTGAACGAATTAAATCCGTTGAATTACTTAGAGCTGCTTGAGGCCGTGATGCGGATGGGAGGAGCATCGCTGGTGATATTCAATACAAAAAAAGCCGCTTTGGAGTTTTATAACTGTGCGCGAAATGAAGGCAATTGGGAAGTAAAGTATCATCTCTCAACAGCAATGTGTCCGGCGCATCGAAAAGATGTAATCAAAAAAATCAGGGATGACCTGGGAAAAAAGAAAAATATATTGGTGGCTTCCACACAGCTTATCGAAGCAGGTGTAGATTTTGATTTTCCATCTGTTTTTCGCGCCATTGCGCCGCTTGAGGCGGTTATCCAATCTGCAGGACGCTGTAACCGTGAAGATAAACTGTCGGGTTATGGCAATGTGTTTTTGTTCAAGGTTCAAGATGGCGGCATGCCGGACAAGACATATTCGGCGTGTGCAGGTTTTACAGAAGATTTGGTGAAGGCAGATATTAACCAGTTATATACGCATGATATTTTTGCCCAGTATTATTCAAAGGTAATCAATCTTTTTGTAGAACCCGATAAGTACGGGATAAACAACGCCCGTAATGAATTTAAATTCAAAACCGTCAATGATAGTTACCATATAATACAGAATGTTACGGAAGGGCTTTATATTTATAACTTCAGCGACGAGAGCAGACAGTTGCTTCACTCCCTTGAGTACAAGGAATTTTTATCAAGGGATGATTACAGAAAAATGCAGACATATACGGTACAGGTATATAAGTATTTTATTTTTCAAAATAGCGCAATGTGTAAACTAATGCCCCAGGGATTTATGATCTGGTACGGGAATTATGATCCTGAAACAGGTATTTCAGTGGCCCCTATCGAGGCGGATAAATTAATCGTATGATCAGGAGGTGCATATGCTTGATAGTCGAATTGTAAGAGTTAAAGTAACCGGCGATTTTGCATGCTTTACAAGGCCGGATTTGAAAGTTGAACGCATGACGTATCCGTGCATGACGCCGTCTGCGGCACGGGGTATTCTTGATTCAATTTTGTGGAAACCGGAGTTTCAGTGGTATGTTAGAAGGATAGTTATTTTGAACCCTATTCGGTTTGCGACGATTAAACGCAATGAAATAAATTCTAAGCAGGGCAGAATTCCGATTGTAGTAGATGCAGTTGACGCCGCTGGTAAGCCAAAATTTCGATCTCAACGTAACAGCGTTGTTTTAAAGGATGTTGCTTACATCATTGAGGCGTCCATTTATCAAAAACAAACATCCGGCAATAACAGGCCTGAAAAATACGTACGAATGGAATCCGGGAAAGAGGGCATGTTTCCCCGCCGTGTTAAAAAAGGTCAGTGCTGGCGCAGGCCATATCTTGGGACACGTGAGTTTTCGGCTGAGTTTATGGAGCCGGACGGCGCTGAACAGCCGATACGGGAAACCATTCCTATTGGGAGCATGCTGTTTGATATTTTTTATAACGGGAAAGGAAAACCGGAACCCTTATTCTTCCATGATGTTGCGATACGTGACGGCGTTTTGCACTGTGAAGTTCCGGAGAATGACAAGATGATGCAGTCCAGCCATTTCCAGCCGCCGATGGATAGTGAAACTTCCGCCGGGCTCTATGAGTTCAATCAGAAGGAAGAACAGGAGGCTGCCTCATGATTAAGGAATTAAGCGAGTTGGGAAAGACGCTGAGGGGTCAAAATACCGAAAGTGAATGGGTTCATGATGCGCTTAATAATAACGAACCGATTTCCATGGAGATAGTTATCACCGCAGATGGCGGCTTTCAAAAATTCGAGTTATTTGAAAAAAAATCTACCATTGCCGAGGCCATCACCGCAAAGAAGGGAAGAGCAAGACTGTTGCTCGACAAGGCTGAAGAAGTGCTTTGCTATGGCGGGGAACAATCAAAAAAGAAGCATGAGTTGTTTTTAGATAAAATAGCCGAATATCAAGACTTGCAGGAATTGGCTTCAGTTGTTGCCTTTTATAAGCAGAATAAAATTAATGGTCTGGAAAAAGCATTGAAAGGCTTTGAATCCGCTATCCCTGATGAAAAAAACAGAAAAGGTAATATCGGATTTCGGATTCAATCAGATGGTATGCGTATTCACGAAAATCCGAATGTTTTGCGAAAAGTTATTGAAAAATATGAAATTGCACAAAAAGAGTTATTAACAAAGTCACAGAAGATGTGTTCCGTTTGCGGTAAAAAAGACTATCCGGTCGAAGATATTCCGCATGGCATGATTAAAAGAGTACCTGACGGACAATCAAGCGGTTGCGCACTTGTTTCGTATAATGAAAATGCATTTGAATCCTACGATTTAAAAGGAAATAATAATTCTTCAATATGCACCAATTGTGCAAAGACTTATGTAGAGGGGATGAATTGGCTTCTATCATCGGGGAATGACGTTGTTATTAAAACTAAAAAAGGTAAAGAGAAAAAAGAGTTCCGTTATACCAACCGCAAAAATTTCGGTTCGGATACAGCTATGGTGTTCTGGACCCGAAAGAATGAAAAATTAGATGAAATGGACTACCTCGAAGCGCCAAATCCAGATGATGTCGCAAGATTAGTCGAATCTGTGACATCCGGAACCGAACGCGCCAGCCGGTATGTTGAATCAGACCGGTTTTACTCATGCACGCTATCGGGTTCGGCTGCCCGGATAGCAGTTCGTGACTGGCTTGAAACCAGCTTGTTTGATTTCCGCAAGGCAATAGCAAAATGGTTTCAGGATATTTCAATCGAGGAATACGATGCGGATTTAAAGAAGGTCAAAACACATTATCCCCGGCTGTATGATCTGGCAAGAAGCTGCCAGAGAAAAAACAGCGATGATAAAGATGATAAGAATGATACATCGTTGGCGAGAGCCGCTGCATATTTATGGAATGCGGCGTTAAAAGACTCTTCGCTACCATTATGGATGTTAACAAAAGCGCTCCAGCGGGCGCGCTTGGATAAGTATGGCGTTACCGTAGATAGGGCGGCGTTAATAAAAATTATTTTAAATCGAAATAACGAAGGAGGTGGTTTTGTGATTACTGATAAGATTGAAAAAGGGGATAGGCCGGTGGCCTATGTTTGCGGTCAGATTTTTGCAAAACTGGAGAGCATCCAGTATGCTGCGTTGGGAGACAGAAATGCCGGGATACGGGAGCGGTATTTTACATATGCTATGACTTTGCCTTCTGCTGCGTTCGGCCGACTTTTTGATCTGCATTCAAAGCATTATACAAAACTGAAAAATGAGAAGCCGGGGCTTGCTGTTAATATGGATAAAGAGCTTCAGGAATTAGTTAAGGATGTAGATATCAATAAATTACCAGCTACTTTTTTATTAGAGGAAAAAGGGCAATTTGCTATCGGATATTATCATCAAAAACAGGCGCAATTCGGCGGAGCAACCAAAAAAGAAAACAAAGTGGAGGCATAACATGAGCGAGACAATAAAAAATCGGTATGATTTTGTATTTTTGTTTGATGTAAAAGATGGCAATCCTAACGGCGATCCCGATCAGGTAAACTTACCAAGAGCTGATGCAGAAGATCAGCACGGCTTGGTGACGGATGTGTGTATTAAAAGGAAGGTGCGGAATTATGTCATGTTGGAAATGGAGCTTAAACCTCCCTTCGATATTTTTATCAGGCAGGAACAAATTTTGAGTAAGATTATCGATGCGGCTGCTGGTGAAAAGATTCCGGAACGTCAAGAAAATTTATGCCAAACATATTTTGACATCAGGACATTTGGAGCTGTGTTATCTGTTGGTGAGAAAGGCGCAGGAACGGTTCGTGGCCCAGTCCAGTTCACGTTTGCACGGTCGGAAGATCGTATATATCAGGCGGAACATTCTATAACGCGCTGCTGTGTAACTACTCAAAAAGAGGCTGATGCTCAGGAAAAAAGAGAACATGCCTCAACGTTTGGAAGAAAATCGACAGTCCCATATGCGATGTATAGAATGCATGGATTTATTTCGGCCGTTGATGCCAAAAAAACAAAGTTTTCTGAAGATGACCTGAAATTATTGTGGAAATCGTTAATCAATGCGTTTGAACATGACCGGGCGGCAGCGAGAGGGGAAATGAACCCAAGAAAGCTGGTCATATTCAAGCACGCCAGTCATTTGGGAAACGAATTATCAGGTAGATTATTCGACCGTGTAACAATCACAAAAAACTCAGACCTACCAAGAGGAAAAGAAGATTATACGATCACTGTTAATAAGGAGAATCTTCCATCTGATGATAAGAAGAATCCGCTAATTGAAATTAAGCAGTGGCCGGAAGAAAATGTATTTTGAGGTATTCAAAATGGCTAACCCATCAGACCCACCCAAACTCATCCCGCCACATGGCGGTTATCAAAACCTGCAATCTTATCAAATGGCGGAGATTGTTTATGACGCCACGGTGGTATTCTGCAACCGATTTATCAGCATCCGTTCGCGCACGCATGACCAGATGGTTCAGGCGGCGAGAAGCGGCAAGCAAAATATTGCGGAAGGGAGCATGGCTTCGGGAACTTCTAAGAAGTTTGAGCTAAAGCTTATTGGCGTGGCGCGGGCAAGCCTTGAAGAATTGCTGGTGGATTTTCAGGATTATCTACGACAGCACAAGTTACCGCTTTGGGGAAAAGATAATCCTAAAGCAAAGGAAGTCAGAAATTTGTGCTATCGGAAAAATAGGTCTTATACGACTTATAAGACTTATATTGAGGCATCGCCTCCCGAAATTGCGGCGAACACCATGATCTGTGTGATTCATCAGGCAAACTACCTGCTTGATCAACAGCTTCGGGTTTTGGAAAAAGATTTTTTGAATGAAGGCGGTTTTACGGAAAGGCTATATCGTATGAGATCACAGAGAAGAAAAAAATAAGGATTATATGACCAATACGACTTATAAAAATCAAGAAGATGATCTTATTATGCTTTCTGCTCTCCAGCATGTTATTTTTTGCCCCAGGCAGTGCGCTCTGATTCACATCGAACAGGCTTGGGCAGAAAACCGCCAAACTGCCGAAGGAAGGATCATGCACGATAAGGTTCACGAGGAACATAGCGAATCGCGAGGCAATATACGCATTGAATATGGAGTGCCGCTCCGTTCCCTTCTATTGGGCTTGATCGGTAAAGCAGATGTAGTAGAATTTCACCGTTTACCGGAAGACAAATGGCAGCCTTTTCCGGTGGAATACAAGCGGGGTAAACCAAAGGCCGACGATTGCGATAAGGTACAGCTTTGTGCGCAGGCTATGTGTCTGGAAGAGATGACAAAGACCACAATTATGAAGGGAGCGCTTTTTTACGGGAAAACCCGCAGGCGGCTTGAAGTCATTTTCGATAATAAATTGCGGCAAAAGACCGAAGAAGCAGCCCGCAATGTTCGGGAGATTATAGAATCCGGCAAAACACCTCCACCGGTTTATACAAAAAAATGCGAAAGCTGTTCGCTGGTTGGAGAATGCATGCCGAAAACGATGGGGAAAAGGCGATCAGTGAAGAGCTATCTTAAAAAGGCATTGGAAAAGGAGTGAAATGGCGGGTATGAAAACATGGTATCTAGCAGATATATGCGAAGCAAAAGGCAAGATGGAATAAAATGTAAAATTAGGTAACGAGCGGAGGCTTTATATATGGCAAAAGATAAGAAGAATAAAGACTTTCTTCCGGAAACCCGGATTGCGGTGTTCAAAGGTAAAGGAATCCGGAAAACGTTGCATAATAATGAATGGTGGTTCGTAATTTCTGACGTGGTTGGAGTATTGACGGATTCCGCAGATCCATCCGGCTATATTAAAGATATGCGCCGTCGTGACAATGAGTTATCGAAAGGGTGGGGTCAAATTGCCACCCCCCTTTCGATAACAACTCCAGGTGGGAAGCAAAAAGTCAACTGCGCCAACACCGAGGGAATCTTCCGCATTATCCAGTCTATTCCATCTCCCAAGGCTGAGCCCTTCAAACGCTGGTTGGCCAGAGTCGGCTATGAACGGGTGCAAGAGATTGAAGACCCGGAAATAGCAACGAAAAGAACGCGTGCGCTGTATAAAGCGAAGGGCTATTCCGACGCCTGGATCGAGAAGCGGATGCGCGGCATCGCTATCCGCGCTGAGTTGACCGAAGAATGGAAAAACAGGGATGTGAAGGGAGAACCGGAATACGCTATCCTGACCGCCGAAATCTCCAAAGCTGCATTCGGTTTGACACCATCCGAATACAAAGAATTAAAAGGTCTGGAGCGCGAAAACTTACGGGATCACATGACCGATCTGGAGCTGATTTTTTCCATGCTCGGTGAGGCAGCTACAACAGAAATTACAAAAACACAAGACGCGCAGGGGTTTGCCGAAAACCGAACCGCTGCGAGGAAAGGTGGCCGTATTGCAGGTGAGGCCCGCGAGAAACTTGAGACTGAAACAAAGAAAAAAGTCGTAACTCCGGAAAACTACCTGGTCGAACCCGAAAGCAGGAAAAGGTTGAAGCCATGAAAAAGCATCTCAATACACTTTTTGTAACAACACAAGGAGCCTACCTTGCCAAAGAAGGCGAAACCGTAGTAGTCAAAGTGGAAAAGGAAGTACGTCTTCGGATACCGGTTCACACTATTGGCGGTATTGTCTGTTTTGGAAATGTCGGATGCAGCCCCTTTCTTATGGGTTTTTGTGCTGAAAATGGCGTGGGTGTCAGTTTTTTATCCGAACATGGTCGTTTTATGGCGCGTATTCAGGGTCCGGTATCCGGCAATGTTCTATTAAGGCGGGAGCAATACAGAAAAGCGGATGATCCTGCTTTTTCAGCCGGAATGGCAAGGGCGGTTCTTATCGGTAAAATAGCCAACTGCCGAACCGTGCTGAATCGTGCGCTTCGGGATCATTCGGAAAAAATAGATGCCGATCAGATTGCCGATACAGTGAAGCGCCTGAGCTATAATCTTGAATTGCTGAACAGGGATCAATCCCTTGATGTTTTGCGCGGTCTTGAGGGAGATGCAGCACATATTTACTTTGGCGTGTTCGATCACTTAATAGTTTCACAGAAAGAAGCCTTTTATTTTCATGAGCGAAACCGGCGTCCGCCTCTTGACAATGTAAATTGTCTGCTGTCTTTTATCTATACTCTTCTTGCGCATGATATTCGATCTGCTCTTGAAACAGTCGGATTAGATCCAGCCGTAGGATTTTTACACCGGGACCGGCCCGGAAGGCCAAGTCTTGCTCTTGATCTTATGGAAGAATTTAGGCCGGTTATTGCCGACAGGCTGGCTCTTTCGCTTATTAATCTTCGTCAGGTACAGGATAAAGGATTTAAGAAAACCGATTCGGGAGCGGTTTTAATGAATGACGATACACGAAAAACTCTTCTTGTAGCTTATCAGGAGAGAAAACAGGAAGAGATATATCATCCTTTTATCGACGAAAAAGTAACTATCGGATTGCTGTTTCATATTCAGGCGTTGTTGCTTGCCCGTTATCTGCGCGGCGATCTGGATGGCTATCCACCCTTTATCTGGAAATAAGGAGATAAATATGTTTGTGCTGGTCAGTTATGATGTTGCAACCCAGGATGGCACAGGAGCAAGGCGTTTGCGCAGAGTAGCGAAAGCATGCAAGGATTATGGTCAGCGTGTTCAATACTCTGTTTTTGAATGCATAGTTGATCCTGCAATATGGACTGTGTTACGTCAACGGCTCATTGATGTAATTGATCAGAATCAAGATAGTCTGAGATTTTATTTTCTTGGCTCAAACTGGAGGCGCAGGGTAGAACATATTGGGGCAAAAAAATCAATTGATCAGGAGGGTCCGCTAATTATATGAGAATGTTTGCGAACCTCAAGCTGACACATTTTTACAGTGGAGTTCGCACAGATTATAAAATATTGGTATATCTTAATATTATTAAAGATATATTTTTTGTCGTAGTAATATCAGCGGCAATAAAACAGGTATCGCAGAATATAGCACATATATTCAGAATATATAGTAAGTTAGAGTTAGACAGTCGCGCCCCATGCGGGCGCGTGGATTGAAACTTGAAAGGATTTGATATCAGATGGCTTAAAGATCGTCGCGCCCCATGCGGGCGCGTGGATTGAAACGCACAATAGAATCGGTAAGGATCGGCTATTACGGGTCGCGCCCCATGCGGGCGCGTGGATTGAAACTGTTGATGTCGATAATGCAGAAAAAATAAATCTAGTCGCGCCCCATGCGGGCGCGTGGATTGAAACGGTTTAAACAATACATAAATCAAATAGACCGAGGAGGTCGCGCCCCATGCGGGCGCGTGGATTGAAACTCTTAACTGCCGCCCCTGCTGGATATTGCCGTCGGTCGCGCCCCATGCGGGCGCGTGGATTGAAACGGTTTTTAGTATCTCAAGTATTTCGTAAATGCGTCGCGCCCCATGCGGGCGCGTGGATTGAAACATCATATAATTTGAGCCCTTTGCCAGCAGCTTCCGTCGCGCCCCATGCGGGCGCGTGGATTGAAACAAATAATTTGCAACAATTTGACAATCTGAGGTGTCGCGCCCCATGCGGGCGCGTGGATTGAAACAGGGGTTGTCTGATAGTATTCACTTGCAACAATGTGTGTCGCGCCCCATGCGGGCGCGTGGATTGAAACATAAAATTTGCCATACTGCTGCCTGATGTTACGCGTCGCGCCCCATGCGGGCGCGTGGATTGAAACCTGATGTCTGCAAGTATGCCGGTAACATATTTCGGTCGCGCCCCATGCGGGCGCGTGGATTGAAACAACACAGGAATTTAGAGCGCAAAAATCCTGCCGGAGTCGCGCCCCATGCGGGCGCGTGGATTGAAACTCTGAAGATGATCTCGCGCGAACGGAATTTTAGAGTCGCGCCCCATGCGGGCGCGTGGATTGAAACTGGTTAATCGCTCAGGATTGATCTTGGAAATATGTCGCGCCCCATGCGGGCGCGTGGATTGAAACTTTTCTTACTGCAAGAATATATTTAGCCTCTTCCGGTCGCGCCCCATGCGGGCGCGTGGATTGAAACCGGAAGTGTCCGGCCGCAACATCGAGAGTCCGGAGTCGCGCCCCATGCGGGCGCGTGGATTGAAACCGTTCAGGATCACATAGTGATAGCCAATGCCCAGGGTCGCGCCCCATGCGGGCGCGTGGATTGAAACTTTGAGCATGATGCTCTGCTGCCCCTGCATAAAGTCGCGCCCCATGCGGGCGCGTGGATTGAAACAGACATAAGAGAGAATACCGCCGCACTCGACCGGGTCGCGCCCCATGCGGGCGCGTGGATTGAAACCGGGAACTGATTTTGAGCTGAAGGTTTATGAGCGCGTCGCGCCCCATGCGGGCGCGTGGATTGAAACTCATATGAGGTGAAAAACAAATGAGAGATTTATCAGGTCGCGCCCCATGCGGGCGCGTGGATTGAAACCCGGAAACGGGACCGGCTCCGGAACCGGAAAAACTGTCGCGCCCCATGCGGGCGCGTGGATTGAAACAGTTTGATCTTGCGAAACCAGGCATGGCGCTTCTGTGTCGCGCCCCATGCGGGCGCGTGGATTGAAACGCCGATCAGCTTCGTTACATCATGAGGCGGATCGTCGCGCCCCATGCGGGCGCGTGGATTGAAACTTCCAAAACTCCGAGCCTTGCAGCCTCATAATAAGTCGTGCCCCATGCGGGCGCGTGGATTGAAACCATAAAAGAGAGTACTTTTGAGCTTACGCCTAAAGGTCGCGCCCCATGCGGGCGCGTGGATTGAAACAAACCTTTCACCCTGAACCCTGAACCCTGTTTTGTCGCGCCCCATGCGGGCGCGTGGAAGGAATAATGGAATTATTTGAAAAAGAAAAAAAGATATCAAAACATCAGCTTTACAACAGCAATTGCGATAATAATGCCTGCGATGTCGGCGATAACGCATACCGGCACAAGGTATTTTGTTTTACGGATACCGACTGCTCCCAGGTAAACTGCAAGAACGTAAAAAGTAGTTTCGGCACTGCCGATAATAACTGCGCTAATTATGCTTGCGAGCGAATCGGGGCCTGTGCTCTTTACTATATCGGTAAAAATTGCTGTTGCTGCGCTTCCTGAAAGTGGTTTGATGATCGCAACGGAAAGTATTTCCGGTGGAATTCCGAATGCTGCAAAAGGGCCGGATAGGGCCGATTTGATAATATCAAAAGCGCCGGATGCGCTAAATGCCTTGACCGCTATGAATATGGCAAGAAGATATGGAAAGATTTTTACAATTACCTGAATACCCTCTTTTGCTCCTGAAACGAACGAGTCATATACCCGCACTTTTTTAAATGCGCCATACAAAACCGCAAATAATATAAAAGCCGGGATCATAAGCTGGGAGATATAACCTATGATCTTCATTTTACCAGCCTTCTAAAAAGAAACAGTATAGATACAGCAATAACGGCAGATATCAGAGTAGCACATATGGTGGGAAATACTATCCCGGAAGGATTTGAAGAACCAAAATCCGAAAGAATTCCCACAACTGTAAACGGCACAAACTGGATGCTTGCAGTATTGAGCACAATGAAAAGCATCATCTCAAATGTCAGATTATCCTTGTCTTCATTTAAAGTCTGAAGATCCTGCATTGCTTTGATACCAAGCGGTGTCGCCGCATTGCCAAGGCCGAAAAAATTTGCCAGAATGTTAAGCGTGATGGATGTTACAGCAGGATGGTTTTCAGGGATTTTTTTAAAAAGACGGGAAATAATGGGCTTGAAAAAATGTGAAATTTTATAAATAAGTCCTGATTCCTCTATTATCCTGGTTATTCCGAGCCACAAGGAAACTATGCCCGCCAGAAAAAGCGATATTTCAACTGCTGTCTTTGCCCCGTCGAAAATGGCTTTTGTAAGATCTTCCAGTTTTCCCGTAAAGACTGCTGTAACAATACTGACGGCAATAAGAACAAGCCATATGGTGTTCATTTTGATTTATTTAGTTCGTCAATTTGCTTTTGAATGATATTTATCTGCCCTTGTCTGAATGCCTTGTTAAATGAGCGGCTTAGTGGCCGCTTGTTTAGTGCATCAATTTTATCCCGGAGTTCCTTTCGTTTTGCCTCTTTCTGCGCCTTTCTATTCTCATCGGCCTGTTGTTCTTCTTTAACAGAGCGTTCGGTTTCTTGTTGTTTGACTTCAAGCTCGTTTTGCTTTATTTTGTATTCAGCGTTTTCAACCATTGTGTCATATTCGGGCCGGCTTTCTTCGGTTGGCTCATTGGTTGTTGTATAGTCAAGTTTAGATTTAACCGTATCATATTTTTCTATGTCATCTGGCGGCAGTTGGTTGCTGAAGTGACTGACGCCCTTTTTGTCTTTCCATGAATAGACGTTTTCTTCTGCGAAAACGGGATATACCCATAACATGATCAAAACAGCTGATATTATCAATTTATTCATATCAATCTCCTTAGTTGAATTTGACGGCTTCGTAAAACCTCTCCCTGCTGTCCTGCGCTTCATCTTCAGTAATTGCAGCCTGCGAATATTTTGAGGATTATATTTTGAGCACAATGCTGAGATCGGCCAAAATGGGACGTTTTGCAATTGGCTCTATTGTATGATAATTTATATCATATAGTTATTCTCGCGTCAGCAACAAAAACACGATTACTAAAAGCTATCAATGGATTTAAATCAATTTCTTTAATTGCCGGGAAATCAGTAACTAATTGTGATATTTTACATATTATTTCAATAATTCCATCTTCATATACACTTTCTTTTCCTCTGAGTCCCTTTAGTGTTTTTGCACCTTTTATTCCATTAATCATTTCCCGCGCTTTTTTATGACTTATGGGGGCTATCTTGAATACGAGGTCTTTTAAGACTTCAACATATATGCCGCCTATTCCGAACATTATGATATGTCCTATTCCTTTTTCGGCTTTTGCGCCGACAATAACTTCGCTTCCTCCGGGAAGATATTTTTGCACGAGAAAGTTTAAGTCATCGGAAGCAAGCCTTTTTCGCATATCTTCAGCGCATGCTTTAACTTCATCGGCATCTTTTAAATTTAGCGCAACGAACCCGAAATCACTTTTATGTATGATAGATTCGGAGTCAGCCTTAACAACCACAGGGAAACCGATTTCTTCTGCTGCATAAACAGCTTTATCCGGACTGTCTGCAATTTCCCACGGAACTGTAGTAATTTCGTATGCTTCTAATATGCTGTAAACATCATTGGCAGAAAGAAAACTTTTGCCACTTTCACGGGCTTTGTTGATAATCAGTTCAACGCTTTTTTTATCGGTATTTGGAAACAGGCTTATTTTGTCATGCTCTGCCGGTTCCAAACGGGCATAATGCACAAGGGATGCAAGAGCTTTTGCTGCATCGGAAGGAAAGCTGTAACAGGGAATACCGCCATCTTTTAATATTCTTATGGTTTCCGTCCAATGGCTTTTATCAGTCATGAGATTGCATATTATCGGCTTTTTCTTCTGCCTGCCCGCATTGGCGATCTCTTTGGCTATGCTGTCCGTATCTACGAAAAAGGGGGTTACAAAGTTTATAAAAAGGCTGTCGATCCGATCCTGATTCATAAGCGATTCTATAGCTGCACGAAAATGCTCGCTTTTGCCTGTTGCAAGCACATCTATAGGATTATTAACACAAGCTTCGGGATAGAGCTGATCTTTGAGAGCTTCTTTGGCTTTTTCGGAAAGTTGGGGTATTTCAAGGCCCGAGTCAATAAGCACATCCGTTGCAATGATTGCAGGGCCTCCGGTGTTTGTTATAATTCCTACACGATTTGATTTGGGGATCGGCTGCAAAGCAAAAGCTGCTGCTGCCCGGCATAATTCACCCTCATCCTTAAAAACAAGAACGCCCGCTTTTTCGAAAATTAGATCTGTAGTTATGTCTTTTCCGGCAAGAGCGCCTGTATGGGAAGATACTGCTTTTGCTCCTTCGCCGGTACGGCCTGCTTTCATGGCAAGAACAGGCTTTCTGTCCGCCAGCTCCCTAGCGGCTTCAATAAATTCTTTCGGGTTTGAAATACTTTCGATATAAAGTACTACAACATGGGTTCCGGGGTCTTTCCCAAAATATTTTATTATTTCCGGGATGGATATATCGCATGCATTCCCGTTTGAGGCATATATACGGGTTCCGATTCCCATTTCAGAAAAGCCCTGGTGTATCAATTCTCCAACACCGCCGCTTTGTGCAGCTATAGATATGCAACCGGATTCAGGCTTTGTAAATGTGAAATTGCAGTAGGCCCTTACGTCCGGGTCCGTGTTTATTATGCCCTGGCAATTGGGCCCGAATATCCTGATGCCGTATTTTTTCGCGCGCGAAAGAAAATCCTTTTCTATGGCCTCACCTTCCGGCCCCGTTTCCCTAAAGCCTGCGGAATTGATAATAATTGATTTAACGCCTTTTTTGCCGCAATCTTCTACTGCCTGGGGTACAAACTTGCCTGGAATGATAATATGAACAAGGTCTATCCCGTCGGGCGCATCCAGAATACTTTTGTATGCCCTGACACCCTGTACTTTATCAGCCTGGGGATTGATCGGATATATGGCGCCCTTAAAACCAAACTCCAAAAGGTTTTTTAATATTCTGTTTCCAATGGAAAGTTCTTTTACGGATGCACCGATTATGGCTACGGATTTTGGTTTAAACAGACTGTCAAGCATTCCGGTTATTTTCCTCAAGCTGTTCGATAAAAGCTTCTATGTTGGTTCCGGTTTGATCGTCGGATAGACATCTTAAATCATTTAAATCCCCGTTTATTATAAGATATGGAATCTTTGTCTCTTTTTCAAGCCGCTGCGGCATCCCGTAACGGCAATTGGAATTGTGCGGGCAGGTTTTGGCATCATGGTAGATAATGCCGTCGATCTTAAAGAATCTCATCATCTCTTTAATATATTCCTGCTTGGCTTCATCCGATCTTACAATAAACAGTTTGGTGTAAGCTCTCGCCATGCTGGTAAAAGGATCATCAGGATCAAAATCTGTGAATATCCAGCTATTACAATATGTGGAAGCAAGCACGTTTGTATTAAGACCGGTAAACATTTCGGAGTGGTCGCGCAGCCTGCCCCAAACCGGCATGCCTTCCCAGTATATCCTGAATTTTTCGTTATCAAGTGAACCCTGCCTGTTTTTAATCCTTTCGCTTAACTCAGCATAAAGAAGTTTGTAGTAGTCAACCGCCTGCTGTGTTCCTCTGAGCACTACCGCCGGAGCCATATGAATTGTGCCATCGAAAAAAGTGACAGGAGAAGGAACGGCAGAAGCAGTATCTAAAACTTTCTTCCACAAATCCGAACATTGCCGGGAAAGAGCCACAGCGTTTTTAAGATTGGCAGCGTCATATTTATTGCCGGATATTATTTCCAAAGGTTCAATTAGGGCTTTTAATTGTTTTGCCACCGATTCAATATGCGACTCCTTGACGTCTTTAATTCCTCTGTGTGTATTTACTACCAGCAAAGGAACATTAAGCTCTTTTGAATACCAGTAAAACCAGTCCTGAACATCTCTGCACTGATTTGTATTGCAAACAAGAACATCAGGTCTGGGAACTTTTTCGATTCCTTTGTAAGCTTTTGAAAGGGGCGTTACACCTTTGATATAAGCTCCAATGTCTGAAGTAAGGTATGAACATATATCAGGAGAATAACCGCGGGCATTTGCATAAGATATCATTTCCGTCGACATACGGGTTGCACCCAGCATAGCTCCGTGATTTTCCGGGAAATAAACAAGAAAACCCATGCCCCTTAATATCTCTGCCGGGCCAACGCTTGAGCACCAGGCAATTTTATTGTCTCCCGTTTTTGCGGCATTATCCATTTCATAAAAATACTGCGCCATTATTTTATTCATTTCCAAAGCAGACTTAATGTTTTTTCTTACTGCTTTTTTATCTTCTACCATTTTGAATATCCCTTTCCTTAGACCTTTATCCTTGCACCTTGAACCTTTAATCTCACGACCTCATGAAATTACGAACTTATGAGTTTTCTTTTCCTTGCGCCTTTATCCTTTCTCCTTATTACTGGCCCCTGAATCCCGAATCCTGCCCCCTGTCCTCCGGCCATCACATCATAAAATACGGATCAACATCTATAATTACAGTAACATCCTTTCCGCATATTTTATTGGCTTTTTCAAAGACAATTATTTTGGCAAACTGCTGTATCGGATTAAAACTAACCCCTTTCAAAAGAATCTGCCATCGGTAACGTCCTGCTATTTTGGTAACAGACGCTTCAACCGGGCCAAGCACGATAACCGATTTCTGAAATGATTTGCTCCCGGTTTTCAATTCGTTGCAGTACTTTCCCAAAGCTTTTGCGCATTCCTGCGTTCTTTTCTTGTCCTTTCCTGAAAGCCTGATCATAATCATTTTTGAAAAGGGAGGATAATTCAACTCCTTTCGAAAAATAATCTCTTTTTCATAAAAGTATTTAAAATCCTGTTTTTTTGCAGCAGAAATAGTGAAATGATCAGGATTGTAGGTCTGAAGTATAACCTTTCCTTTTGAATCACCGCGGCCTGCTCTTCCCGCAACCTGGGCCAGAAGCTGAAATGTGCGTTCGCATGCCCTGAAATCGGGAAAAGCGAGTGATAAATCGGCGCATATTATGCCTACAAGTGTAATATTCGGATAATCATGTCCTTTAACAATCATCTGGGTTCCGATAAGTATATCAATATTATGCTCACTCAAATCCTTTAATATTTTTAATACCGAACCTTTACGAATCGTGGTATCTGCATCCATCCTTGCCACTCTTGCCTGTGGGAAAAGACTCTTGACGGCGGCTTCAACTTTTTCTGTTCCAAGCCCGAGAAGTTTTATTGAGGTAGATCCGCATTTGCTGCAACCGGAACCGGCTGATTTTGTATAACCACAATAGTGGCATTTGTATGCATTTGCTGCTTTGTGAAGTGTAAGCGAAATATCGCAGTTTTTGCATTTTACGGCTTCTCCGCAAGCAGAACATACAGGAAAGCCCGCAAAACCTCTGCGGTTCAAGAATAACAGAACTTGTTCTTTGCGGGTCAGAGTGTTTTTGATGCCGTCTATAAGCTGTTGCGAAAAGAACCGTCTTGTTCCTCTGCTGTCGCGGTTATGTTTTAAATCCACTACAGTAACTTCTGGCATTGTCCGGTTTTCAACACGTTTTGTTAAAGCAAGTCCGGAAAATTTATTTGATAAAACATTCTGATATGACTGAACTGAAGGAGTAGCAGAACCGAGAAGTACTATGCAGTTTTCAAGTTTTGCCCTGACAACTGCAAGATCCCTTGCATTATATCTAAGTCCTCCTTCCTGCTTATACGATGAATCATGTTCTTCATCGACCACTATTAGTCCGATATTGCTTAAAGGAGAAAATACAGCGGATCTTGCACCGATTGTAATCGAAGTCTTTCTATCTGCTATTCTGCCCCATTGATCGAATTTTTCTCCCAAAGAAAGACCGCTGTGCAAAATAGCTACACATTCGCCAAAACGCGCCCTGAACCTTTTTTCCATCTGAGATATAAGGGCTATTTCGGGAACCAGAACGAGGACTGAATACCCCTTATCCATGGCCGCAGAAGCAAGCTGCATATAAATTTCGGTTTTACCGCTTCCCGTAACTCCGTTAAGAAGAAAAGGAGAAAAGCCTTTTCCCAGAAAGTTTAATACATTGGAAATAACGTTATCCTGTTCATGGGTTGGGATGGGAGCGCTATCCGGTTCTATCTCTTCTCCAAAAGGATCACGGTAAACCGGCCTTTTGGAAGAAACAAGATATCCCTCATTTTCTAGAGCTTTTACAGCTCTTGCCGCATTGGGTACATACTCTTTTAAGCGCTTGAGAGACAGTTCTTTGTATAATTCCAGACAATCCATAACCTTTTTTCGTGACAATGATAATTTACCGTCAGGCAGACCACATTCCGATAGACAGATGTAAGATTCAAGCCTGGCTTTTGTCTTGCCCGATCGTATCTCTTTTTCTCTTATAACCCAGCCTTTCTTCTCCATTGAAAAAAGAAGTGCTCCCGGAACATTTTTATTCAATTTTATGCAAAGTTCCTTGATACTCATAGGGGATTTTTCAAGCAGACTTAAAATACTATTTTCCAAGGGTGAAATCAGGTTTTTATCCAGCGTTTCTTTTCCTGCCGGAGTAATTAAATATTTTGCAATTTCATAAAAATTGAGACCACCGGGAAGAGCTGTTTTTATTACTGTGCCTAAAGGATATATGTAATAATCCGAGATCCACTTAAAAAAAGGAACCATGGAAGGTGGAAAAAGAGGGGTTTTATCTAGAACATCAAGTATGGATTTTATTTCCTTATTGTCATATTCACTGCTATATTCGCTTTCGCAAAGGACATATCCTGTTGTTTTGCGCTGCCCGAAAGGCACAGCTACTCTTTTGCCCAGTAAAGAACCATCAGACATGCCTTCAGGCGCTATGTATGTGAATGTGCCATAAACAGGCAAATCAACAGCAACATCGATATATTTAAGGCTGTTTAACATTTTTATTTGCAAAATATATAATAATTGTTTAAAATTTCTGCGATATTATGATATGTTTATATAAGACAATATTTAAACAAAAAAGCAATCTGTTTAAATGGATATTTCAATTATTTGTGTTGATATTTTATTAATATTTTTTTTATATGTGTTTTCAGTGGTTTAAATTTGCAAAAAGGGATTATTTAGAAAGGAGAAATTTATGCACACAACAATCAAAAAATCTGTTGTGATCTTAACAATTATTACACTGTTAATTATTTTATCCGGTTCTACGGTTCTTGCGCGAGAATACATCCAGACGGAAACACCCGATGCTATGGCAATGCTTGCAGACTTTGTGGCAGTAAGGCCTTTTGGAATTGCCAGCCTTGTTACGGGTTCCGCTGTTTTTGTTCTTTCTTCTCCCTTCTCTGCTCTTGGTGGAAATATTGCATCAGCCTGGGACAAATTAGTAGCTGAACCTGCAAAATATACATTTAAAAGACCTCTTGGATATTTTAATAATTAAAAGTATCGAGACCGTTGCATAAACAGCTTTGGCCGATGCATCATGTTCAAATCTTGTACGAAGTGTCACGGGGCGAAGAGTATGCGCTATCCTTTAGCTCATACTCTTCGTAATACTTAATGTGTTCCTCTTGTTGCAATTATTACATTCATTAACCTATCAAAACCGGAAGTCCTTCAAATATTCTCGCATTGTTAATTATCTATGTGCTTTATGCTTAGAATCTGTATGATGTTTTTTCCTTTCGTCTATCGGGATATAATCAATCAGCGCAGGACCATTATAGATTTGCCGCGGTCGGCTTAATTTCCAGCTGGGATCATCCGCACTTTCTTTCCACTGAGCTATCCACCCGGGAAGTCTTCCTATAGCAAACATGACAGTAAACATATTTGTAGGTATACCAAGAGCTCTTAACATAATACCGCTGTAAAAATCTATATTCGGATATAGGTTATGCTCCAAAAAATAATCATCTTTCAATGCAACTTCTTCCAGCTTCTTCGCTATATCAAGCAGAGGGTCGCTTGTATGAAGTTTTTCAAGAATATTGTCGCAAGTCTTTTTCATGATCTTTGCTCTCGGGTCATAGGTTTTATAAACCCTGTGTCCAAAACCCATGAGTCTGAAAGGATCTTTTTTATCTTTAGCTCTTTCGACTGATTTCTTAACATTGCCCCCCTCTTTTCTTTTTATCCTTGCAAGCATTTCTACAACTGCCTGATTTGCACCTCCGTGTAAAGGACCCCACAGGGCCGCTATTCCGGCAGAAATGGCGGCGTAAAGATTTACCCTTCCGCTTCCGACCATCCTGACCGTCGAACTTGAGCAGTTTTGTTCATGATCTGCATGAAGGATCCAGAAAACATTTAAAGCCTTAACCAGATCATCATCAATCCTATAGGGCTTAACAGGGCTGTCGAACATCATATTAAGAAAATTAGCGCAGTAGGATAGATCCGGGCGCGGATAAACAACCTTATGCCCTTTTGATATCTTATAGGACATGGCGGCGAGTGTTCGTATCTTGGAAAGAAGACGTGTAACAGTTAAATTAATTTCTTCTGCCGTTTCGACTTTCAGCTCAGGATAAAAACTTCTGAGTGCAGTAACCATTGAAGAGAGAATTCCCATAGGATGAGAAGCCCTGGGAAAGCTCTGGAAGAAAGACTGCATGTCTTCATGTATGAGAGAATTATCGTTTAAAAGAATAGAAAATTCGGTTAGTTGCTTTCTGGTAGGCAAAACCCCGTTTATTAAAAGATATGTTGTTTCAATAAATAAAGAGAATTCAGCAAGTTGTTCAACAGGAATTCCTCTATAACGGAGAATGCCATTTTCCCCGTTCATAAAAGTAATTGAACTTATGCAGCTGCCAGTGTTGGCAAAACCGGTATCAAGGGTTATTAACCCGGTTCTTTGCCGAAGCGTAGAAATATCTATCGCCTTTTCACCCTCTGTGCCGGTAATTACCGGAAGAGTGTATTTTTTGCCTTCGTATATCAATTCTACATGCTCTGCCATAATATTTCCCCTTTATAACAATAAAACAATAGAACCAATTTCAAAACGCAATATTTTGGCCAATCTCAGCGTTGGTTTCATGTTTTACACTTAAGTGATACTAATAAACGGCGTTAGCGCTAACCGTAAGCGCAAACATCAAAAGACTCAATGCGTTCAAGCTGTTAAATATCGCAGGCCTTGACCTTGAACAAGCTCAAATCTTTTTAACCGGTTCACTTATAAAAAAATTACCTTAACAGCAGGATTAGTCCACCTTAGTCGCATTGTCCAATGCGATGGCCACTTATCTTTGTGGTTATTTTCATACTAGTTTGTTCCATGTTCATTTGGCCGTTCATCTGGTTTCCTGTATAGGTTATTTTACCCTTGGCTTTGGTAGTGCCACCAGGATTATTACATATAAGAGACCAGGAAACAGTATTACCGGAAATTTTTATATCGGCTGCTTGGCACTCCTGTCCAGGCTGTTGATTGCTTTTAGGTACGATCTCTTCTTTTGTTATACACTGTGTAATTTTAATAGCAGGCATCTTCATAGGCATTCCGGGCATTTCGGTGTCATAGGTAATTTCCCATTTGCCAGGATTTATATTTGGTTCGGCATATAGCATTCCGGCAAACAATGTGATTAGAACCATGATTACCCAAAAAGAAATTCGTTTTAACATATAAGCCTCCAATATATATCGATTTAATAAATTAAATTTAAGTTAAAGAAAGTTACTGTTTATTCTTATTTGCTGTCGGATAGCATACCTTTTGCCAGACCGGGCAATCTAAAGAGTATTTCAGTTGTTCGGGTACGAAAATTTCATCAGGAAGCTCGATATCTGAATCTATTTCAGTAAAAATCAGTTCGGTGCTGGTATCATGCTGAAAGTCAAGCATCCGAATTCTCAGAGGGACAACAGCACCGTTAATAACAATCATGTTCTCAAATAATTGCCTTTTCCATAGGCTTTGATTAGGAGAATAATAATCCCGGCGGATAATTAAAAATGAATCTTTTGCGACCCAATTGATAATACGGGAATAAAAGTAGTTAGGCTCCTTGGAAACGGATTCTATTTTATAAGCCTTCATTCCTCCGATTTCTTCTTCTCCGAGATACTTAAAAGATTCATTTTTAGTGGTTATCAAGAAAAGGTCTGCGTAAGTGAAGTCCGTGCTTAGGAAGCTTTCATAGGTGCTTGCCTCGCTAATTTTACGAACCCTGTCGATATAAGGAAGGTATATCCATTGTTCATATTTGCGATCATCCAAATCGCGTAAAAGATAAGACAGACCCTTTAAGCTATTGGGTTCCAGAAGAACCAAAAGGAATCTTCTGCCGTCGGTAAATTTCTTTCTTGCTGTCCTAGCTACCATTTGGCCAGTTATGCGCTCCCCTTTTTTTACAATGATAGTTACCTTTTTAGATATCGGAAGAGCATCAGATTTAATTTTTATTTTTTCAATTATGGCTGAAACATCCGGAGTTTCAGCGTTTGAAGGCATGGCAGATAAAATCAGAAACATAATTATCCAAAGAAAACAAATTTTTTTCATGTAGTTACCCTCCGTCATTAGTGTATCGTTTCCGTATTCATATAGTTAAATCTAATTTATCTATGCAATGTGAGAATGTCAATATTATTAGGGAAATGCATGGCATGTATTAACCAGGATAAAGAACGAATTGACAATTAAATAATCTTAAATTATGAAAATATCGCTAAATATAAATAATATCAAATATTAAAACCTATTGAAAAACTCATAACAATAAAATATCCCAGGTTAACATATTAAGAGCAGAATATAATTTAAGATAAAACCGCTTGTAATTGATAAAAAAGGTATTTCTGAGATTTATCAATATTGTAATAATTTTTTTATCATTACGGCGCGCAGGCCTGAATACTGTTATATCAAAGGGTCCAAGCTGGTATGAAATAAGGTAAATTCCAAGCTACGATCCTGGGTTTACCTTACTCGACGGAAAAGGTTCCAACAGCAGATTTGAATAGCTTAAAATGGTTACAGCCGCACTTTAAGCTATAAAACGAGAGCTAAACCCGTGACTTGTCGCCGGGTTTAGCTACGGAAAAAAATTAAGCTTACTTTAAGTGGAGTAAGTTGGGAGATCTTATTCCTCCTGGTAAAAAGTTAAAATGGCTTTATTTTGCTTTAATGTTCTTGTTTATTGGAACTGTAACATCCTGTGGATAACATACCTTTTGCCAAACAGGGCATTTTAAAGAGTATTTCAGTTGTTCGGGAACAAAAATTTCGTTTGGAAGTGTTATATCTGCATCAATTTCACTAATATTAAGTTCTGTGCTCGTTTTGTGCTGAAGATCCATCACGCGAATTCGGAGGGGAATGAGCAGGCCGTTAACAAGTGTCAAATTTTCATATAATTGTCTTTTCCAGAGGCTGTTATTCGGAGAGTAATAATCCCGGCGAAGAATCTGAGAACTATCTTTTGCAATCCAAGTGATAATTTTAGAGTAATAATAGTTTGGGATTTTACTTGTTGATTCAATTTTATAAGCTTTTATACCTCCCACTTCTTCTTCCCCGAGATATTTATAATTATCATTTTGAATGTCTAACAACGCAAGGTCTGCAAAAGTGAAATCAGTGCTTAAGAAGTTTTCATAGTTGCTCATGCCATCGATTTTTCGCACTCTATCTATGTAAGGAAGATACATCCATTGTTCAGACAGTTTGGTATCCAAATTATTTAGCAGATAGGCCAATCCTTTTAAGCTTTCCGGTTCAAGAATAACTATGAGTAATCTTCTGCCGTCCGGGAAACTCTTGTGGGCCGCTCCAGCTACCATTTCTCCGGTTATGCGCTCACCATCCTTAACAATAATAGTAACTTTAAAAGAAACAGGGCGAGCATCCCAAGCGCTTTTTACCTTTTTGATTATAGCATTAACATCCGGTTGTTCAGCATTTGAAGGAATAGAAGCTAATAAAATAAATATGATAATCAAAAACGAATACACCTTTTTCATGTAGGCCTCCATTGTAATTAATAGAATCATTATTTAGCTTATATTGAAATCATATATCTTATATCTATTTAACGATGTGTTGCTTGAATGTCAATAATTTATCACAATCCGGACTCTATTCCTGTCTCTTTCTCTTTGCCTGCAAAATAAGGTTTCGCAAAGATTTTTCATCTTTTGCTTTTAACCATTTATTTTCAAAATATGGGTCCTGGACAATCTGAGCAATAGCAGAAAGAGCACGCAGATGAAAATTACGCTCATCTCTTGTCCCAACAAGGGCAAAGACGGCATATACCATTGGGTTTGATTCTGAGAAATGAATCCCCTCTTTGCAACGTGCCAGTAGTATGTCGAATTTATGCTCTCCGGCCATTATAATATGTGGTATGGCAATGCCCGGACTGATGGCTGTGCTGCTTTGTTTTTCTCTTTCGGACAGTAAATCAAAAAGAAGGTCTGGTTTAATTTCCAGTGCTCCGGCCATTGTCCTGGCCATCAGTTGGAACAACTCTTCTACACCTATAGTATGAGGGATATCAAGCACTCTGCAATTTTCAATAAACCTGTCAAAGCGGTCTTTAGGAGTGATATTTTCTTCCCGAATGATTCCTTTTACTTCTGCTTCAAGAAAGTTTGATGACAGCTCTTTTGGGGTAACCGTTTCGATAAGATGCAAAAGCGCATATTCCCTGTTTGTATCAAAGCGTAAGGATATTTCCTCTATGCTTTTCGAGGAACCGACAATTGTTATCAAATCTCCAATTTCAAGCATGGTATTACCATGGGACATGAGCAACTGTCCGCGACGGCGGACGGATATAATAAGAGTATCCAGCGGAAGCCTCAAATCACGAAGTGCGATACCGTGTAAATTAGGATTTCGAAGCTCAAGTTCAACAGAGTCCTGATTATCTTCCATTCCGAGCAGCAGAGATACAGCCATTGGAGAACGTACGAAATGATCAAGAAGACTCACAATTGCAGTTGAAGGATCAACAATTAAAACACCAAGAGCATGGAAACGTTTGAAGTTTGCTCGATTATTTAAACGAACTACTAAATTTTTTGTTCCGTAATGCTCATAGGCAAGTTCGCAAATCGTATAGTTTTCTTCGTCGGACAGCATGGTAATAATTGCTTCGGCTTGTCCTGCCTTAACTTCTTCTAATGCATCGAGATTCAAACCTGATATTGGAATAATTTCAATATCTGAGTTTCTAATATCATCACCATTGTTATTATTGCCAACATCCTGCAATGTTACGATTTGCACCTGCCAGCCGTGGGATCGTAAAGATCTGGCCAGTGCCAGTGATTGTCCTTCCAGCCCAAATATTATTGCATTGCAGATACCGTCAAACTCAGGAGTATCTGCTCGTGGATGTGCTTCCCCAGCCCCTCTGATCGCCCATTTAAACAATGGTGGGCCGACTAACTGGTTTAATACAATGACAGCAATAATTATTGTTGCAAAGGGAGTTCCCCATTCAGGAAATTCATCAACCGCCTGCTTTGCGAGACCCAGTCCGAGCCCGGCTTGCGTTATAAAAGACATCCAGCCGATGCGGTTCGCTTTTTTAGGGATTCCGGCAAGCACCCCATAACCAAAAGTTCCAAGAAATGTAGCAGCCAGGCGAACAGCGAATAGAATTAGCGCAATCTGCCATGTTTTGGCCAGAACATCCAATGCCAACGAAGCCCCGGTTAAAGTAAAAAAGGCAATATAAACCGGAGGACCTGCTTCAAAAATAATTTTTGAAAACTCTTTGCGGCTATTACTGTAGTTGGTTGCAATGAAACCACCGATCATGCAGATAAGCAAAGGTTCCAGAAGTACTTCAAAAGAGAATATGGAATTAGTAAAATTACGGGCTGCGTTGGATAATGCAAAAACACTATACCCGGAAAGCATAATTATTCCAGCTTTAATAGTGCTTTTCAAACGTCTGGACAAAATATACTCGATAAATTTACCGAGAAAATAGCCCAGCACAAGTGATGCTGTCAGCTCAAATAAAAGTAGTAATATAAAGCTTAAATCAAAGTTTAATCCGGTCAAAAGGGAATTAGCTATTGATGAATTTATGGCGTATAGAGTTATAACCACCACATCTAAAATCATTGTAACACCAAGAACCGTTTGTGTATAAGGTCCCATGGCGCGCAGTTCATTAACAATAGCTATAGCCGATGATGGAGAACGAGTGACAAGAATAGCTCCAGCCAATATAGAAACTGCTATACGGCCTGCCACCGGCATTTCACGCATAAAAGGAATAAAATCGGATAAAAAGAAAACGGTTAAACTACAGAAAGAAAAAGTAAATACCAAAAGACCGATAGTTACCCATGTGATGATTCTGAGTCGGCTTTTGAGTTCTTCCAAATACAATTCATTTCCGGCGGCAAAAGCAATAAAGCCCAGTGATATTTCATCAACAAAACGTAAACTTTCTGTGGTTTCAATTGAGATAAGCCCTAACATGTATGGTCCGGCAATAATTCCGGTAAAAAGAAACCCTGTAATAAGAGGAAGTTGTGCCTTGGCGAAGAACTGCCCGATTTGCTTTGAAGCAAGGGCAATGATTGTAAAACCGGCTGCAAAAATAATTATATTAAAAAAGCTTTCCATGATGCTCATTTATTTGGGGATATCTTATGTGTCCAAAAAGATAAATTGTGGACACAACCAATGATTGTAAAATCTGCAAGGAAAGTTCCGGTGTGAAAATTGATTCTAATATAACACATAGAGCACAAAACTATCAAACTATTATGTCGCAGATTATAGTTGATAAAGTAAAAATGTTTAATATGTTCAATTATGAGATAACTTCTATATTTGTCAATAGTATCTGAGATTGAAGGCGGATTTCTCCCGAGCCGGAATATTATTGTTCTTGATTATATTCAATATGTTGTTATATAAAACGCTACATACATCTTGGCATATGTTTTATAAAATAACCAAAACAGGGGAATAGTTTTATGAATATTCTGTTTATATGTACTGCAAATATCTGCCGCAGTTTTATGGCAGAATATATTTTCAAAAAAATGTATTCTGAGAGAGGCCTTAGTAATATTTCAGTTATGTCGGCATCGCTCATTGACATGAAAGGTGCACCGGCTGATCCGAAGGCTGTCGAAATATTAAAGGAAAATGGAATTAATAGTTATTTCGACCATAAATCGAAACTTTTGACGGAAGATATGATTGACGAAGCTGATATGATACTTGTAATGACTAATCAACACAAAGATAAGATAGTCGAAAACTTTCCGGATGTTAAAGACAAAACATTTCTATTAAAGCCTTTTTCCATAAGTTATTCTGAGTGCTATGATGATGATTTTTATGATATCAAAGATCCCTATAAGCTTTCGAGCCATCATTACAGGTTTTGCTTCACAGAAATATACGTATCTGTTGAAGGCTTAATTAAATCCATTTAGAATATTGGAGGACTTGAAAGATTGTTCTCTAATGTTATTTATTTTAAATCTCTTAAATTTTTCACCCCATCTGTTCTTTGAATATTCCCAATTTCCCGATGTCGGCCCTGCGGTTAGCCTTGTTTTCCTTGCATAAATATTTGTATAAATATACGTATTATTTATTCTTTATTTATTTATTATTCTGTAAACAATATGATTTTGAGTGAGCTGATTTTTTGATTATTTTTCTTGACATCTTTTCTGCAGCATATTATTGTTCTCATAACTAAGCGGTCGTTCGCTAAATATTCCCGAAGCGTGGCTGATAGTTGTAAAAAGGGAGAGAATAGGTTCAAATGGGAAAATCCGATCTCGAAGCTAAAATCTTAGATACAGCTACAGAGCTGTTTGCCGAACATGGATATGTTAAAGCGTCGGTTCGTGACATTGCAAAACTGGTAAAAGGTAGCAATTCCTGTTTGTATGTCTATTTCAAGAACAAAGATGAAATACTTTTCAGAATTATTACTGATGTTGGATCTGATCTGTTAAATGAGCTTAAAAAAGTTATTAATAAACATGATAATCCAGTAGAATGTTTGCGTAATATGATATTTGCTCAGATCTTGTTTTCAATAAACGCTGCCAAAAAAATGAAAATATATCTTGAAGAGCAATATCAATTGCCGTCTTCTTTAAAAGAAAAAGCTCTTGATCAGCACAGGCAGTTGTATGACCTTTATTATAACAAAATCTGTGAAATTGAAAAGCAGGGGCTTTTGTACCAAAAGATTGACAAGGTTGTAATAACTTTTGGGATATTTTCAAATATAAACTGGGTTTATAGGTGGTTAAATCCTGTAGGGCGAATCTCAGTGGAAGAAGTAGCAAGACAAATAACTGATATGCTTTTGCGGTCAATTTTGAAAAACCCGCCATCAGATATATAAAGAAAATATAAAGATATAAGGATTGTTTCGTTTTAAAAGATAAAGTTTTTTGTTCAGATTTCAGAAATTACGTACCTTGGCCTGTTTTATGGTGCGGATGACAATTGGGGAGGGATGCAGTATGAAATATGAAAACATTATTTATGAAGTAAAGGAAAGTATCGGGTTTCTGACCGTAAATCGTCCCGACAAGCTTAATGCGCTAAATGCCCAGGTTATTGATGAAATTGTGCACGCTCTTGGTGAGGTTAAAAAAAGTGATGACGTAAAAGCTTTAATAGTAACCGGCTCAGGGTCAAAAGCTTTTGTTGCTGGGGCCGACATTCCTGAAATTCAGGCAATTGGATTAAAAGATGGTATGGATTTTTCTAGAAGAGGCCAGGAAATGACCCGGAATGTTGAAGAATTGGGAAAGCCAAGCATTGCAGCGGTTAATGGGTTGGCGCTTGGCGGGGGTTGTGAATTGGCGCTTGGTTGTACATTCAGGATTTTATCTGAAAACGCCAAGTTGGGTTTACCTGAACTTGCTTTAGGCGCTATGCCGGGGTATGGTGGGACACAGCGTATGAGCAGAATGATCGGTAAATCCCGTGCACTTTGGATGATGCTTACAGGGGATATGCTTGATGCCCAGGAAGCCTTGCGATTAGGAGTTGCTAATAAGGTGGTAAAACCTGAAGAATTGATGGATGTTGCCGCTGAGACTGCAAAAAAGATTGCTAAGAAACCATCATTGGCCGTTAAGATGGCTATAATGGCGGTAAATCATGGATTTGAAACAGATTTAGAGTCGGGCCTGTTTTTGGAATCCGCTCTGGCCAATGTTCTTTTGGGATCACAGGATAAAACTGAAGGCATAGCGGCGTTTATGGAAAAAAGGAAACCCATCTTTACAGGCAAATAATAATTTTTTGTAATAGTAAATTGATAGAAGGAGGAGCTTAGTATGTTTACTCAATTTAAGGATTGGTATCAAAATCGGCATGATTATGCCAAAGATTGGAAGGCTAGAACCGGAGGCAAGGTTATGGCTTACATGTGCACCTATGTGCCGGAAGAAATTTTATATGCCGCCGATGTTTTGCCTGTCAGGGTTTATGGTAGCCACGAGGCTTCCGATCTCACTGAACAACATATTTTCGGTATGTATTGTCCCTTCTGCCGTGATTGCGTTGCCCAGGTAATGGAAGGAAGATATGACTATGCTGATGGAGTAATGATTGCACAGGCCTGTCTTCATATGAGACAGGTTTATTCGAGTTGGGAAATACATAAGCCTACTGAATTTATGTATTATATGCCCTTTCCGATAGCCGTAGAAAGTCCGCATGCAAGGCCACATCTTGTTGCGGAATATAAAACATTTATTGAAGCAGTTGAAAAATGGACAGGAAAGAAAATTACAATTGACGATCTGGATCGTGGGATTGAAATATTAAATAAAAACAGAGAATTAATGCGGAAAGTATATGAGTTGCGTCTTCTGGACAACCCACCGTTGACCGGAGTCGAGTGCATGCATATGACATCTTCCAGCCAGATGGTGGACAAGAGAGAACATAACCAGGCTCTGGAAAAATTGTTGAAAGAATTACCTTCCCGGAAAACGGATCGTGAAACCGGCATTCGTCTTATGATTGTAGGAAGTGAATGTGATGATATTGAATTCATGGATATGGTGGAATCTTTAAATTCAACTTTTGTAGCTGATGACCATTGTACAGGAAGCCGCGCTTTCTGGAACAGTGTTGAACCGGAGGAAGACAGGCTGCTTGCAATTGCCAAACGTTATCTTGAGCGCCCGCCCTGTCCTACCAAAGATACGACCAAAAACTTTGTACGGTTTCATCATGTTATGCAGATGGCTGAGGAGGCTAAGGTTGAAGGAGCTGTTATTATTCAGCAAAAGTTCTGCGATCCCCATGAAATCGATATTCCTCTTTTAAGACAACGATTTGAAGATAAAGGGATTCGCACCTACTTTTTGGAACTGGATGTTACCGTTCCCATAGGACAATTCAAAATTCGTATAGAAGCTTTTCTTGAAATGTTAAGAGCGGACGAACTTCCTTTCTAACTTGACAGGGAAACCGGTTAATTCTTTAGAAATTAATAATTAAGGAGGATATACAAATGTCTGATATAAAGAGGTATAAAACTGAGCCTCTAAAATGTTGGGGTAAGGCCAAGGAGTTAAGAGCTAATTATTACAAAGAGTATAAAGAGGCCAAGTCAAAAGGAGGAATCTGCTGGAGCGGTGGAGCTGAAGCTATAGATGTAATTCCCTATGCCTTTGGTGATGATGTTCATTCCTTGACAGCAGAGCCCTATGCAGCCGCTATTGCATTTGATCCTGAGTTTGCCCATAGGTGCGAGTCGGCTCTGGAATCTAAGGGCTGGGCGCGCGATATGTGCGCTTATATGCGCAACTACTGGGGCTCGGTATTAATTGACGAATATGCTTTCGGAGGTCCGTTTCCAAAACCTGATTTTAATCTTCAATCCGGATTTTGCTGTACGCATGCCAAATGGTTCCAGGTATTGAGCCTGTGGGAAGATGTACCATATTTTAATATTGACATCGCTACAATTCCTTTCTGGAAGGAAGAATTTCCGAACAGGTTGCAGTATATTGTGGATCAAATGCATGAAAGCATTGAATTTATCGAAAAAGTTACCGGCAGAGAATGTGATGACGAGCGCTTGATTGAAGGAGTTTACAATGATTCGCGGACTACCTCGCTCTGGGCTAAAATCACCGAGCTTAATCAGAACACTCCCGCACCGTTAGACGAAAAATCCATGTACTCTCTTTATGTATTTACAACTCTGGATCGAGCCAGAAAAGAATTTGTGGATTTTTACGAAGAACTTTATGCCGAAACAAAAGATCGTGTTGACAGAGGAATCGCTGCTCTGGCTACTGAGCGGTTCCGGCTTATGAGCGACAGCCAGCCACCATGGGCGTTTTTAAGGGTGTGGAGATATCTGGAACAGTTTGGGGTTGTATCTACCGGGTCCATTTATACCATTGGTCTGGAAGGAGTTTGGGATATTGCTGATGACTGGAGCTTAACTCCCAGAGAAGATTTAAAGTCGAGAGGTGTTGAGCTGAAAACCAGGGATGACGCTTTAAGAGCAATGGCCGATTGGCATATGAGACGACCCATTTACGCCATGTTTTACAATGCCGACTGGAAGAGTAAGCTTATGATGCAATATGCAAAACAATGGAATTGTGATGCGGCAATGCTCCACCTGAACAGAGGATGCGAAGGTACATCTCTTGGAATTATGGAAAACAGAGCAGCATTGATTAAAACAGGGCTTCCGGTATTGACATATGAAGGCAATATGGGAGATGACCGCGATTTTGATGAAGGCAGAACGATAGCAAGGATTGATACTTTTATGGAAGGTCTGGGTTTAAAAAAGCTGACCTAGATTTTATTTTATAAGGAGGTTTTATGATAACAGCAATAACAGCGGGGATAGATCTTGGAGCAAAGACTGTTAAAGTGGTGATTCTCAAGGGCAAGGAGGTCATCGGCAGAGGGATAGCCACTACCGGCTTAGACCAGAAAAAATCGGCTGAAAAAGCATTTGACGCAGCTCTTAAAGAAGCAAAAATTGATTTGAAGGATTTAGACAGAGTGGTAGCTACTGGCGTAGGCCGAACGGAAGCGCCGAATGCAAATAGCCAAATCACCGAGGTAGGAGCAGATGCAAAGGGAGCGATTTTTCTTAATCCTGCCATTCGAACGGTTATTGATATAGGAGGAGAAGAGGGCAGGGGTATAAAAATTTCTCCTGAAGGCAGGGCCGTAGATTTTGCCATCAATGAAAAATGTGCAGCCGGGGCCGGAGCTTTTACCGAAGCAATGGCAAGAGCTTTAGAGCGTCCTTTAAAAGAATTTGCCGAGCTTGCTCTTAAATCTACAAAAAGCATACCCATGAATGCCCAGTGTGCGGTATTTGCCGAGTCAGAGGTCGTTTCTCTTATTCATGCAAAAACCCCTCATGAAGACATTTCAAGGGCAGTCCATGATTCCATTGCCGATCGTATTATTTCAATGGTAAGAAGAGTGGGTATAGAAAAAGAGGTTTTGCTGATCGGTGGGGTGGCGCATAATGTAGGGTTTGTAAATTCCCTTAATATAGGCTTGAAATTAGAAGTAATAGTTCCTGAGTATCCTGAATTCATAGGAGCATTGGGAGCTGCACTGGTAGCCGCTGAACAACAAGAATAGATGGAGGTTTACGATCATGGCTGAAGAAGAAAAAAAAGAATACTGGAGATGGCTGGAATCCCGCTGGACCAGTCCTGATATAGATTGGAAAAAAGGAAAAGTTATTAGTGCCGGGGTAGATGTAGGATCAGTTAGTACCCAGGCAGTAATTATGGTAGATGGGCAGTTATATGCTTTTGCTAATATGAGAACCGGGTCCGATAGTCCGAACAGCGCCCAAAATGCCTTTAACCGGGCATTAGAGGATACCAACGGATTAACCGAAAAGGATGTTCATTATTGCGTAGGTACCGGCTATGGACGTGTTAATGTTCCCATGGCTCAAAAAGCGATTACCGAAATAGCCTGCCATGCACGTGGAGCTAATTTCATGTATGGTCCCACGGTTCGTACCGTTCTGGATATGGGTGGCCAGGATTGTAAGGCAATTCGTATTGATGAAAAAGGGAAAGTGGAATCCTTTTTGATGAATGATAAATGTGCTGCAGGAACCGGAAGAGGTATGGAAGTATTTTCCGACCTTTTAACCATTTCTATCAATGATGTTGGCCAAATGTCTATGGAAGTTGAAGAAGAACCGGAACCGGTTAGCAGTACCTGTGTAATTTTTGCCAAGACCGAAGCCACAGGCTTGCTTAGGGCAGGATGGCCCAAAAATAAAGTTTTGGCAGCATACTGCAGGGCAATGGCAGGCCGTGTAAATGAATTGCTTCAAAGAGTTGGTGTGGTAAAGGATTTTGCCATTACCGGTGGAATTGCCAAAAATATAGGTGTTGTATCAAGGGTTGAAAAACTTCTTGATATGAAAGCACTTCCTCCTAAATATGATACTCAGCTCGCAGGAGCAGTCGGAGCAGCTTTGTTTGCTAAAGGCTTGTATGAAAAAATAAAGAAATAAGGTTAAGGAGAGAAAGTATGCTTGCCAATTATGGTTATAAGGATGGGTCAGGCGATTATTTCATAACTATTGATACGGATAAGTGCAATGGCTGTGAAAAATGCGTAGAGGCTTGCCCGCAGACAGTTTATGAAATGGGTGAAGATGACAGTGACCCTCTTCGCGAAGATCCGGTGGCCAGAGTAACTGGAGAGCAACGTAAAAAATTAAAATACACCTGTGCTCCCTGCAAACCCTATCTTAATTCTCTTTCGGGCGAAAAAACTGAAGAGACGATGAAAGAGATAGAAAAGCTGCCCTGTGTATCAGCTTGTGAGCTAAAGGCTATTACTCATTCCTGGTAATGACCAAATTGATCGGTTTGTGGATTTTTCAAACGACGGAAAAGGCTTTAACCTCTTCCGTCGTTTAAAGTAGATTTTGGCGGTTCCACTCTAACCCCATGTCCGGGTTTAATTGCTCTTGGTCTTTTTCCGAAACCACCAAGCTTTAGCGCAATCGGGCAAAAGAGGGGGAGAGTTTTAGACGCAGTATAAGGCAGCTTATTATGTTTTCATCTGTTTAATCTGTTAAAAATGAGACAGGTTATATCCATAGTTTTTTTGATATGATTTTGGAGGCAGTATATGGCCGAGATTAGTCTTACAATAGACGATAAAGAAGTAATAACCGAGGCAGGAAAAACTGTCCTGCAAGCCGCTTTACAAGCGGATATTTACATTCCCACCTTATGTTCTCACCCTGATTTGCCCAATTTTACCACAGTAAAACCAAGTGAGTTTATTTACCGGGGCGAAGAAAAAATTATTACAGAAGAACACTCAGCGCTTGAAGGCGGTTGTATGCTTTGTCTGATTCAAGTGGAAGGTGAAGAAGGTTTGTTTTTTTCCTGCCAGACAGAAGCAAAGCCGGGTATGAAAATATCCACTAATTCCCCTGAAATTCAGGAACAAAGAAAAAGCGCTCTTGCAGCAATATTGGTTAACCATCCTCATGCTTGCCTTACATGTGCTCAGAGAGAAGGATGCACACGTGAGCCCTGCTCAACCAGTGTCAAGGTTGAAGAGCGCTGTTGTGTCAATTTTGGCAATTGTGAGTTGCAAAAAGTTGCCGGATATGTAGGTATCCCGGAAGATACGGGAAGATACGTACCACAGAACCTGCCTATTATAAAAGAAGATCCTCTTTATAACAGAAATTTTAATCTTTGCATAGGCTGTTTGCGTTGTGTAAGAGCGTGTAATTCTTTAAGAGAAAATGAAGTATTAGGTTTTGTGGTAAAAGACGGGAAAGTAATAGTCGGTCTCCAAAAAGCTCCTATGTTAAGAGAGGCTGATTGCAGATTCTGCGGTGCATGTGTAGAGGTGTGTCCCACAGGAGCTCTTACTGATAAAATAAAGATAACGGAATCAAATCGTGAGGAAACTCTTGTGCCCTGCAGGGTAGGATGCCCCGCCGGAATAGATATTCCCAGATTTGTTAATTATATAGCAAAAAACGATTTTGACAAAGCAATCGCAGTTGTCAGGGAAAGGGTGCCGTTGCCTTCTGTTCTGGGTGCGGTTTGTTTTCATCCCTGTGAGGTTAAATGCAGGCGTGGTGAAGTAAATGAGCCGGTTGCTATTTGCTCTCTTAAGCGTTTTGTTGCAGAAAATGATAGGGGACTTTGGAAAGAAAAAAGAAAAAAACTTCCTGCCACCGGTAAAAAAGTCGCGATTATCGGCTCAGGACCGGCCGGGTTAGTTTCTGCATACTATCTGGCCACACTAGGACATGAAATAACTATATTTGAAAAAGAAGATAAACCCGGTGGAATGCTAAGAGCCGGCATTCCATATTATAGATTAACGGAAGAGACGCTTCAAAAAGATATCGACAGTATTTTGGAGCTGGGGATTAATCTTAAAACAGGTGTTACGGTTGGCGATGAACTTAAACTTGCCGATATAAAAAAGGATTTTGGTGCTATATTTATCGCTGTTGGATCTTCTATGAGCAGAAAGCTCCCCATTGAAGGTACGGATGCGGAAAATGTGCTTTGGGGTGTGGAATTTTTACGTGAAGCAAGCATGCAGCCGCTTCCAATAGTAAAAGATCGGGTGGTTGTTATAGGCGGTGGTAATGTAGCTATTGATGTTGCGATGACAGCTTTAAGGCTGGGCGCAAAAGATGTAACAATGGTTTGTCTGGAAAAGAGAGAAGAAATGCCGGCGCATAAATGGGAGATAAGCCAGGCTGAGGAAGAAGGAATTAAAATAGATAATTCGTGGGGGCCCAAAAGGATCCTTAATAATAATGGCTGTGTTTCAGGAATTGAATTTGTGCGTTGTGAAAGTGTTTTTGATGATGCCTGCAAATTCAATCCTTCATACAACGAAAACGATTTAAAGACCATTGAATGTGACAGTGTAATTTTGGCAATCGGGCAAGCTTCGGATTTATCGATTATTAAAGATATCCCGGATATTAAAAGCTCAAGAGGTGTTATTGAAACCGATAAAGATCAATATACGGGCGTAAACGGTATCTTTGCAGGAGGAGATGTAGCAATGGCTCCCGGTTCTGTTGTCGATGCGGTTAGGATGGGGAGAAATGCGGCAATAGCTATTGATAAATATCTTGGTGGGGAAGGAAATATTTCTGAAGTTCTTACTGATACTGAGCTAAGAAATCCAAAAACAGGAAAAGCTGAAGGATTCGGTAATTGGCCAAGGTCTTTAGCAACATGTATACCTGTGGATGAACGTAAGAATAATTTTAACCTTGTTGAGCAGATATACAGTAAAGAAGATGCCATCAAGGAAGCAAGCCGTTGCATGCAATGCGATTTAAGGCTGCAAATTTGCGGCATAAAGTTTCCTCCTGAACATTATCTTGAATTCAATGCCCAAAATGTCGGCAATGTTACAGAAGTATCAGGGGTTTATCAGCTTCTTGATAATGACAAAAAAGTTATTTCTATCAAGGGAGCAATGAATATAAGACAGGCGCTTGATGAAGCATTACAGGATAATCAAAATGCTGTTTGGTTTGAATGGGAACCTGATGAGATGTTTACCAAAAGAGAAAGTGAGCTCATTCAGCAATATATGCAGAAATACGGGGAAATGCCGTCAGGTGGTATGGACGAACTTGATGATCTCTTTTAGAAATTAAAGCACATACTTTTTATAATCATATTAATTTAGTATGTTATTATTATGATACAGCGTGTCAAGCTAATTGCTTGACACGTAAAAAAATATAATTCATATTCGGATATATTTGCTGTTTAAGTTCCTTAAGAAATAATAAAATCGAGTTGCTGTGAGGAGCAAAATGAAGGAAATCTTATATGATGATCTGATTAAAGGCATGCAATTGCCTGATATGACCTATGCTTTAACAGATGATGTTATTGATAAATATCTTGAAGCAATTGACGATCTTAACCCGCTTTATCTCGATGAAGAATACGCAAAAAAAACCCCTTTTAACGGCCGTATCGTTCCACCGATTTCCATGGCCATTTATAGTACTGTAAGCAGCGTTATTAAACCCTTAAAACAGAAAACTCCGCCTGGATTGATACATGCGAGTCAGAAGTTTGAGTTTACCGGATTAGTGAGGCCTGGTGATGAATTGTTAATTAAAACCATAGTCGAAGACAAGTATGAAAAGAAGGGGAGAAAATATGTTGTCTTTAAGTCGGAGGTATTTAACAAAGACGGTCAAAAGATAGGAACTAGCTGGCTTAGTCCCATATGGCCTAAGTAAAAAATGCATTATCAGGGGAGAGGGTATGAGTAGTTACAGAACTTTTGAAGAATTAAACATCGGGGAAGAGCTAACCCCGCTGATTAAAAAAATGACGCAGGAAAAGATCAACAGATATGTGAGTATCGCCGAAGATTATAATCCGATACATACTGATGAAGAATTTGCAAAAAAAACCCCATTTAAAGGCATAATCGCACCCGGTTATCAGACGATGGCTTATATATCTGAATTATTGAGCCGTGATTTTGGCAATGCCTGGTATGTCGGAGGAAAGCTGGATATCAGAATGGTAAAGGTTGTAAGGCCTGGTGATTTACTGACTGCCAGAGCAAAGGTTGTTGATAAAAAAGAAGAAGGCGGAAAAAATGTTGCGGTTTTTGAAGTGCATTTGATAAATCAGAACAATGAAGATGTAATTATCGGAACTGCTGAGGCAGCGTTTAACAAAAACAGTTAATTTCCGATGCAAATAATTTGATATCGTATTACCAAGAAAGATTATATTAGATGAGCCAGTTTCAAAACGTCCCATTTTGGCCGATCTCTGCGTTGGGCGAAAATTTTAATCCTCGAAATACACTATGTATTCCTCGGTTAAATTTTTCACCCGCCTTGACCTTGACCAAGCTGAAACGTTTTGATAGTGGCTCTATATATATTGGTTTTTAATGATTAAATCGAGACGATAACATCAATGAATTTTAGTTTTAAGTTTAACAAAAAGGAGAAATAAATATGGCAGAAATGTTGGATTATCAGGATGTAGTATTGATAGACGGAGCGAGAACCCCGATTGGAAAATTTGGAGGATCTTTAAAAGACTTAATGGTATGGCAGATTGGAGCTATGGCTATCAAGGGTGTTGTGGAAAGAACCGGAATAGATCCGGAACTGATTGATGAAGTAATAATGTCACATACCAGACAAGATGGGACTGGAACAAACCCTGCCCGTAATATGATGCTTTTTGCCGGCCTGCCTAAAAAGATTCCTGCACATACGGTAAATATGGTTTGTGCTGCCGGTTTGAAGGCTATACATCTGGCTGTTCAATCAATTCGCACAGGTGAAACCGAAGTGGCGATTGTAGGTGGATCGGAGAGCATGAGCAATATTCCTCATATGTTAAGGGGTGCCCGCTGGCGTCCTCTTGGAAGATTGAATAATATTTCAATCGATGATGCCTTTTTATATCTTTCAGATAACTACAGCAAGCTGACTCCGGGACTTACCGCCGAAAGGTGCAGTGAAAGACACGGTCTTACAAAAGAAGAAAATGATCAGATAGGTTATGAGAGCCATGTTAAAGCTGCCAAAGCATGGGCTGACGGCGTTTTTGACGATGAGGTTTTCCCGGTTGATATCCCGGCTGAGCCCGTTAGGGGAGGACATAAACCTTTTACTTTATATTCCGATGAGTGCTATAGAAAAGATGCCACTATAGAAGGCATGCGAAAACTTGGTACACCTTTTAAAAAAGACGGAACAATAACTGCAGGAAGCTCATCGGGTATCACCGATGGAGCCGGCGCTTCATTGATAATGTCCCGCAAGAAGGCCGAGGAATTAGGTTTTAAACCAATTGCTTCTTTTGTTGATTTTCTCTTTTACGGACTGGAACCTGCAGATTTTCCGGATGGCCCCGGACTTTCAATTCCGGAAATACTGAAAAGAAACAAAATGACAATGGATGATATGAAGTATGTAGAAATTAATGAAGCTTTCGGTGCTGTGTGCCTTGCTGCCGAGAAAATGATGAACTGGAAAGATCGTGAAAAAATGAATCCTCATGGTGGCTGTATAGCTCTCGGACATCCTACAGGGTACAGCGGTGCACGTCTTACTCTGCATCTTGCCCATACCTTAAATAAGGGTGAATACGGATTAGCCTGCCTTTGCGGCGGCGGCGGTATGGCCGGAAATATGATTATAAAAAGTGAAAGAGATCCTGATCAGACATATAAAAAGATTGTTGTGGGTCTTGATGAGAAAACCGGAATGGCTGTTGCAAGGGAGCCTTCTGCCGGAGATCTGGAAAAAATGAAAAACCATGAAATCATCTGATATAAATATTATACAGGTTGATATAAAAAATATACCAAGGAGGTTAAAAATATGGCTATAAAAAAAGTTGCAGTAATAGGTATGGGTCTTATGGGCGCTGGAATTGCGCAGGTTTATGCAGAGGGTGGATGTGATGTATATGTTACCGATATTTCTGAAGATTATATTAAAAAGGGAATGGCCAGCATCGATAAATTCCTTTCCAAATCTGTTGCTAAAGGCAAGATGGAAGAAGCAAGAAAAGCTGAAATATTAGCAAAGATCAAGCCTATAAAAGATATTAGCGAAGCAAAAGATATTGATCTTGCTCAGGAAGCCGTTCCGGAAGATATGGAGCTTAAAAAGAAAGTTCATAAGCAGCTTGATGAAGTTCTTCCCCCGAATGTTATTCTTGCAATCTGTACCTCGGCTCTTTGTGTCAGCGAAGTTGCAGGAGCTACAAAAAGACAGGATAAGGTAATAGGAACCCATTTTCACAGTCCTGCCCAGGTTATGAAGATGGTTGAAGTTATTCGCGGATTGAATACTTCGGATGAGACAGTAAAAGACATTAACGATATTTTGATTAAATGCGGTAAGAACGCCATTAATGTAAAGGATTCACCCGGATTCATTACAAGCCGTGTTTGGTGTCCCTTCGGAATGGCTGCAATCCAGACACTTACGGAAGGAGTGGCTTCCAGAGAAGATATTGATACCGCTCTTAAAGAAGGATTCCATCATCCACTGGGCCCCCTTGCTCTTATGGACATAATCGGACTGGATGTAATGCTGCATGCTGCAGTAGATCTGGAGAAGAATTTTGGTCCTGCTTATTCACCGCCTCCTCTTTTAAAGAGAATGGTTGCAGCAGGTCAGCTTGGTGTTAAAACAGGTAAGGGATTTTACGATTATCCAAAGAAATAATTAATTTTTAAAATCCTCAAGAGATTTAATAAATATAATATTGAATCTCTTGAGTTATTATTTCCCGTTGCTTGCAGGTATAAGTTGCAGGCAACGGGTCTATTCTGTTTTTCCTGATTGCATACCGCTTAACAAGCGGAATAGATGGGATGTAAAAAACGATATGGCTTATAAATATATACTATACGATATTGAAGACGGTGTCGCGAAACTGACTTTGAATATACCTGAAAAGATGAATCGCTTAAGCAATGAAACCATGAAAGAAGTGGTTGCTGCCCTTAAAGAAGCAAAAGATGATGATTCGGTACGTGTTGTAGTTATGGCGGCTGCCGGTGATCAGGCCTTTTGTGCCGGAGCAAATCTTGCTGATTTTAAAGGTCTTTCACCTGTTGAAAGCCGCAAGGTTTTTTCCGCATTTGCGGATCTTTCCAGAATTTTTATTGATCTTGGAAAGCCATCAATTGCAGCAGTAAATGGATTGGCTCTTGCGGGCGGTTTCGGTCTTGCACTTTATCCAGACATTACAATTGCATCTGAAAATGCCAAATTCGGTCTTCCTGAAATTAACGTCGGAGTCTGGTCTTGCATGGTTTCTGCTTCGTTGCCGAAACTTGTTGGAAGAAAAAAGGCTTTGGAACTTCTGATGACCGGAGATATGATTGATGCGAAAGAGGCCGAAAGAATAGGTCTTATAAATAAAGTTGTTCCGCATGACAAATTAGAAGAAACTGTAATGAATCTCGCCAAAAAGATCAGTAAAAAAAGCCCGGTAGTAATGAGCCTGGGGCGTGATTCTTACTATACAATGCTTGATATGGAATATGATAAGGCAATTACCTACCTTCTTGAAATACTGGCAATAATCGTAAGCACCGAAGACTGCCAGGAGGGTGTTACAGCTTTTACTGAGAAAAGAAAGCCGGTATGGAAGGGAAAGTAGAATAATATGGAAGAAAAAACGGCAAAAAATGAAGAAGTAGTACTTCTTTCAAAACGTGAGCATGTTGCTGTCGTTACCTTGAATCGTCCTGAAGCTATGAACAGCTTAAACAGCGCTGTTTTTTCCGTCCTGAAAAAAATCATAGATGAACTTGAAGCAGATGATGAAATCCGTGCAATAATTATAACGGGCGCGGGTGAAAAAGCTTTTTGTGCCGGAATCGATCTTCGCGAACGAAAGGGAATGAGCAGCAAACAAGTTAATTCTTTAAGAAATGACATAATCTTCCCATGTTTTAGAAGCCTGGAAGACATGAAAAAACCTTTGATCGGAGCCATAAACGGTCTTTCTTTGGGCGGAGGCGCTGAGATAGCTCTGATGTGTGATATAAGAATTGCCTCAGATAATGCCCGCTTCGGACAGACAGAAGTGAAATGGGCAATTATTCCGGCAGCAGGCGCCTGTCAACGCTTGCCTGCACTGATAGGGATAGGAAGGGCAAAGGAGTTGCTTCTTACCGGCAGGATTATTGATGCCGTGGAGGGAGAAAAGATAGGGCTATTCAATTTTATAACTACTTCCAACGCTTTATTGGAAAAAGCATATGAAGTGGCGGATATGATCGGGGAAAATGGTCCGGTTGCGGTAAGACAGATTAAAAAAGCGGTTGATCTTGGAGCTAAAAATGTTCTTGCTCTGGCTTTTGACAGTGAAGCATCCGAGGCATGTTATCATACCCAGGATCGCCTTGAAGGAATTGTGGCTTTTAATGAAAAGAGAAAGCCTAAATATAGCGGAATATAACCTTTGTTATAACACAATAAGTTAGCAACACAAGGAGGAATAATTTTATGGATGATATTAAAGCAATAGATATAATGAATTACCCCATTCAGGTTAAAAGTATTGTTGATTATGATTTTAATAAATATGAAGAATGGGCAATGATGGCTAAAACAACATTCAAGCCTTTTTTCCCGTTGGGACGTTTTCCTAATACGCCGGAAGAACTTGAACAGCACAAGCATCTTTATGGGACATCATTCTATCCTTTTGCGACTGTAGATGAATTCATTGCTGCAATGGATAAGGACGGATACGACAGAGTTTGTATAGCAGCGGTTAAGATGTGGTCTTATAGAAAAAGTTTCAGCTTGATTTTTGATTTTACTATTGACCAGGTTAATGAGATGGTTAAGCAGGGTAATGGAAGAATAATTGGAGTTGCCGGTTACAATCCTTTCAGGATAGATGAAAGTCTGACAGATATTGAAAAATCGGTAAAAGAATATGGTTTTAAATTTGTTTATGCACATCCGATTACTTTTGGATTACCTTTTAATGACAAGAAAATGTACCCGCTTTATGGCCTTTGCAGCTCATTGAAGATTCCTGTTTCCATGCAGGTTGGGCACAGCGCTGAACCTCTTCCAAGCTGGGTAGGAAGTCCCATGACAGTTGATGAGGTTGTGATGGATTTTCCGGATCTTAAGATAAATCTTTCCCACACTGGTTTTCCATGGATTAATGAATGGATCGATCTGGTCTGGAAGCATCCCAATGTATATGGTGATATTGCTGCATATATGCCCAAAAACCTTGATCCTGAAATAATCAAGTTTATGACAAGCGGAAGAGGGAACAGCAAGGTTATGTGGGGCAGCAATGGAATCGGTCTGACACATGGCAAGCATCAGCTTATGGAAATGGATATGAAGGATAAATACAAGGAAAATATTCTTCGTAATAATGCCTTAAGGTTTATGGGGCTGGATAGCTAATTAGCATAAGAGGTTAAAATATGGATTTTGATTTAGATTCTGAACATGTTCAGATTAAAGATACTGTAAGAAAATTTTGCGAGAAAGAAGTAATTCCGTTTGCTGAAGAATGGGAAAAAAATGAATTTTTTCCTCGCGAAACAATCAGAAAGATGGGTGAGCTTGGTTTTTTTGCTTCACCTTTTCCGGAACAATATGGCGGAACCGAGCTTGGCTTTTTAGCAAATATAATTGTAGCCGAAGAACTGGGAAGAGCATCGCTGGGGCTGGCCTGTTGTCTTAATATGCAAAGCGGCACCTGCCCGATGACTCTTTTGTTAAATGGGAATGAGGAACAAAAGGAGAAGTTTCTGCCGGGAATAATAAGCGGCGAGCTGCTTGGTTGTTTTGCAGTTACCGAGCCAAATGCCGGTACCGATGTGGCAGGTATTGAAACCAAGGCTATTCGTGACGGTGATAATTATATATTAAATGGTTCAAAAATGTGGATTACACACTCATCCGTATTTGATGTAGGTATTTGCTTTGCAAAAACTGATCCTACTCAAAGACATAAAGGATTGTCTGCTTTTATTATCGAAAAAGGCATGGAAGGTATGACCGGGATGGCTGAAAAGGATAAGCTTGGTGTTCGTTCTTCCGATACAGGCCAGATAGTATTTGTAGATGTGAAGGTGCCCAAAGAAAATCTGATTGGAGAAGAAGGGCAGGGCTTTAAAATTGCTGAAAGCGCTTTGACTTATGGAAGGGCAAACATTGCGGGCAGGTCTCTTGGAATCGGTCAGGCAGCAGTAGATGCCGCCCTCAAATATGCAAATGAGAGAGAGCAGTTCGGACAGAAAATCGGCTATTTTCAGATGAATAAACAGATTATAGCGGATATGGTTGCGGAAATCGATGCTTCAAGACTGCTTGTGTATCGTGCGGCCTGGCTGCAGGATCAGAAAAGGCCCAGTGCAAATGAGAGTACCATTGCAAAATTCTATGCATCGGAAGCTGCTGTTAGAGCGGTTATCGGAGCAGCCAAGATTCATGGTGCTTACACTTATTCTTCCGAATATCCGGTGGCAAGGCTTTATCGTGATGTTATGCTGATGACAGCTGGAGAAGGAACATCAAATATTCAAAGATTAATAATTGCTAACAATGCGTTAGGTTGGAAGTAACGGTTTATATGAAATATGGAACTAAACCAAAAATAGGAAAAATAAGCGCTTCAGAAGCGATAGAGATGATCAGGAGCGGCCAGCGGGTTGCTTTAAGCCCGGTATGTGCTGAGCCGCTCAATTTAGTTAATGAACTGATCAATCAGAAAGACCGGCTTGAAAATGTAACCCTGTATACCATGATGCCTATGGGGGATTGTGAGTACGCCGGTCCGGAGATGTTGAAGCATTTCAATGTAAAAGTATTTTCTGTAGGACCGCGTTTAATGAAATCTCTGAACGAGGGCTATGCGGAATACATCCCCTGTCATCTTTCGCAGATACCGTTTTTTTTCAGGGAGCGTCTTATAGAAGCTGATATAGCTCTTGTTCAACTTTCACCTCCGGACAGTCATGGATATTGCAGCCTTGGGGTAAGTGTAAGCTACATCAGGCCGGTGATGGATAATGCGAAAATTGTTATAGCCGAAATAAATGACCAGATGCCCAGAACCCTGGGTGATTCTATGGTGCATATTTCCCAGGTGGATTATATTGTTGAGACTTCACATCCTATACCGACTATCCCTGTTCCGAAGATAGGAACTGTTGAAAAAAAGATAGCTCAAATAACTGCGGATCTTGTCCCGAACGGAGCGGCGGTACAGGTTGGGATCGGGAATATAGCGGATGCGATACTTCAGGAACTGACTGTAAAAAAGAATCTGACAATACATACAGGTACTTTTTCAGACGGTGCTGTAGCATTGGCAAAATCGGGTGCTCTTGACGGTATGAAAGGCCAGCCGGAAAGCGGCAGAATGACTACTACCGAATTAATCGGTACAACCGAATTATATGAATTTTGCCATAACAATCCTCTGGTTTCTCTTCGTCCCATAGATTTTACGCATAATATTAACGTGTTGAGTCAGATCAATAATTTGATAAGTGTGACCGCAGGTATTGAGATAGATCTTTCAGGTCAGGTTAATGCGGAAATGCGTGGTAAAACCCTTGTAAATGGTGTTGGCGGACAGCTTGATTTTGTCCGGGGTGCAGGAGCATCGTTTGGGGGAAAGTCAATAGTAGTTTTTCCATCCACTGCTAAAAAAGGAGAAATATCCCGGATTGTGCCGAAACTTGGTGCAGGAGTTACAGCGACTGTAGGCAGGGCAGATATAGACTATGTAATTACTGAATTTGGTGTTGCGCATCTTAGAGGCAAAACTCTTTCGGAAAGAGCAAGAGAATTGACGGCTATAGCCCATCCGGATTTTCGAGAAGAACTTAAAAGTGCTTTCAATAAGATAAACAGTTAGGAGGATAAAGGATATGAAAAAAGTAGTTATTGGTTCCGGTTCAGCCTTTTGGGGCGATATTTTTGAGCCGGCCCTTGAAATGGCGCAAAGCGGCGAAGTCCAGTATATGGGTTTTGATCACCTTGCGGAATTGACCATGGCGATATTAAATCGTATGAAAGCAAAAAATCCGGAAGCAGGGTATATCCCGGATATTATTCCATGGACCAAAAGGCTTCTTCCGGTTACTCAGAAAAACGGCATTAAAATGATAACAAATGCCGGAGGAGCTAATCCTGTTCAGGCAGCTCTGGAAGTAGCAAAAGTAATAAAGGAGTTAAATCTTGCTCCGATGAAGCTTGGTGTTGTTTCGGGAGATGACATCCTGCCCTACATCAACGACATCAGGGCACAGGGCTGGAAGTTTAAAAATCTGGATACGGGCGAAGAAGATATTGATTCCATTGCCGACAGAATTGCTGCAGCCAATGCTTATATCGGTGCCGATAATATTATAAAAGAGCTTAAAAACGGCGCTGATATGATAATTTGCGGCAGAGTTTCGGATAATGCTCTTTATGTTGGTCCTATTATGCATGAATTCGGCTGGGATTTCTCGGATCAGTATATAGATCGTATTGCTGCTGCTGTTACAGTAGGCCATATTATAGAATGTTCTGCATGTGTGAGCGGCGGTATGTCAAACATGTGGAAGGTGTCAGAAAGGCCTTGGGATATTGGCTTTCCAATTGCCGAATTTTATGAAAATGGCGATGCTCTAATCACAAAAACCAGTGGATCAGGTGGTATTGTGAATTCATGGACTGTCAAAGAACATTTGCTTTATGAAATCATTGATCCTGCAAATTATCTGATGCCGGATGGTATTGGTGATTTCACTGCTCTGAAATTGCATGATGAAGCCAGAAACCGTGTAATGGTTACAGAGATGAAAGGCAAGAAACGTCCTGACACTTTGAAAGTCTGCATAGGATTCAAAGACGGTTTTATTGGTGAAGGACTGATCTACTTCCCGTCACCCGATGCTCTTGCAAAAGCCCAGTGGGCGGAAAAATGGCTGAGAGAGAGATTTAAAAAACTTGGCATAAACTTCAGAGAACTTCGTATTGATTACATGGGCGTAAACATGCTTCATGGTGAAGCTGCTGAGGTTGAAGACAGGGATTATAACGAAATCGGGCTTAGAATAGCAGGCCGTACACATACCTATAAAGAAGCGGAAGCCGTACGCAGGGAAGCAACACATTTATGGACAATGGGACCTGTTGGCTCCAGTTTTGGTGTTCCTATGAATGTCAGACCGGTTATTGCGCTTTGGCCGTCACTTGTTCCGAGGGATGCCGTTAAGATCGAAAGTCAGTTAATGGAGGTGAGCTAATTATGAAAAAAGTAAAGCTTACGGAATTGGCTTTTGCCAGATCCGGAGATAAAGGGGATGTCAGCAATATTGGATTGATGGCAAAGTCAAAGAATATTTATGAATTTTTATTGACTGTAATAACACCTGAAAGACTTAAGGAATATTTTGGCGGTATGGTTAAAGGTCCGGCTGAGATATATCCTGTGCCTCATCTCGACAGCTTAGAGATAATTCTACGCCAGGCTCTTGGCGGTGGTGCAACCTGCTCCTTAAGATTTGACCAGACAGGAAAATCAATGGGACCGGTTTTGTTGGGGATGCAGGTGCTTGTAAGCGAGGAATTGCTGGAAGAAGCAAGAGCCGTTGATGAAAGCATTAAAAAACAATACGGTGTGTGATAGCTTAATAAGAGGCCTTTTATAAAGGCTTAGGAGGATAATAATGGATTTTGAGCTTTCTGAAGAACAGATAATGTTCAGAGACCAGATTCGTAATTTTGCAGAGACTGAAATTGCTCCTTTGGTAGATGAAGCCGAAGAGAAAGAGGTTACACCTTTGCAACTTTTTCCGATGATGGGAAAACTCGGCTATCTTGGTATTACCTATGCGGAAAAATACGGCGGAGCAGAGGTTGATAAGATTACAGAGTGTATTCTGATTGAGGAGTTAAACAAGGTATGCGCCGGTATAGCCGGAGTGGTCAGTACTACCCATTCGGGTCTTGGCACAAGAGCTATCAATGATTACGGTACGGAAGAGCAGAAGCAAAGGTTTCTTGTGCCTGCCATCAAAGGCGAAAAGATTGCTGCATTTGCTTTGACAGAGGCTGATGCAGGTTCCGATGCTATTGCTCTTAGAACAAGAGCGGTAAAAGACGGCGATGATTATATTATTAACGGCAGCAAGATGTTTATCTCAAACGGCACCTTTTGTGATTTTGTGCCTGTTGCCTGCTATACTACCGATCCCAAAGAAGTAAAAAAGAGAGGGCAAGGAATAAGTCTTATCGTTGTTGAAAAAGGCATGCCTGGCTTTTCGGCAACAAAGCTGAAAAAATCGGGAAACCGCTCTCATGAAACAGCCCAGCTTTATTTTGAAGATGTTAGAGTGCCGAAAGAAAATCTGATAGGCGAAGAGGGTAAGGGCTTGGCTCAGATTCTTACAACCCTCAAGTCCGGAAGGATATCTTATGGTGCCAGGGCTACTGGTATGGCTCAGGCCGCTTATGATCTTGCATTCAAATATGCCCATGAAAGAGAGCAGTTCGGCAAACAGATTGCAAAATTCCAGATCAACACTGTAAAGCTTGTTGATATGGCCATGCATATAGATATCATGCGGATAATGACCTACCGGGCGGCCTGGATGTACTCAGAGGGAATGAATTGTATGAAAGAAGCCTGCATGCTAAAGATTTATGCAACCGAGAAAGTACAAGAGCTGATGCTGTTAGCTCTCGATCTGCATGGCGGTTATGGTTATATGCGCGAATATGCCATTGAACGTCTGTGGCGGGATGCTAAAATGTTGAATCTTACTGAAGGAACAACGCCAATAAATTATATGGCTGCGGCAAGAGAACTTGGTATATAAGCCGCTTATTAACAAGCTAAGTTAGACGGCAAGGTAAAAAGTTCCGGATAACTGGTTATTAGTTATCGGTTAACATGTAACAGTGAAAAGTGATTTGAAAAATGAATCACAAACAAAGAAACTGTGAATCAGAAATTAACCAGATGGGATTTTTTACTTTGCCGTCAATAGAATCGATACAAAAACGCTTATAATCAGGTATTTTGATCGCATAATAAGCTTGGAGAGGATAAGAATAAAATGGAGTCACAACTGGTTCACTATGAAATTAAAGACAAGGTGGCCATTGTCAGCCTTGATAACCCTCCTATGAATGCTTTGGATGTTCCAACCAAAGAATGCATCAGAGATGTATTTACAGAACTGGATGCCAAAAGAAATGAGATTCGTGTGGTTATTTTACAAGGTGCCAATAAGGCTTTTGCAGCAGGGGCAGATATAAAAGCTTTTTTGGATCTTCAACCGGATACTGCAAAAAGACGTCTTATGAGAAGCCACGGTATGTATTCAGTTGTAGAAAACTGTGAGTGGCCTGTAATTGCTGCTATACACGGATATTGTCTGGGTGGTGGGCTTGAGCTTGCTCTTTGCTGTGACATACGTTATGCAGATGAAACAGCACAGTTTGGATTCCCGGAAGTTGGTTTGTCGATTTTTCCCGGTAATGGCGGAACAAGACGGGCGTTATATGCTACCAACCTTGGTAGAATGAAAGAGCTGGTTTATACAGGAGAGATGGTTAAAGCGGATGAAGCATTACGGTTAGGTCTGATAGAAAAGGTTGTGCCTGCCGGAACAGCTCTTGAAAAAGCTTTGGAACTTGCGGCCAAGATTATGAAAAAAGGGCCATTGGGTGTGGCGGCGGCCAAAAAAGTATTAAACCGCACACGGGATCTTACCCTGGAGCAGGGCTTGGAGCTGGAATCCGATGTATGGGCGAGTCTTGCGGCAACGGAAGATATGAAAGAGGGAGCACGAGCCTTTATCGAAAAAAGAAAACCTGAATATAAATGCAAATAAGAGGAGTTAAGCCTTATGGCAAAAGAGTTAAGAGACGTAGTAGTAGTTGACGCAGTAAGAACAGCCTTTGGTAAGTCGGGAGAAAAAGGTATTTTCTGGAAGACGAGAGCTGATGATCTGGTTGTTCCCCTGCTGAAGGCTTTAATGGCAAGAAACCCGGGTGTTACTCCGTCTATGATTGAAGACAGTATCTGGGGCATAACAAATCAGATGAAAGAGCAGGGCGGAACTCTTGGACGTGTTGCAACCATGCTTGCTGATTTGGGTCAGGAAATTCCCGGCTGTTCTATAGACCGCATGTGCGCAGGAGGTCTTACGGCAATAGGTTTTGGATTAACTTATATTGCAGCCGGTATGGCTGATTGTCTTATAGCAGGTGGTGTAGAGCATATGGGGCATTTGCCCATGGGCTTTATGCGTGATCCTCATCCAAGATCATTGGAAGTAATGGGCGGACCTACATCTTTAAATATGGGCCAGACGGCTGAAAATATACATGAACGCTTTCCCGAATTTACAAAAGAAATGGCGGACAGATATGCTGTGGACTGCCAGCGAAAAGCGGACGAGGCAATTAAAGCCGGCAAGATGAAGGACATGATAATTCCTATAGATGTTGAATTGGAAGACGGGACAAAAATGGTAGCCGATATGGATCAGCCGCCAAGAGCAGGTGCTACCATGGAAGGCATGGCAAGCCTGAAAACACCTTTTAAGGAAAACGGAAATGTTACGGCAGGCAATGCATCCGGCTTAAATGACGGAGCTGCAGCTACATTGCTTATGAGTGAAGAAAAAGCTAAGGCGATGGGTCTTAAGCCTAAAATGCGCTGGGTCGCAACGGCAGTTGCAGCGGTAGATCCAACCATAATGGGCACAGCACCGGTTCCGGCAACAGTAAAAGTTCTGGAAAAAGCCGGTCTGACAATAGAGGACATGGATATTATAGAGATGAATGAGGCTTTTGCTGTTCAGGCTCTTTATTTTCTTGATCGCTTCAAAATGAAATGGGATGACCCAAGAGTAAATAAATGGGGCGGAGCAATTGCTTATGGACATCCTTTAGCATCATCAGGCCCCAGGCTTGTAGCTTTTCTTGCAGGTCTGTTTAAGGAAAATCCGGGAGCTAAATACGGGTTGGCTACCATGTGTGTAGGACGCGGACAGGGTTATTCCGTGATATTTGAGAATTTACTGAGATAGAATTAAATATTTAAATATAAGTTATGCAATTATTAACTTGTTAAATTATATAGGTAATAAAACACCGCTCATCTTATGGAAGAGCGGTGTTTTTGTATCTACAGAAGTAGAGGTATGGTTAATGAAGAATTATCGCCTTAATATTTTAGCAAATTGTGGGATTATAATAGTTGTTGCTTTTTTATTAAATGGTTGTGCTTCATCAGGAATAATCCGTTCTTCAACTCCTATGACAGAGAGCCTATCAAATTACAAAGCTGTTATGGTTAAAGCATCATCTGAATTATCTGATTCTTCCGAAGAAGTGGGTCAACTTGAAAAATTGGTTATTGATAAGCTTCGTGAGCAGAATAAACTCGAGGTTATTACCCAAAGTTCTTCAAGTGGAGGGTCTGAATTACAGCTAAATTTAAAATTAGTGCAATTGGTAAAAGTTAGTACTTCCAGAAGGCTTATGCTAGGGGCAGGTGCCGGTCGTGCACTTGCGTCAATTATTGGTGAACTGATTGATGCGAAGACGGGAAAATCTGTCGGCAAATTTGAAATTGAAGGGCAGTCGTCAGAAGGAAGTATTTTTGCCGGAACAACGTCTCAGGCGATCGAGCGAGCCTCAGAGCAAATTATAGAACATATTCAGAAAAATATATAATATATTGAACAGTGCCTATTGAAATTGCGGTTGTGAAGCCATAAATCGGGTGTAAAGATAGTGATATGGATTGTGGATAGTCCGGCGAAATTTACGAAAGGTTATATTATGAAAAGAAATGAAAAAGCTGTTAAGCACAAAGCTGTTTTTGGATTATTTATTTTATTTCTTATATCACTTATAAGTGGATGTGCTTTTACTCCAAAACCGGTATTATTGATCGAGAAACCAAGCTTGTCGGATTCCCTGCCTGATAACAACCTTAAATTAGTATTAATTGTTAAAGATACGCGTCCAAATTCGGTAAAATTTAAGCGCATATGTGGAATTATGCGAAATAGCATAATGATTCCAACCAGCTTTGCGTTTATTGCTAACAAAGATGATCTTGAAACACAGACAGCTTATCACATAAGAAATATTCTTGAAAAAGCCGGTTATAAAGTTATAAATGTTTCTCCTCCAATCCCTGATAAATTATCTCAAGAGAAGTTGCAATTACCACCTAAAGCAGCAAATGGTAAAGATGATATAAGCCCAAAAAGCTACAGAGATGGCAACAAGGCAGATTATGACGATGCAAAAGACAAAAATGAATCGATCAGTATAGACGCTTTGTCTGATACAGATAAAGGCGCTGCCGATTGGATTTCTCATCAACTTATAGAGGGAGCCGATGGTGTTGTTGAGATTAAAATAGACAAATATAGCAGCGATGTTGTGCAGGCCTTCTTATTTGTTACCGTGCAAGCATGGTCCAGATTTAAAGTGGCATTGTTAGAACCAAATTCTTCTGAACGGATAGTTTTGTGGGGCAATTCTTTCACAGGATATGGCACAGCCGGACCTCGCCAGGTACTTACTGATGAGTGTCATGGTATTGCGGTTAACATGTCGCACTGGATAGCCATTCATAACATAGAAAAATATATTAGATCGGAAGAGTTTTTGAACAGCGTGAGAAATATACCAAAAACAAAATAGCCTTGTTTATATATAGGGCACTTAATATGCCTGTGAATAAAGCAATTATAGATCTTTTCGCAGTAGTATAACCATGGCCGATATTAGGAGATTCTTTCTTTGAAAATATTTGCTGTTTTTATTCTTTGTTTTGCCTTTCTCAACGGATGCGCCAATGATCCAAAAATATCAATAACAGCTGACCAAAGTGTTCTGAATAAACTTACTCGAATATCTGTCATCAATTTTAAAGATGCTCCTGGAGCAGAAACAGGAAGTTCGGGTAGTATTGTTGCCAATGCAGTTACGTTGGAATTAATGAAAGTGCCGTCAGTTATTTTGGTGGAAAGGAAGAAATTACATTCGATATTAGAAGAAATTAAACTTGGCATGTCCGGGTTAACTGATGAAAAACAGGCAATTAAAGTCGGAAAGCTATTAGGAGCCAATGCCGTTATTCTAGGTACAACCAGTCAATTTGGCACTTCAACAATTCCGATATTTCTGGGCCTTTTTACTGTTTATAAAGATGTATACAATGTTGCTGCCGATATAAGAATTGTGGATGTTGAGACTGGTATGGTAGTTTTTAGCGGCAGCAATTCCGCTAGCAGCACTCAAAGCTATGAAGATGCGGCAAGCAAGGTAGCACAAGGCATAGTTGCCAAATACGGGGAAGCTGTTTCCCGTACCTGCATCCAATAAAAGTTTCATAAAAAAAGCTGACCTCTGCAACGATTCAAGCTGATAGCTTGATAATCGTGCAGAAAAATTTGGTGTAAAGGAAGGGACTAAACTGTTATGAGACAACTCTCTGGCCGCTTGGTAACTACCGCCTTAAATAAGGAACGGCTGCCCATTGCATATCCCACAACCTTCCCTGTGAATATATCCTTATGTCCGGCAAGATATAACCAGCCTTCATTTGTCGGTATATATGTGATGTCGGATACCCAGACCCGGTTTGGTGCAGTCGTTTCAAACTTTTGATTAAGCAGGTTGTTCGCCACAGGCAAATTGTGCTTTGAATCCGTTGTTACCTTGAACTTCTTTGTCTGTTTGCAATTTATCCCCAATTTCTTGCGAATCTTTCTTACACGGTATATACCCACCTTCACTCCGTGTTCTCCTTCTGAAGCCGCTCATTTCCGCATGTCTTTCGGGTGCGCTTATGCGCCGCCAGCACCTCAACTTCAGGCCTCCCTTCCGCAAGGAAACGAGCTGAATGCTTTCTGTTAAGCCATGCATGATATCCGCTTACAGATACATTTAACACCTTATATAACAAGGGTACTGGATACTGGAGCCGCCGCAGTCTCTTTATCATCGCGCACCTCGCTGTGGGACTCCTTCGCAAAGTACGCTGCCGCTTTTTTTAATATATCATTATGCAAAGGTATCAATTTGATATTCTTCAAAAGTCTTGTGTTTAGTTATTGCAATAATCAACGGTTATATAGTAATAATGATTTAAAATATTTCAACCCGTTATAATCAGCGGAGAATATAGTGACTATTCAGGGAATAAAAACAAATATTGCACTTTATATTGCAATACTTTTAATTGTTGCAATGTTTCTTATTGATTTCATTATGATTATAACAGCTCAACATGGTCTTATTAAGTCAGAAATATCTAAAGCAAATCTCATTTTATCCGAGGTGGAAAATCACATTTCAATAGATGAAGATCGAAAGAACTTGTTTATCGAGCCGGCATATAGTGAAAGATTGGAAAAGATTTTGAAAGAAGCGGGTTTTTCCTGCCTCTTGGTACAGGATAAAAATTCAAATATTCTTTATTCAGGTGGTTTAAACAGCCTGCTTTCCGATGAAATAAGAAATATAACAAAGCAGTCGGTTAAATCTTTAAATAAAACCATAAGGCATATAGGAACAACCTGGGGTGTCTTGTGGATGCAGGATCGTTATCTTATGATATCAGTTCCTCTGTTGGTTAATGGAGAAGTTGAAGCAGGGGCAGGTATTGTTATTGAGCTCGAAAACATTTACAGTGTTATAAGGCGCTCCCAGAAAGTACTTATCATTTATTTAATGATCAATGCATTTGTATTGACTTTGATAGGGCTTCATTTTGTTTCAAAAATTGCAGTAAAGCCTGTTCAACAAATGCTTCAAAGGGCTGATGGGTTCCGGGACGAAGATGGATTCTTTTTCTTGCATGACAACAAAGATAATGAGTTCAACAAACTGTCAAAGGCTTTAAACCGCCTTTTGAAAAGAATTTCGGAAGACAAGGAAAAACTGCAGGACAATGTACAATCTCTTGAAAAGATGAATGCTGATTTAAAAAAGGCTGAAAAGGATGTTATAAGGGCGGAAAAGCTTGCTTCCGTTGGCAGATTGTCTTCCGGGATAGCGCATGAAATCGGAAATCCTATAGGAATAGTATTAGGTTATCTGGGTTTGCTCAAACAGGATGATATTTCAGATTGTGACAAATTTGAATATATAGAAAGAGCTGAGAGCGAAATTAACAGGATAAATATTATAATCCGTCAGCTTCTCGATTTTTCCCGTCCCTCGGAAGTAAAGAACAGTAAAACAGGAGTGCATGAAGCAATACAAGAGATAGCCGAGATTGTAAAATATCAGCCTTTTATGTCCGGCATAGAATTGAAAATTTCACTCGACGCAAAAAATGATAATGTGTTATCCGATTCAAATCAGTTGAGTCAAATTTTTTTAAATCTTGTTATAAATGCTGCGGATGCGATTTCTTCATCTAAGGACAAAGTTAAGGGTCAATGCCTGATAAAGACAGAAAACATAAACAGCGCCGATGCTAAAGCAATTAATAACATGCCTTCGATAAAAGTTTCTGTTGTTGATAATGGTTCCGGAATTTCGGAGGATTCCATCGGCAATATCTTTGATCCTTTCTTTACTACAAAAGAGTCCGGCAAGGGCACAGGGCTTGGACTGTTTGTATGCTTTTCGATTATTGAAGGCATGGGAGGAAAGATCGAGGCTAAAAGCAGCAATAAAGAAGAAGGAGCAACGATATCCATATACCTTCCTCTTTGCGAAGAAATAAAACAATAGAGCCAGTTTCAAAACGCCCCATTTTGGCCGATCTCTGCGGTGGGCTCAAATTTCAATCCTCGAAATACTCAATGTATTCCTGTGTTTGAAATTTTCGCCCGCCTTGAGATTGACCAAACTGAAACGTTTTCAAATTTGCTCAATAAAGTTAATATAAACTTATGGAAAAAAATACAAATACTCAAAAACGGCTTCTGGTTATTGATGATGAAGAAAACATGCGTCATATGCTAAACGCCATGCTTAAGAAGTTCGGTTATATTGTTGATACTGCCGCAGACGGATTTGAAGGTCTTATTATGGTTGATAGCACCCAATATGATTTTATTCTTTGTGATATTAAAATGCCCAAAATGAATGGAATCGAGTTTCTGAAAAAGGTCAGAAACAAGATAAGTGCCACCATTATAATGATGTCTGCATACGGTACTATGGACACGGCGATTGAAGCAATGAAAGAGGGTGCTTATGATTATATTTCAAAACCGTTTAAAGCTGATGAAGTTTTTCTTTCTTTAAAAAAAGCTGAAGAAAGAGAGCGGTTAAAGAGAGAAAACCGTTTCTTGCGACAGGAAATTGAAAAAATTGAAGGAAGATATTCTTTCGGTAATATGATAGCAAAAAGCAAGATAATGGAATCGGTTTTTACTCTTTCAGCCAAGGCTGCTCAGTATAATACCACGGTGTTAATTGTAGGTGAAAGCGGAACCGGTAAGGAGCTCATAGCAAGAGGAATTCATTTCGGAGGAAGCAGATCGAAAAAACCGCTTGTTCCGGTTAATTGTGGCGGCATACCGGAAAACCTTCTCGAAAGCGAGCTTTTTGGTTATAAAAAAGGAGCATTTACAGGAGCAGACAGGGATAAAAAAGGTCTTTTTGAAGAGGCTGACAGCGGGACAATTTTTCTTGATGAAATAGGAGACCTGCCTATTTCATTACAGGTAAAAATACTCCGGGTACTACAGGAAAACGAAATAAGGCCGATAGGCGATTCCAAAACAAAAAAAATTGACGTACGGGTTATATCGGCGACCTCAAAAAATCTTGAAGAAGAGATTAAAACACCTGCTTTCAGGCAGGATCTTTATTACAGGCTAAATGTACTGACAGTAAAGATTCCGCCTCTTAGAGAAAGGGCAGAAGATATCCCGCTTTTATGCGATCATTTTATAAACGCTTTGAATATAAAACTTAACAATAATATTAAAGGGATTTCACCTTCTGCAATGTCTTTACTGCTTGAGTATGAATGGCCCGGAAATGTTAGGGAACTTGAGAATATTATTGAAAGGGCGGTAGTCCTTGCTGAACAACCTATTCTAATACCAGACAACTTTCCCCCGGAACTGGCAAATAAAAAAGCAAACATAAAAGATAATGATATTGAAGGGTATTCAATAAAAGCTGCACATATTGATGTAGAAAAAAAGCTGATCCAGAAAGCTCTTGAGGCAACAAATGGAAACAGAACAAAAGCGTCTCAACTTCTTGAAATAAGCCATCCTTCACTTTTAAGCAAAATGAAAGTTTACGATATCAAATTGTAAACCATGTAAAATTATACTCGAATAATTTCGGAGTTTAATCCGGAAAAAAATTTCATCTACTTTTATAATTATCCAACTATATCAATATATTACCCAAGGTGAACATCTATTATATATAAATCGTATGTCCGCCTTGGGTAAATTTGAAAATATGTCGGATAGAATTTATTCTTGCAGTCTATAAAACTAAGGGAAAACTTCTGAGCCAGTTTCGAAACGTCCCATTTTGGCCGATCTCTGCGTTGGATGAAAATTATGCACTTTAGTGAAGCTTTAGCGCTATCCTCGAAATACTCCATGTATTCCTGCGGTTAAAATTTTCATCCGCCTTGACCTTGACCAAACTGAAACGTTTTGAAAGTGGCTCTTCTATTAGTTTTTATTGATTTTATCCCTTAATTTCCCGGAGCATTTGAAAGTAACTACTCTTCTTCCTCTTAAAATCAAATCGGAACCTGTGGCAGGATTTCTACCTCTTCGCTGGCTCTTTTTCTTTACACAGAACTTGCCGAACCCTGAGATTAAAACATCGTCACCATTTTCAAGGTTATTTTTAATAATCATAAGAAGAGATTCAATGATATCGACCGATTTTTTTTTGGTAAAGCCGAGTTCATGTACTCTTGCAACAATGTCATTTTTAGTTAACGCCATGGCACCTCCTAATAATCTTCTTCGCTTGCTGATAAAATGTAAATTTTTGTATAAATATCCTGTTATAAATTAACACCCATAAGGCATTTTGTTTATTCACTCTCTAAAGAACCATTTATTTAGTGCTTTTTTTTTATGAAGAGAGCTTTCTATTTTTCTATAATGACAGTTTTGTGAAAAAAGTCCAGCAATAATATCTATTTTTTAAATAAGTTATCAATTTAATCTTTAATGCTGAATTTTATTCCATCCTGTTTATTAAAAACAGGTCTAAATAACTACAAATTAACTGCATATTTATTAATCAACGAGGATACGTTCCATGGCAGTATATGTAGTCAAAATAATATTCATAATATTCCATTTTTTCAAGAGCTTGTTCTTTATCTTCATTGTTTGTTTTTGTTTTATTAGCAAGGTGTTTCATCCATAAATCCTTGGCATATCCGTAAAGAACATTTCTTAAGGTTTTGGGATCACCGGCAATTTCTTTGTTATTTTGGAGAAAAGTATCGGTTGAATCCATAACTCTTTTTATACTTCTAATATATTCGGTATCATCAAGTTCGGATTCGACAAAAAATTGAAAAAGGCCGTTAATTATGGATTTTACAGTACCTTCAACAGCATCAATACAGTTCATTTATTTCCCAAACCGGTATAATTTATTATATGAGCCAATTTCAAAGCGTCCCATTTTGGCCAATCTCTGCGTTGGGCTCAAATTTTAATATGGCAGAGCTTATATGAATATAATAGATCATAACTCTATGTAAGTGTTAAAAATATACAGATATTGATTATATGTCAAGAGATTAAAAAAAGAAAAATTAATATTTCCAATACAGATATCTTTATTAATATAAAATTTATATAATAAATAATTACAATTAGATATGTTGATTTAACTGAATTATTATATTTTAGTGATATATTTCAGCAAAATATATTTTTTAATAAAATGACCAATAATTATTGGTTTATTTAAAATATTTACCTTATGCTTTTCAATATAATCCAAAAATATCATAGAAATATCTTTTTTGTAACATAATATGTGTGTATAAGATTAATAAAATCGTTAGAGCCAGTTTCAAAACGTCCCATTTTGGCCGATCTCTGCGTTGGGTGAAAATTTTAATCCTCGAAATACTCCATGTATTCCTGCGGTTAAAATTTTCACCCGCCTTGACCTTGACCAAACTGAAACGTTTTGAAAGTGGCTCGTTATTCCGAAAAAGCGGGACTATAGCTGGATAAAACGAAAAAAGAAAGATAAGCGATTAAGACTATTGCTAAATAACTATCTGGATTTATTGGAGCCGACGGGCGGAGTCGAACCGCCTACCTGCTGATTACGAATCAGCTGCTCTACCGGGTGAGCTACGTCGGCTGAATTTTATTTCGAAAATTAGGTACTTTGTTTATGTGTCAAAATCAAGAGAAAAATAATTCTTTCGACTATCTTCTTAAGTCCTTTTCAGAAAGAGAGCAAGGAATAGATTTCGAAGGGCTGTCCGGTTCAAAAAAAGCTTATATCGCATTCAGGCTGTATACAAAACATAAATTACCGATGTTGGTTATTGTGCCTTCGGTAAAAGAGTCAGCAGATTTTGTTAATGACCTTAATTATTTTTTTAACGGCCAAAATATTCCCGTAATGATTTTCCCCCAATACAATGTTTCTTCTAAATCTGTGTCTTATCATAATGAAATAGCATCGGATCGTATCAGAACTCTCTATAAGGCCGTAGAAAGTCAAACCCCTCCAATTATAGTTACTACACCAGGCGCATTGGCCGGAAGGCTTATTCCAAAGAATGAATTATTAAATTTTTCCGAGCTCATAGCAGAGGGCGAAGAGTTAGAAAGAGAGAGCCTGATCGCAAAACTGGTTGCGGGGGGCTATTGCAGAACCGCTATTGTTGAGGAACCTGGAGATTATTGTATCAGAGGTGGTATCATTGATATTTTTACGCCTATTTATCCTGATCCTTTAAGGATTGATCTTTCCGGTGATATTGTAGAGTCAATAAGATTTTTTTCAGCAGCAAGCCAGAGAAGTATAAAAACTGTACGTGAAGCAGTTATCCTTCCTGCAAAAGAAGCAATAGTAAAAAGCAAAAATTTAAATCAAATTATCAGCCGGATAAGAGAACTCGCATCCGGTCTTAATATACCTGTTTCAAAAGTTAGAGCAACGATCGATAAAATAAAAAATGAGGGGATTCTGCCTGACATTGAAGGTTTAAACTGTCTGGTTTATTCAAAGCCCGATTCTCTTTTTGATTATCTTCCCGAAAATTCCATTTTTATTATGGATGAGCCTGAACAACTTAAACAAGCATCGGATGAACTGTTTGGCAAGGAGCTGAAAAATTATACTTCTGCCAGCGATGAACAAAGATTGTGTATAAATCCTGATAATATATATCTGTCATGGGATGAAATATCGAAAATAATCAATGGAAAAAAGAATTATAACTTCAGATCTATCGGCTTTTTAAGCAGCAATGAGAACAAACGTTGTTCAATTAAATGCGGTGATTTTATAAAAAGTAATGATTCTGTGATCCAGGATCTGAAAACCCGGATTAAAAAAGAAAACTACCTTTTGCCCCTCGTGCAATGGATTGATGATAAAAAAAACTTGCGCTGTTCTGCTTTAATTGTTTGCAGCACCATTTCTCAGGCCGAAAGAGTTAAATCTCTCTTATTGCCATACGGGATTACAATACAAATAAAAGATAAATTTTCCGAAGGTATGGGTATAAAAGCAGAAGCATATATTTGTATAGGACGCATTTCTTCCGGTTTTGTTTATCTTGAAGAAGCATTATCAATAATAACGGAAGATGAGATTTTCGGTGCAAAACATCATGTGCAAAGGCAATCAACAAGAAGACCGGCTTCAATGATTATTGCTTTTGAAGATTTAAAAAAAGGAGATCTTGTAGTTCATAATGATCATGGAATAGGACAATACGAAGGTATTGTAAAACTTACGATTGACGGTTCAACCAATGATTTTCTGCTTATTTTATACAAAGACGATGACAGGCTGTATCTTCCGGTTGATAAAATGAACATGGTTTTTAAATACATGGGCGTTGACGAAATTGTGCCTGTTCTCGACAAAATGGGTGGGAAAGCATGGGATCGGGTTAAGGAACGTGCAAAAAAGTCCGCTGAAAAAATTGCTGGCGAACTTCTGAAATTGTATGCAACGAGAAAAATAAACGAAGGCTTTGCGCATAAAAAGCCGGACAGTTATTTCCAGGATTTTGAGGCAGGATTCACATATGAAGAGACACCTGACCAGCTTCGGGCAATTGATGATGTTCTAAGTGACATGGAAAATAATACTCCCATGGACAGGCTTGTATGCGGTGATGTCGGATATGGTAAAACCGAAGTGGCTCTCAGAGCTTCATTTCTTGCAATTAATTGTGCCAAGCAGGTAGCGGTTCTTGTTCCTACAACGGTTCTTGCGGAACAGCATTTATCAACTTTTACTGCGCGATTCGAAAAATACCCGGTTAATATTGAATGTCTCAGCAGATTCAGAAGCATCAAGGAACAAAAAAGAATAATATCTGATATGTCATCCGGAAAAGTTGATATCGTTATCGGAACCCACAGGCTTTTACAAAAAGATATTGTTTTTAAAGACCTTGGACTTATAGTACTTGACGAAGAGCATCGGTTTGGTGTCAAGCATAAGGAAAAGCTGAAAAAATTAAGAAATAATGTAGATGTTCTTGCATTGACGGCCACACCGATTCCAAGAACATTGCATATGTCGCTTACCGGAATACGTGATATCAGCGTTATTTCCACCCCGCCTGAACACCGCCAGTCTATAATAACTTATGTATCCGAATTTGATGAAGCTCTGATTGCTGAAGCGGTAAGAAAAGAGCTTGCCAGGAAAGGCCAGATATATTTTGTTCATAACAATATTTTCACAATAGAAAAAATCGCAAATAAAATGCAGGAGCTTATTCCCGAAGTAAAAATCGGTATCGGGCATGGCAGACTGAGTGAAAATGAACTCGAAAGTGTTATGCTCAAATTCGTAAATAAAGATATTGATATGCTGGTTTGCACCACAATCATTGAATCAGGCCTTGATATCCCTTCGGCTAATACGATAATTGTAAACAGAGCCGATAGGTTTGGACTGGCGCAGATTTACCAGTTACGTGGCAGGGTAGGGCGGTCTGATGAACAGGCTTATGCTTATCTTTTTATTCCGAAAGACAGCATTCTTGGAAAAGATGCCCAAAAACGGCTGAAAGTATTGATGGAACACAGTGATCTTGGTTCAGGATTCCAGATCGCAATGAGTGATTTAAGAATAAGGGGAGGGGGTACAATTCTGGGCGCTTCCCAGTCAGGGCATATTGCAGCCGTTGGATATGAGATGTTTCTAAAGCTTATGGAAGAAGCGATTTGCGAACTTAAAGGAGAACCTGTAAAAGAAATCCTGGAACCGGAAATAAATATTTCCATGTCGGCATATCTTTCTGAATCATATGTGTCCGATATTGATCAGAGACTTACAGCCTACCGCCGTCTTGCAAAAATGACTGAACTTTACGAGGTCTCAGATTTTAAAGCCGAACTGGAGGATAGATTCGGATCTTTGCCTGGGGAGGCATCCAATCTTTTGATAAAAATCATGCTAAGGATATTAGCGCAAAAATCAGGTATTCAACGCCTCAATTTAAAAGATCGCCAGCTTTTGCTGTATTTTGCGCAAGATTCATCTATAAAAAATCCTTCGGAACTCATTGATATGGTTATTTCAAATAAAGGCCGGTTCGAATTTACACCTGATCATGTACTTAAGGTAAATTTGACTAAACATAGTTTTATCAAGCAAATAGGTGAGGTTAAAAACATCTTGAAAGAAATTGCTCAACGTGTTAACAGCTGAATATTTCAAACAAATAATATGCCGGACTTGTAATAAGTCCATCTTAAACCAATAACATCAAACCATACTGCGATCGGATATTTATGAAAAGCAAACTCAGAACACACTCAAATTGTATAATAACAATTTTCATTTTAGCAATACTGCAAAGCGGTTTTATCTACAAAGGGTTATGCATGGCTGAAGTTGTAGACAGGGTTGTTGCTGTGGTTAATAATGATGTTATTACACTTAATGAACTTACAACAGCCATGAATGTTTATGCTGAAAAAATAAAATCGCATGGATATCCTTTAGAACAAGAGCGTACAATGCTTTTTAAACTGCGTGAAGACATTCTGGATCAGCTTATTAACCAAAAACTTACCGATCAGGAAATTGCGAAATACGAGCTTACTGCGAGCGATAAAGAGATTGATAATACAATTGAGCGCATTAAAGAGGCTAAATTTTTAACTGAAGAAGAGTTAAGGGATCTGGTAGCAAAAGATGGCCTGACGTTTGACGAGTTCCGCGGAAAGCTTAAGGAGAATATTCTCAGATCAAGGCTTCTTGATATCAAAATTAAATCAAAGATAGTAATAACAAAAGATGATATTAAAGCATATTATGAAAGCCATAAGAGTGATTATATGCCAAAGAAAAAATACCATCTTTTAAACATAATAAAAAAAGTCGATTCCTATGCAGACGAGGATGAAAAACATGAAGCTATGCTGGTAATGGAAAAGATTTATGCAGAATTAATTGAAGGGCGTCTGTTTGAAGAAGTTGGCAAAGATTATTCTGAATTGCCCAGTATAGAGACTTCGGATTTGGGGACATTTAAATTTGATGAATTATCACAACAAGTGCAGGATGCTATAAAAGATCTTAAACAAAAAGAATTTACAAAAACACTTGAAAATGATCTGGGATATCAAATAATCTATATAAAGGAGATTGAAATAAAGCCCGGCAAGTCACTTGATGAAGCGTATGCCGAAATTCAGGAGATAATTTTTAACAATGTTACCAATGAAAAATTTAAACTTTGGATAGAGCAACTAAGGCAACAGTCTTACATTAAGATTATTAAATAGAGCCAATTCCAAAACGCCCCATTTGGGCCGATCTCAGCGTTGGTTTTAAATTTTAATCCTCAAAATACTCAATGTATTCCTGCATCTTTTGCGAAAACATCAATTACGATGGATTCGCAAAAGTCCATCATGATTGTTAATGATATAAATATACATATTCCTTTAATGTAACGGGATTATTAATAGATGCCAAATTACACATTGCCTGCAATAGTACTTCGGCGTGTAGATTTTGGGGACTATGATTTAATATTGACTTTCTTCTCATTGAATAAAGGCAAGATATCAGCTATTGCAAAATCTGCGAAAAAAAGCTCAAAACGTTTTGGCGGAATTCTTGAATTATTCTCGGTTCTCCAGGTTGTATGCAGTTCCACGAAAGACAGAGAGCTTATGGTATTGCAAGAGGCAGACCTTATTAATTCATTTTCGGGTATAAGGGGAGACTTCAAAAAAACTGCATATGCAAGTTATTTTTCTGAAATAATTAATGCATGGTCTGAAGCCGGATCAGAACAGGAGAATATTTATCGCCTTTTATACTATGTTCTTGAACAACTTGATATCTGCAAAATACCGGAAGAAATATTAAGCGTTATATTCCAGATGAGATTCGCTGATATAGCTGGTGTTCGTCCTAATTTGTCAGTATGTACGGACTGTCGTCTTGAGATAGACAGGATAAAAGAAGATCTTGTTGCCTTTGACTTTATAAAGGGAGGAATTGTTTGCCAAAAATGTGCCGGCATGTCTGTTAACCGGCTATTTCTTTCCAAAGGGACAATCAAGCGTCTCCTTTGGGTTGAAAACGGCGATTTGTCGAAGGCAGCGAAAATTCGATTTACTCCTTCTTCGGTAAAAGAAGGATTGGGGTTTCTGGAGTCATTTACAACTTATCATATTGGAAAAGAGCTGCAAAGCCTTAGATTTTTAAAACAGATCAGGAAAAAAGATGAGTAATATTATAGATTTATTGAAATCAGAATCTGTTGAAGCATCGGTTCCCTGCCGTATTGATATGGGCGGAACATTAGATATAAGCACGTTTTATTATCCGCTGATGCATCTTAACCCATGCACATTTAATATTGCTGTTAATTTAAGAACCAAAGTGTATCTGCATGCATTTGATAAAGGAAAGATAAAGGTTTCTTCGCGTGGTTTTAAAAGCGCGGTATATCCTATCGAAAAAGCTCCTTTCAACCACTCTCTGGGGCTTATGTTTGCTGTTGCATCATTTTTCAGGGCAGACGGAGTCCATATTGTCATTGATTCTTCATCTCCTCCAAGAAGTGCTTTGGGCGGATCATCTTCTGCCGCTGTAGCCCTTATAGCGGCGTTTTCAAAATTATTTGAAAAAACTGGCAAAAAAGCATTGTCTAAACAGCATATTGCTCTGCTTGCACATGCAATCGAACAAAGCGTTGCAGGAGTGCCATGCGGACTACAGGATCAACTTGCAGCAGCTTTCGGCGGAGTTAACGCATGGTACTGGAATGATGGAGCTGATGGGGCTCCTTTTAAAAAGAAGATCATAATTAAAAAGAGTTTCTTCGCAGATTTTAAAAAAAATCTGCTTCTTGCATATTGCGGCATTCCGCATGAATCAAAAAATATTAACGGCATATGGGTCAACCAGTTCGTTTCCGGCAAACATCGCAATTTATGGGATGATATAGTGACATGCACAAGTAAATTTGTTGATGCCTTATCAAATCATGAATTTGTTGACGCTGCTTTACTTATGAACAAAGAGACTGCTATAAGGACAAAAATGACGCCGGACGTTTTAGAAGATATAGGGCGCAGGCTTGTAAAATCGGCACAAAATAATAACTGTGGAGCAAGATTTACCGGGGCAGGAGGCGGAGGCTGTATATGGGCTATAGGAGAGGCTTCCGATATTGAAAAATTAAAACCCAAATGGGAGTATGTGCTTTCGCAAAGAAAAGGAGCCCGCCTGCTTGATTTTGAGCCGGATTCAGAAGGTTTGCTGATAAACTAATATGAGGTATGGAATATGAATTTTCAAGATGTTATCCTGTCATTACAAAAATACTGGTCGCGTAAAGGGTGTGTCCTTGCGCAATCATATGATATAGAAGTTGGTGCCGGTACTTTTCATCCTGCTACATTAATGAAAGCTCTGGGGCCTGAGCCATGGAATGTTGCTTATGTCCAACCCTCAAGACGTCCAACAGACGGACGATACGGGGAAAACCCTAACAGGCTTCAACATTACTACCAATATCAGGTAATGCTTAAGCCTTCTCCGGGAGATATTCAGCAGCAGTATCTTATGAGTTTAAAAGCCCTTGGCATAAACCCTCTTGATCATGATATAAGATTTGTTGAAGACGATTGGGAATCTCCTACGCTTGGCGCTTCAGGTCTTGGATGGGAAGTATGGCTGGATGGGATGGAAATAACGCAGTTTACATACTTTCAGATAGCAGGAAGCATAGAACTTCATCCGATTTCCGTTGAGATTACATATGGACTGGAACGGATAGCCATGTACCTGCAAGGTGTTGACAATGTCTATAATCTTAAGTGGAATGACTCTATTACGTACGGAGATATTTATCATCATCAGGAAGTAGAACAGTCAACTTATAATTTCGAAAAAGCCGATATCAGTTTTCTGCATAATCTTTTTGCACTGTACGAGGCTGAGTCTTCAAGAATAATTAAAGACTCGCTTGTTATTCCCGCCTATGAATACTGTCTGAAATGTTCGCATACTTTTAACCTTCTTGATGCCCGCGGTGCAATCAGTGTTACGGAAAGAACAGGTTACATAGCAAGGATCAGAAACCTTGCGAGGGCATGTGCGGAAGAGTATTTGAAGCAAAGAAAAGACATGGGGTTTCCTTTGCTTCAAAAGAGGTGATCGCATATAATAATTCGGGGGCTATTAATTAGTCCTGCATGTAAATAGTTTTTGAAAACCGAGGTAAAAATGGAAACTCTGTTACTTGAGATTGGAATGGAAGAAATTCCTGCAGGCTATATTGAACCGGCATTGAGAGCTCTTTCGGCTATTCTTTTGCAAAGACTGACTGAAGAAAGAATAACACATGGAGATTTAAAAACATTCGGAACACCAAGGAGGCTTTCCGTTTGTGTTTTTGATGTTTCAACAAAACAGGATTCCCTGACTACTGAAATTGTCGGGCCGCCGGAAAAAATAGGATTTGATGGCAACGGGCAGCTGACAATAGCCGGGAAAAAATTTGCGGAAAAAATGCGTATAAGTCCGAAATCCATTAATGTAAAGCAAACTGAAAAGGGATCTTATCTTTGTGCGGTCAAAACAGAGTCAGGAATAGAAAGCAAAGCCGTCTTAAAAAAAATACTTCCACAGGTTATTTTGCAAATTCCTTTTCCAAAAGTTATGAAATGGGCAGACCTTGATATCAGATTTGCAAGGCCTATCCAGTCTATCGTTGCTCTTTTAGGCAAGCAGGTTATATCCTTTAAGATTGGTAACATTAAAAGTTCAAGAAATAGTTTCGGCCATCGCTTCTTATGTCCCGGCAAAATTAAAATATCCCATCCGGGTGAATACGTTGAAAAGTTGAAAGAAGCCTTTGTGCTTGCAGACATTGATGAGAGAAAAAACAGTATCAAAAAGCATATTGCCCAAATTGCGGAAAAGCTTGATGGGAAAGTTTTGGATGATGAAGAACTTGTAGGTGTCGTAACTAACCTCGTCGAATATCCGGTACCGGTTGCCGGAAGTTTTGACAAATCTTATCTTGAAGTGCCGGATGAAGTTCTTATAAATTCAATGCGGGAGCATCAGAAGTATTTTGCAATAATTGATGCAAATAAAAGGCTTCTGCCAAATTTTATTGCTGTTAATAATACGCTGGCCAAAAACATGCAGGTAGTTGTAAAGGGTCATGAAAGAGTTTTAAGAGCTCGCCTTGAAGATGCCAGGTTTTTTTATAAAAACGATATACATGTTTCACCTGATGACTGGGTTGAAAAACTAAAAGGAGTACTCTTTCAGGCAAAACTCGGCACCATGTACGAGAAAACTCAACGGATTGAAAAATTGGCTGCTTACCTTTCGGATCAAATAACTGATGATACACAAATCAAAAAGCAGGCTATAAGAGCTGCAAGGTTGTGCAAAGCTGATCTGGTAAGCCATGTAGTGGGAGAGTTCCCGAAACTTCAGGGCATTATGGGAAGGATATATGCTGAAAACACCGGGGAAGATAAAAACGTTGCTCTTGCTATTGAAGAACACTACAGGCCAGCCTATTCAGGCGGGGAGCTTCCGAAAACTACAGTTGGTGCAATAGTAGCAATAGCCGATAAGATAGATTCGATTTGTGGCTGTTTTTCTGCGGGGCTTATACCTACAGGAGCTTCAGATCCTTATGCATTAAGAAGGCAGGGAATCGGCATAATTCAGATAATGCTTGATAAAGGGTTTCCTTTTTCGTTAAGGAGCCTGATTGAAAAAAGTCTATCACTGTTTGAAATACAAGATGCTATCGAAATACACAGCAGAGCAGATAATGTATATGGTTTTCTGCAAAGCCGGATATCACATTTGCTTACAGAAGAGGGCTATGCAAAAAATGTGGTTTCGTCAATTGTAACTATTTCCGTAAACCATGTGCCTGATGTCTGGAAACGTACAATAGCGCTTGAAAAACTTAAATCTGCTTCCGACTTTGAACAGCTTGCAACTACATTTAAACGGGTAGTCAATATTATCAAAAAATCAGCTCCTGAAAATGCCGGTTGCGAAACTTATATAAATGAAGGATTGTTTGAAAAAGAATGCGAGTCGGCTTTGTTTTCGGCATATAAAGATATTAAAATAAGAGTATCGGAAAATCTTTTACAAGGGGCCTATGAACAGTCCCTTCTTGACATTGCGTCTCTTAGGACTCCCGTTGATGATTTTTTTGACGGGGTTTTAGTAATGGCGGAAGATGAAAATATCCGTAACAACCGCATAGCCCTGCTCAGAGCTATTTCCGACCTTTTTGCGTTATTTGCAGATTTTTCAAAACTTTGAGAAGTATCGTTTTTCAGTTGTTTTTTATGAAGATCAAACAAAATAAAATAAATGGAGGATAACATGCCTTTTGATCCTGATTTGGATAAAATATTAAAGCAGTGGAGATGTGAGGAAACAGGTCTTGTAGTTTCCATAAATCGTTATGGTGACGGCGAAGCTAAGCTTCAGATAGGCCCTAGAGTATTTATAAAAAAAGATGGAAATGAAAGCCAGCGTAAGGCGGGTCGACTTACAATAGAAGATCTTATGTGGTTTTACGAAATTATTGATGAAGTAAAAGAAGAACTATCAAAGCTTGCCGTCCCCAAATGATTGGTTTGATTTTCATTGCAACCTGTGAGGCTTTGATAAGAATATGCCAGACATTATAAATCCTGACATTGCTAAAAAAGTTGAGAACCTGAGGTCAGAGATTCAAAGACATAATTATCGATATTATGTCATGGATGATCCTCAGATTTCCGATGCACAATATGATAAAATGATGCAGGAATTGATTGAGCTTGAAGCAAAATATCCGGAACTTTCAAGTCCTGATTCTCCAACCATGAAAGTAGGTGCGGCACCTGTTAAAAAATTTGAGCAGATTAAACATTCTGTTAAAATGCTAAGTCTTGATAATGCATTCTCAGATTCTGATATTTTAAATTTTGACAGGCGTGTAAAAGAAGGCCTGATGACGGATGAACAAATTCTTTATACGGCAGAACCGAAGATGGATGGGGTTGCCGTGGAGCTTGTATATAAAGAAGGAAGGCTTGTATCTGCTTCTACAAGAGGAGATGGCGAAACCGGCGAAGATATAACTTCTAATGTTAAAACGATACGCTCTGTCCCTATGTTGCTTCAACAGAATAAAAAAGAGCATATAATTCCTGCCCGTCTTGAAGCAAGAGGAGAAGTTATTATAAGTAAAGAAGGATTTAAACGTCTTAATGAAGATATGCTGTCTCAGGGTCTGGCTTTGTTTGCTAATCCCAGAAATGCTGCGGCTGGATCTTTAAGGCAGCTTGATTCGAAAGTAACCGCCAAACGTCCTCTTGAAATTTATTTTTATGGTGTTGGTGAAGTAGAAGGGATAAGCTGCAAATCACACTGGGATTGGCTTTACGTTTTAAAGGAGCTTGGGTTAAGAATTAATCCCCACATAAAGCCAAAAATAAACATTGACGCTGTTTATAAATATTACAAAGAACTTGAACAGATGCGAAGCATTCTGCCATACGACATCGATGGTATGGTGGTAAAAGTAGATTCCGTGCAGTTTCAGAATCAGCTTGGAACGAAAGCAAGAAGCCCCAGATGGGCTGTGGCATATAAATTTAAAGCCATACAGGAAACTACCAAAATACTGGATATCCTCGTACAGGTTGGACGCACCGGCGCAGTTACTCCTGTTGCCTGTCTTGAGAGTGTCAATATAGGGGGAGTAAATGTAAGCCGTGCAACACTGCATAACGAAGATGAGATAGTAAAGAAAGATATCAGAATAGGAGATACCGTTCTTGTCCAACGTGCAGGCGATGTTATACCCGAAATTGTAAAGGTTATTGACAGTGCAAGAACCGGAAGCGAAATAATTTTTTGTATGCCGCAAAACTGCCCTTCATGTAATTCGCAACTTGTTCGTGACGAAAAAGAAGCTTCGGTAAGATGTCTAAACGATACCTGCCCGGCAAAAATAAAAGCACAGATAGAACATTTTGTCTCTAAGAGAGCTTTTGATATAGACGGTCTGGGAGAAAAGCTGATTGATCAGCTTGTCGAAAAAAATTATTTAGCTTCCTATGCTGATCTTTTTTATATGGATAAAGCAAAACTGGAAGGTTTGGAGCGGATGGGCTTAAAATCTGCCGAAAACCTTTTTGAAGCAATTGATAAAAGCAAAAATATATCTTTTGCACGTTTTATATATGCGCTTGGGATTCGTCATGTGGGAGAGCATATTGCGGAGATACTCGCATCGAAATATACAGAATATGAAAAGTTTTGTGGTGCAGAGTATGATGATTTAAAGAACATAAAAGGAGTTGGCCCTGTTGTTGCAAAAAGTATTGTCGACTTTCTTGGACTGGAAGATAATCTGGATAAGATAAAACGGATGCTGGGTGCAGGCGTTAATATTCGATATGAAGAGAACAGAAAAAACACAACTCTTGATGGGAAAGTTTTTGTTCTAACCGGTACCCTTGAAACCATGACAAGAAGCGAAGCCGCAATAAAAATTAAATCATTGGGCGGGAAAATAAGTGAGTCTGTAAGCAAAAAAACCGATTATCTTGTTGCCGGTAAATCGCCGGGTTCTAAAATTGAAAAGGCAAAAGCAGCCAACGTTAAAATAATTGATGAAAATAGCCTTAAAATTTTACTTGAAAGCTGATATTTAGCCAAATTTCAGATAGTGTCAATCGATTGGCATTCCCCCAAATTTCGGATAGTGTCAATCAATTGGCATTTCCCCCTTATTCTGTAATTCCACATAAACCGCGTGTTTTCCATAATTAATCGAATCTATAGTTATATTTCAATAAGCTACAAACTATAATATATCAAGGCATATCCTTTGCATATCCTGTTTCCGCTGGCATAAACTAATAATATTTAAGCTCGATCAATCAATAGCTTTTATTAATATTTACGCTACCGAAAAAAGAAAAAGATTATTCTCATGAGCCAGTTTCAAAACGTCCCATTTTGGCCGATCTCTGCGTTGGGTGAAAATTTTAATCCTCGAAATACTCCATGCATTCCTGCGGTTAAAATTTTCATCCGCCTTGACCTTGACCAAACTGAAACGTTTTGAAAGTGGCTCTCATTAAAACACGAAAGGTATGCACATGTCTGAAATCGGTGAATGTATTGCTTTTGCCAACTACAAGGGCGGTACGGGTAAAACAACTTCCTGCTTGAGTCTTGCCGGGTTTCTTGCCAAAGGCGGCAGCAAGGTTCTCTTAATAGATTTTGATCCTCAGGCAAGCGCCACTTCGGGTATTGGTATTGACAAGCTTACGGTAAAGCGCTCTGTATATGATTCCATTCTAAGTCTTTGTAATGGCTATGAAGTAGTGCCGTTAAGAAATGTCATACTGGAAACAGATGTGGAAAATCTCCATCTTGTGCCATCGGAATGGGACCTCTCCGCTGCCGAGGTAAGTATGCAGAACACAAGGGACAAAATCACTTTACTCCGTACGTTAATTCGGAGTATCCAATCTATGTATGATTATATTCTAATTGATACGCCTCCCAGTTCAGGGTTGTTGCTGCTGAATTGTTTTGTTGCAGCAGATCACATGATTATCCCTTTTGATCCCGGCATATTTTCTGTAGAAGCCATTGACAATCTCAAAGCCGCATTTCTCGATGTCAAGCGCAATACCGGTCATCATTTTAATAAGATCACGATTCTCCTTACCCGATATGTTGGACAGGACCCAATAGAAAGAATATTACACGGCGATAACCCGTCCCGCCAAGTCAGGAAATTGCTGTTAAGAATGTTCAAGTCTGTTTTTGTTGTTCCGGAGTCGCCGGAAATTTACCGATCACAACAGAAAGGGATTCCGATCTCTCATTACGCGCCAAAAAGTAAGGCCGGTAAAGCCTATAAGATAATTGCTGATGCAATAAAAGATGAAACAAAACTGTCTAATTGACAAAGGAAGGTAAGATTATGGGAACCACTGATAAAGAACGTAAACCTGGAAGATCTGTTTTCTTCCCGGATAAAGAAGAAAAAAACAATGTTGCTGTGAGCGAGGTTGGCTTTATGAATGACGCAAGCAAAGACACATCAAACCGGCACCACACCAGTGATTATCAATTGATGGCGCTTTTAAACGCGCTCAAGGCGGTAAGAGAAGGTGATTTCACCGTACAGCTGGATTTTGGCCAAGACGGAATCATGACCGATATTGCTGCTGCGTTTAATGATATCAACAAATTAAACAAGAATTTATCCAATGATATTGTGCGTGTAAGCAGGATTATCGGTGATGAAGGGAACGTGACAGAGCGTGTTTCCATCGGGTCGGCGGCAGGTTCATGGAATACCAGCATTGAATCTGTAAATTCTCTCATCGATTATCTTGTCCAACCGACAGAAGAATTCGGCCGTGTTATCAGCAGTGTTGCCGAAGGGAACCTGGACAAAAAAATGGCGTTAGAAATAGACGGAAGGCCGTTAAAAGGTGAATTCTTAAAGATCGGCAACAGAGTCAACACAATGGTTGACCAGTTGAGCAGTTTTGCTTCAGAAGTAACCCGTGTGTCCAGAGAGGTCGGTACTGACGGAAAACTTGGCGGCCAGGCACAAGTCCCAGGGGTAGCCGGTACATGGAAGGATTTGACAGATAACGTCAATGCCATGGCGGCAAGCCTTACCTCGCAGGTGCGCGATATTGCCAGGGTGACCACTTCGGTCGCAAATGGCGATCTATCACAAAATATCACCGTTGAAGCTCAGGGAGAGATCCTGCAGCTAAAAGAAACCATCAACAGGATGGTAGACCAGTTAAGCAGCTTCGCCTCGGAAGTAACCCGTGTTTCGAAAGAGGTCGGTATAGAAGGTAAGCTTGGTGGCCAGGCGCAGGTAAAGGGTGTTGCCGGTGTATGGAAAGACTTAACAGATAACGTGAATGCCATGGCGGGAAGCTTGACTTCCCAGGTGCGCGATATCGCCGTTGTCACCACTGCTGCTGCAACCGGAGACCTCACTAAGAAGATTACCGTTGATGTAAAAGGCGAGATGCTTGAACTCAAAAACACGATAAACAAAATGGTGGAAAATCTGAGTACATTCGCATCAGAGGTCACAAGGGTTGCCAGAGAAGTCGGTACAGAAGGCAAGCTTGGCGGCCAGGCAGAGGTTCCCGATGTAGCCGGCACTTGGAAAGACTTAACGGAAAACGTAAATGCCATGGCGGTGAGCTTAACATCTCAGGTTCGTGACATCGCAAAGGTAACAACGGCTGTAGCCATGGGCGACCTTTCCCAGAAGATTACCGTTGATGTAAAAGGTGAGATGCTTGAACTCAAAAACACAATAAACAAGATGGTGGATAATCTGAATACTTTTGGTTCGGAGGTTACAAGGGTGTCAAGGGAGGTCGGTACGGACGGAAAACTCGGTGGCCAGGCAGAAGTAAGTGGTGTGGGCGGAACATGGAAGGAGTTGACTGAAAACGTAAACATGATGGCGGCAAACCTTACAAATCAGGTAAGAAACATTGCCGTTGTTACCACTGCGGTTGCAAGCGGAGACCTCTCTCAGAAAATTACCGTTGAGGCAAAAGGAGAGATCCTTCAACTAAAGGATACAATAAACAAGATGGTTGACCAGTTGAGCACATTTGCTTCAGAGGTTACAAGGGTGTCAAGGGAGGTCGGCACGGACGGCAATCTTGGCGGCCAGGCGGAAGTAAGCGGTGTGGGCGGAACATGGAAGGAGTTGACTGAAAACGTAAACATGATGGCGGCAAATCTTACAAATCAGGTAAGAAACATTGCCGTTGTTACCACTGCGGTTGCAAGCGGCGACCTTTCCCAGAAGATTACCGTTGAGGCAAAAGGGGAAATCCTTCAACTGAAGGATACAATAAACAAGATGGTTGACCAGTTAAGCACCTTTGCTTCAGAGGTTACAAGGGTGTCAAGGGAGGTCGGTACAGACGGCAAGCTTGGCGGCCAGGCGCAGGTAAAGGATGTTGCAGGCACATGGAAGGAGCTTACTGAAAACGTAAACATGATGGCGGCAAACCTTACAAATCAGGTAAGAAACATTGCCGTTGTTACCACTGCGGTTGCAAACGGCGACCTTTCCCAGAAGATTACCGTTGAGGCAAAAGGGGAAATCCTTCAACTGAAGGATACAATAAACAAGATGGTTGACCAGTTAAGCACCTTCGCATCAGAGGTCACAAGGGTGTCAAGGGAGGTCGGCACGGACGGTAAGCTTGGCGGTCAGGCAGATGTAAAGGATGTGGGTGGCACATGGAAGGAGCTTACTGAAAATGTAAATATGATGGCGGCAAACCTTACAAATCAGGTAAGAAACATTGCCGTTGTAACTACCGCCGTTGCAACCGGCGATCTATCCCAGAAGATTACCGTTGATGTAAAAGGAGAAATGCTTGAACTTAAAGATACAATAAACAAAATGGTGGATAATCTGAATACCTTCGCATCAGAGGTCACAAGGGTTGCCAGAGAGGTTGGTACAGACGGAAAACTTGGCGGCCAGGCACAAGTCCCCGGAGTTGGCGGTACATGGAAAGACTTAACGGACAACGTTAACGCTATGGCAGGAAGCCTTACCTCGCAGGTGCGTGATATTGCCAAGGTTACGACTTCGGTTGCAAACGGCGACCTTACCCAGCAGATCACCGTTGAGGCAAAGGGGGAAATTCTCCAATTAAAGGAAACCATAAACAAAATGGTTGACCAGTTAAAAAGCTTTGCCGGTGAGGTAACCCGCGTGGCTAGGGAGGTTGGTACGGACGGCAAGCTTGGCGGCCAGGCACAGGTAAAGGACGTCGCAGGTACATGGAAGGAATTGACGGACAATGTCAATATGATGGCGGCCAATCTTACCAGCCAGGTCCGCAATATCGCCGTCGTCACAACGGCTGTTGCAAACGGCGAGCTTACCCAGCAAATCACCGTTGAGGCAAAGGGGGAAATTCTCCAATTAAAGGAAACCATAAACAAAATGGTTGACCAGTTGAGCACTTTCGCAGGCGAGGTAACCCGCGTGGCCAGAGAGGTTGGTATCGAGGGCAAGCTTGGCGGCCAGGCGGAAGTGAAGGGGGTTGGCGGAACATGGAAGGAATTAACGGATAATGTAAACATGATGGCGGCCAATCTCACCAGCCAGGTTCGTAACATTGCCGTAGTTACAACAGCAGTTGCAAACGGCGAGCTTTCTCAGAAAATTACTGTTGAAGCCAGCGGTGAAATTCTTCAGTTGAAAAATACGATAAACGGAATGGTTGATAACCTCAATATCTTTGCCGGCGAGGTAACCCGTGTAGCCGGGGAGGTTGGAAGTGACGGGAAATTGGGTGGCCAGGCCCTGGTTCCGGGTGTAGCCGGAACATGGAAGGAACTGACAGACAACGTTAACGCTATGGCGGCAAGCCTTACCTCGCAGGTGCGCGATATTTCACGAGTCACCATAGCAATTGCAGAGGGAGATCTTTCTCAGAAAATCACCGTTGAAGCCCGCGGTGAAATTCTCGAACTTAAGAACACGATAAATGGCATGGTGGACAGCCTCAACAGCATTATCGGTGACATCAATGCCGTAATGTATATGGTTGGCGATGGCGTACTCTCGCGGATGATTGAAGTTAAAGCGTCAGGAGAATTCGCCTCCATGGTTGACGGAATCAACAGTACCATAGAAAGCCTTAAAGGTATCGTCTCGGAACTCCGTGAAGCGGGTATAAACATTGGTTCGGTATCTCAGAAAACATTGAGTGCAGGCCAGGAAATGAATGCCCTGTTGTCGCAACTTTCCGGTACTATTGAACAGATAGCGGATGGGGCAAAGGCCCAGGCTCAGCAAATTGTAGAAGCATCCAGGGAGAGTGAGGGCGTAGGAAAAACGGCTTCCAATACCCTGACCCAGGCGGAAAGCATGAACCAGTATACAGAGGTAGCCAATAAGGCAACGGGCGAAGGCAGCAAAGCCATGGAAGAAACTATCAAGAACACGGATTTGATGCTTGAAGGTTCAAACGAATCCGTAGGAAGAATTGAGTCACTCAGCAAAAGCAGTGAACAGATCCAGGAAATTGTTGATGTTATCCGCGACATTGCTACCCAGACAAATATCCTTGCTATCAATGCCGCAATCGAAGCCGTTCGCGCCGGTAAGCAGGGGAAGGGCTTTGCAGTTGTAGCCGAAGAAGTCAAGACCCTGTCCGCAGACAGTAAATCACAGGCAAAAATGATCTCGACACTTGTCCAGTCGGTTATGAGAGAGACACAGGATACGGCGCTAACGATCAAAACTATGGCCGGTAATGTAAGACTTGTAAAAAGTTCTATCGAATTGACATCAAGAACTTTCAAGGACATTAACCGTTCTATTGATGTTACATCAGGCACATCAAGGGAAATATCGGTAGCCGCCGCTGATCAGAAGAACAGCATCGATGCGGTTTCACAGAGTCTTGATAAGATCAGTGGTATTGCTGCCGATACATCTACCTCAGCCACACAGTCGGCGGAAGGCTCCAAAAGGCTGTTGGGCAAGATGCAGGAGCTAACGGCTATTGCCACAAACCTTGCCGATATGTCTGAAAAGTTCCAAAAGACCGTGGAACGATTTACGGTTGAGGACGTGGTAGCACAAAGAGTGACAAGTAAAATGAACATGAATAATGTAGCAAAGGCAAATGCGAAAATCTGAAAGAAAGGTTCGTGATGCCATACATTTGACAAAAAATAGAGAGGGGCAAAACATGCAGGAGCAGGTTATAAATGACGAGATCGAGGCGGAAGAGGTAGAACAGGACCAGTATCTTGTTTTCAAGGCGATGTCCCAGGAGTTCTGTGTTAAGGCAATGTGGGTTCAGGAAATCTCAAGACCACTGGAATTGACACAGGTTCCAAATTCTTCCTCTTATATTGACGGCGTTGCCAATCTGCGGGGCAGGTTATCCACGGTTATTAATTTTCGTAAAAAAATCGGGTTTGAAGCAAAACCGCATGACGAGGAAACCCGTATCATCGTTATTGAGCACAAGGGGTTTCCAATAGGAATGACGGTGGATTCCGTTGAAGAGGTAATAAAAATCCCTGATGGTTTGGTGCATCTACTTCCCGAATCAGCAAGCGGCATGACAGAAAACGAACCGATAACCGGGATCGGCATGCTGCACAAAAGAATGGTTATCATGCTGGATATCAAAAAGCTTCTTGAGGGAACCGCAATGCCCAATTTTGAAAAGATTAAACAGGCCCTCGACATCCAACAGACCGAAGGAGAGGGAATCGGTCAACAATAATTCACGTTATGCAACGGTTGAGCATGAGATATATGAGGTATAAAAGGAGGAGTACGGCATGGCAAAGATCATGATTGTAGATGATGCATCTTTTATGAGGAGTTCGTTAAAATTTATCGCAGAAAAGTATGGACACACGGTTGTCGGTACTGCTTCGGACGGTAAAGAGGCGGTAGATCTCTATAAAAAAATTCAGCCTGATATTGTAACTCTTGATATTCTGATGAGAGATCTGGACGGCATTTCCACATTGAAGCTGCTGCTCAAGCAGGACCCCCAGGCAAAGATTATCATGGTAACTGCTATGGGGCAGGAGACAAAACAGGAAGAGGCAAGAAAAATCGGTGCGTTAGGTTATATAAGAAAACCATTCAAACCGGAAGATATAGTGGCAGAGATTGCGAGGATATACGGAGAATGAATGATGGCAGGAGCCGGTATGATATGATCAGAGTACTTATAGTCGATGATTCGAGCTTCATGAGAAAGTCCATATCCTATCTCCTGAAGACTGATCCGGCGATAGATGTTGTGGACACCGCTGATAACGGTGAGGAGGCCGTGCTGAAGGTGAAGGAACACCGGCCCGATGTAGTACTTCTCGATATTGCCATGCCCATGATGGATGGACTTGACGCCCTTACGTATATTATGGCGGAGTGCCCGACTCCGGTTCTGATTTTAAGCGGGGTTGACAAAAGGGATATGACCGTTGTTCTTAAATCCCTCCGGTTAGGGGCTGTGGATTACATACAGAAGACAAAAGGTGAAATATCCTATGATATAGATATGATAAGGGATGAAATTATCAACAAAGTTCATATAGCGGCAAAAGCCCATGTCAGTAGAATCGGATACAGTATGCCAGAAGAATCGTATGTGCTTGGAAAGGGCAAAAAAGCAGCGGGGAAAAAGATGGTTGTCATCGGCGCCTCGACGGGTGGGCCAAACGCAACTGCCGTCGTACTTTCAGGTATCCCTTCCTCCGTTACCGCATGTATTCTGGTTGTTCAGCATATGGACAAAGAGTTTACACCTTTTTTCGCGGCACACCTGAAGGGAGAGTGCTCCCTTAATGTTTCATTGGCCAAAGACAATGACATCATAAATCCGGGCAATATATTCGTTGCTCCAGGTGGAGTGCAAACCGGCATTATAGAAGACGGCATGCATAAAAGAATTCGGCTGAGCGGCAAGCCTGGTAAATTGCAATCCATAGATTACACCATGGAATCTGCAGTCATGGCCTATGGCGGAGATGTTGTAGGCGTACTTCTCACCGGTATGGGCAGTGACGGCGCCAAGGGTTTACAGGCAATCAGTAAGGCTGGTGGAACTACGATTGTACAGGACGAGTCAACATGTGTGGTCTTTGGCATGCCAAAAGCGGCCATTGCGCTGGAATGTGTTGATACAGTGGCGCCTCTGCAAGATATAGCAAAGACAATTATGAAAGTTATTTAGGAAATATTTGCTTATGTCAGACACAGATAAAATAGATTTAGCAATATTTATGGAAGATTATCTCTCCGACGCCAAGGAAGGTTTTCAGGAGGCGAACCGGACACTTCTTGCTCTTGAGAAAGACTATACCAGAAAAGATCATCTGAATAATATATTGAGGATTTTCCATACGTTAAAAAGTTCTTCCAGTATGCTTAATTTAACTGATATCATTGACTTTGCACACCGATGCGAAGACTTCATCAGCCGTCTCATAAAACAGGAAATCCCGGTCGATAAGAATACGGTGGATTTTCTCTTTGAAGTCAATGATGCCATGGAAGCCATTGTCAAAGAAAGAGCGGTACAGGGGGGGGAGAAAAAACTATCCGACGCGACTCAGAAACTGGTTCAAACGATCCTGGAAAAAATGACCTATCTTGAGTCCAAGGAAGAGCTTTCCCGTCTGGGGATCATCGTTATTAATCAAAAGGGTATTATTGAATCTTTTAACCCTGCCGCGGAACTGATATTCCAATATCCATCTTCCGAAGTCGTCGGTCAGAATGTAAAAATGCTGATGCCGGAGCCTTACCATGAGAATCATGACACCTATCTTGAGCATTATTTCAAAAACGGTAATGCGGGAGACACAAGCGCCGGACGCCATGTGCACGGTCTTCGCAGGAACAAAACCACCTTCCCTATGGAATTGGCATTAAGTGACTTACATTTGGGCGAGAGGCATTTATTGATCTGGGTCGTAAAGGATGCATCCGTTTATGCGATTAAGCGAAATACTGTCTCGGAAATTGAAAAGATACAAACCGTTAAAATTCATGTTGATCTTATTGACGCTCTTTTTAACCTTGTTGGTGAACTGATTATTTCCCGAAACCGTCTTAACAACCTTGTTGCGGATATTCTGACCAAAGATATGAAGAATGTCATGATCTCCTTGAACCATATCATAACAGAACTTCAGGAGAAGGTTTCTTCTGCGCGTATGGTGCCTGTGGAGGAAATCTTTCAGAAATTTCCGAAAATGGTCAGGGATATTGCTCTGGAAAAACTAAAAGAGATAGAAATGCTTGTCGAAGGCAGCGATACGGAACTGGATAAAAGCGTCCTGAATGAAATCGGCCAACCTTTGATGCATTTACTCCGAAATGCTGTAGGCCATGGAATAGAATCACCGGAAGTGCGGGAGCAGAACAAAAAAGGAAGACGGGGACTCATCAAGCTTTCGGCAAAACAAACGGAAAATCAAATCTTAATCGAAGTGGAAGATGATGGATCGGGAATTGATGTGGAAGCCATGAAGGAGATAGCGATAAGAAAAAACCATATCACTTTGGAAGAAGCCGGGAACATGCAGGAAAAAGATATTCTTTACATGCTTTTTAAACCGGGTTTCAGCAGTACGTTGGAGGTAACGGGGCTTTCAGGAAGAGGGGTAGGACTGGATATCGTAAAGACAGCCACAGAAAAACTTGGCGGGACGGTGGAGATATCCACCCGGAAGGGTGCCGGCACTCGCTTTTCCCTGAAGCTGCCGATTGCTCAGGCAATCATGCAGACATTGATGATCGGTGTCGGCAAGCATGTTTTTCTCGTGCCGTCCAATTCGGTGCTGGAGACGATGGAAGTCAAGAAAGAAAACATCAAAATGGTCGGAAAGCGGGAAGTATTCATCCTGCGAAATGAAGCCATTCCGTTCGTCAGGTTGAAAAAGCTATTGAATATAGACGCCGGGGAACAGGATAATACCCGGGTGGTTGTTATTATCTACCGGGGGGATAATTTTGTTGCCGTAGGTGTCGATGCCGTAGTTGACCAGATGGAAAACATCATTAAACCTTTTGACACGATAGCTCAGACGTTCAAGGGTTTTTCGGGAGGCACGATTTTGCCGGATGGGAGTGTTGCCCTCCTCCTCGATATGACAAAGCTATTTGACTTAGAAACATTATAGGAAAGGGGATATACGGCATGAAAAATAATTCAAAAGTCAGGAATCGGAATTCCGGTTCCTGCATTTTCAGGAGGTATTGAATTATGGCAAGAATGATTATTGTAGACAGCTCAGCATTCATGAGAGGTGCTCTGAAGTTTATTGTTGAGAATTTCGGAAATGAAGTTATCGGCAGTACGGACACAGGCCAGAACGCAATTGAACTATGCACGGAACTAAAACCCGATATGTTGATTATAGAAATTTCAATCCGTGAGGGGATGGATGGAATCACCACGATGAAGGAACTGAAAAAAATTAACAATAGAATATTGGTCATCGTGACATTTGCTCCGGGAGAGGAAAACCTCGCGGAAGACGCTAAAACTGCCGGTGCGGTCGGACAGATAAGCAAACCGTTTTTAGCAAAAAATATTGGCGAAGAACTTGGTAGGATATTAAAGAGTAAATAATCAGCCCTGGGAGGAAAAACCATGAAATGGTTTATCGATATATCAACAAGAAATAAGCTTTTTGCCGGATTTGGCATGATGATACTGATAACTGTAACAGTGAGCATTTTATCATATGTTAGTATTACGGGATTACATAATACACTTGTAAAACTTTTTGAGGCCGAAGTGCCATTGTCTTTGGAAATTGTTAAATCCAAAGCCGATATGAGCATGGAAAGAATGATCCTGGCCAGAATGATGGAAACAAATATACGTTCAGACCTGGATCTGCTGATGAATAATATAAAAGAAAACGACAAATCAATAAACTCGAAAATAAAAACGGTTGAGGAACTTGGCAACGGTAATGCGGATTACATGAAACTGATCGATCAATTGGTGGCTGCAAGAAAGGAATTTATAACGATTCGCGATACAAAAACAATACCGCTTGTTTATGCGGGGAAGAATACCGAGGCAAAGAAGTATTTTTTCGGCACACAATTTGAGCAGTACGAAAAAATTATGGATATAGTAGCCAATCTCAGTAAACTGTCTGAGCAGTCCGATAGGGCGCTTATGCAGGTATCGGCACAAAAGGTAAGAGATGCTTTCATTCTCTTTTTGTTCGTCGGTTTTGTTGGGGTTAGTGTCGGGTTGATCATGGCTCTTTACTTAACGATGATTATCGCCCGTCCTCTCAAAGAAATCACTGAAATCGCAGAAAAGATCGCTTACGGAGACCTAACCGTTCGTTTACCGCCGGCTCAGCGGGCCGATGAGGTTGGCAACCTCCTGCTCTCTTTCGGCATGATGGTGGAAAGTCAGAAAATGATGACGAAAGAAATCAGCGATACCGTTGATGTTTTGGCTGAACACGCTGCCAGACAGACAGATGCGGAAGCCCATGGTCTTAATTCTCTTGTGCAAAAACTTAAAGGGTTGGTTACGCAGTACAAAATATGAACGTAGTCCGTTAATTTCATGTTTTTTTGCCCCGCAGGATTATGGGGTTTATTCAAAGTATAACATCAGTACATAAATGAGGAGTTGAACCATGACAAATAATATACTTACGCCGGAGCAGTTCGATTATTTAGAAGAGATGATGAATATCGGGGCCGGCAACGCCGCTACTGCTCTGGAGCAGTTCCTCAAAAGCAAGTTTGATATGTGCATGCCTATCATCCACGCAATTGTACCCCATAAAGCCTTTTCAGTCATTGGCGATCCTGCTCAGACGGTAACCTGCGTTAAGATGAATATGATTGGTGACTGCACGGGAAAGATGTTTTTTGTTGTTCCTCAGAAACAGCAGGAGAGACTCGAAAATATAGCCATACATTCTGATGGGTTAGAAATAAAGAACAGTGATAAATCCGGCATATCGGTTGTTGAAGAGATTGGCAATATCCTTGCCGGTGTTTATCTTACGTCAATCCATGATTTATGCAGACTGAACATCTACCATACCATTCCGGTTGCCGCAACCGATATGGCACAAGCCGTTCTGGATGAAACCATTGCAATGATGAGCGCTAAAAGCGAGCTGCTGATTATTATAGTCAACAAATTTCTGGCGGCTGAACAGGATGAGGCGATTGATACCTATTTAATCATGATTCCCGACGTAAATTCGCTGAAAACGCTTACCGATTCTATCCGGGAGGCGAACAGACTTGTCCGTGGATAAACGTATTATTGTTAATATGGGAGAAGGGGCGGTAAGAAGGGCGCCTGCGGTTATTGCCTCTGTCGGGCTGGGTTCCTGTGTAGTATTGATGCTCTATGACCCAGGACCGCGTATCGGAGGACTGGCACACATACTGCTGCCCAACTCGCCTGTTCATTCATCAGGTGAATGCGGGCAACGGTACCCGGACAATTGGAAAAGACAGCGGGGGGAAAACATTGCTCCCCCGGATAAACCTGTTTACCTCTATGCCGATACCGCTCTCATAGCTCTTTTTAAGGAAATGACATGCATGGGGGCTTCTTCGTTCAATATTTACGCTATGATTGCCGGCGGGGCCAGGATGTTTTCCGAGGATGAACCGTCCGTAAACGGCATGGGAGCAAGAAACATTATGAGTATCAAGAAGCTTTTGAAAAGAGAAAAGATATCCGTCATTGGTGAGGATACAGGCGGCAGTCAGGGAAGGAGTGTTGATTTCCATCTGGATTCAGGCCGGGTTATGGTTAGAACCATCGGAGGGTCTATCAGGGAGATCATCGATAATGTATGAAAAAATGACTCATAAAAAAGATTTCATGCAGGATAAGATAAATTATCTCAGGGAAAACACTGATTTTGTATCCTCAATTTTTGACAACCTCATAGGTTATGCTATAATTGTTGCAGATTTCGACGGCAATATTATTACATATAACGAAGGGGCGCATCTTATTTACGGATATGCTCCTGAAGAAGTAGTAGGTAAGGAAAGCATTGAGATATTCTTGCCGGAAGAATTTATCAAAGAAGGAAACCTGGAACATATTATTTCCGAGCTTATCGGAAATGGCAGTTTTTCTTATGAAGGCGAGAAAGTTAAGAAGGACGGCAGCAGGTTTCCTTCCCATAGCCTCTTTACCCTGGCGAAAGACAAGAGTGATCAAATTGCAGGTTTTGTTGAAATTGTGCAGGATCTGACTGCCCAAAAACATGCCGAAAACAGTATAAAAGCCGGAGAAGATAAATTGCGCCGGATTATCGAAACCAATGCCGACAGTATAATGATCGTGGACGGGGATGGGGTAATCCGTTTTGTTAATCCAGCCGCAGAAACCTTGTTTGCACGCCCAAAAGAAGAACTGTTGGGGTCTTGTTTTGGATTTCCCACCATTTTAGGAGAGTGGAAAGAAACCGACATCGTCAGGCCAGCCTCATATGAGAAAGTTTTAGCTGAAATGCGTATTGCGAATATAGAGTGGGATGGAAAAGAATCTTATCTTGCCATGTTTCACGATATAACCGCCCTCAAAAACGCAGAAAGGTTGTTGAGGCAAAAGCAGGAAGAACAGCAAATTCTTCTTGATGCCGTTCCAGCAATGATCTTTTACAAAGACACCGAAAACAGGTTTATTCGTGTGAACAGGGCATTAGCAAAAGCTTCAGCAATGACGGTAGAACAGATGGAAGGTAAAACTTGCTTCGAGCTTTTCCCGGACTTGGCAGAAAAGTACTGGAGTGACGACAAGGAAGTCATGGCTGCCGGAGTTGCGAAAAGAGACATAATAGAACCCATGCAAACACCTTACGGAACCGTCTGGGTCAAAACCGACAAGATACCTTACAGGGATGCTAATGATGGCATTACAGGTATTGTTGGTTGTTCTATCGATATTACCGCTTTAAAAAATGCGGAAAATGAGCTTGAGCTAATAAACAAAGAACTGGCAAAAAGCAACAAAGAGCTTGATGACTTTGCCTATATTGCATCCCATGACTTACGGGAGCCGCTCCGTGGCATCATGAATTACTGCTCGTTTCTTATGGAAGATTATGGAGATAAACTTGATGCCGATGGCCGGTCAAAGCTGGAAACTCTGATACGACTTTCCAGCCATCAGGAAAAACTCATTCAGTCGCTTCTCGAATATTCACGTGTCGGAAGGCTTGAATTGGCCGCTGAAAAGGTTGATCTCAATACTGTTATTGCTCATACCATCGAATCGGTGAAGGCCACCTTCCGGAATGGCGACATCAACATCCTTGTTCCCCGGCCCCTGCCTGTAGTTTTGTGTGACCGCGTCCGGATCTATGCAGTTTTTTCAAATCTTATCACAAATGCCTTAAAATATAATGATAAACCCAAGCAGATTATAGAAGTAGGTTATATAACCCAATCGTCGGCTCCAACAGAAGCAAGCCCCTGGCAATCCGTTGAATTTAAAAATACTTCCCATCAGATTTTCTATGTGAAAGATAACGGAATCGGTATCAAAGAAAATCATTTGGATAAGATTTTCACCATATTCAAGAGGCTTCACGCAAAAGATAAATACGGCGGGGGTACGGGTATCGGATTGACTATCGTCAAGAAGATCATAGAGCTTCATCATGGAAGGATATGGGCCGAATCGACCTTCGGAGAAGGAACTGTGTTCTATTTTACCTTAAATGAGGATAATGAATGAATTTAAAAGTGAACCAACCCATTCTGATTGTAGAAGACAGTCATGAGGACTACGAGGCCACCATCAGGGCGTTTAAAAAAACGAGCCTTTCCAACCCGATAATCCGCTGTGAAAGCGGAGACGATGCCCTTGATTACCTGCACAGGCGCGGAATATACTCAGATCAAAGTAAATTTCCCACACCTGGCATAATCCTGCTTGATCTCAACTTGCCGGGCAGTGACGGCCGCGATGTGTTAAAAGATATAAAATCGCACGACTATCTCAAGAAAATACCGGTTGTTGTGTTAACTACCTCAAATGATGAAAGAGATATTGATCGCTGCTACGAGGCTGGTGCGAATAGTTATATATGTAAACCGCTAAATGTAGACGGTTTTATTAGATCAATCCAGCAACTTAAGGATTACTGGTTTGAGATAGTTATACTTCCGAAAGGAGAATAAAAAAATGCAAAAGACACGGTTTAGCTTGTTAATTGTTGACGACAGTTCTGAGGATCGTGAGTTATATAAAAGATTCTTATATAAAGACACCGCCTTTGAATATCTTATCCGGGAGGCCGATAATGGTGAAGAGGCGCTTAAATTACTACAGTCGGAACAATTCAGCTTAATCCTTATTGACTACATGCTGCCCGATATCGATGGTATAGAGTTGTTAAAAACAATATCCGAACACGATCAGCTTCGGCGGGTTCCCAGTATCTTTCTTACCGGTCAGGGTAATGAAATGGTTGCTGTAGATGCATTAAAAAACTGTGCTTCCGATTATCTTGTGAAAGGTAAATTAACGGAACATCTTTTTCTTTATACAATCCATAAGGTTATCAACTCGAAGAATACGGAAAATATTCTGCTGGACCATTTTTCTTTTCTTGAAACGCTAATCGATACCATTCCCAACCCAATTTTCTATAAGAATACCACAGGTGAATTTACCGGGTGCAACAAGGCCTTCGAAACCTGTCTTGGTCTATCCAAAGACGCTGTCATCGGGAAAACCATTTATGACTTGTCGCCAAAAGAGTCAGCCAAGCAAACTAGTGAGATGGAGCAAAAGCTGTTTGTTAATCCTGGTGTTCAGCATTATGAATCACAGGTGAAATATGCGGACGGAATTTTGCACGATGTTATTGTTAATAAAGCAACCTTTAATAATAATAGTGGTGAGGTTGGTGGCCTTGTAGGGGTTATGCTTGATATTACGGAAAGAAAAAAAATGGAGGAAAACCTCAATAAGACAAAAGACGCGCTTGAAGCGAGTGTGACGGAATTAAAGAAAGCAAATCAAATGATCCGTGATCAACAAAAATCGGTTATTGAAGAGGAACGGCTCAAATTATTACTCCAATTGTCGGGTGCTACAGCTCATGAGTTGAATCAGCCCCTGACAATCATTCTGACAAGCATAGAGCTTTTGAAGATGAGAGATGGCTATCCGAAAGAGCTTGATGCCGATTTAGACAGAATCGAAAATGCCGGGCTTAGAATTGCGGATATCATAAAAAACATTTATTCCCTTCGAAGTGATGAAAAACGCCCGTATGTTTCCGGAGCTCCCATTATTAACCTTGATCAAAAGCTAAGCATACTTTCCATCGAGGACTCGGAAGATGATTACGAAAAAATCTTATCCATCGTAAAGAATCGAACCGAGGTTGTCATGACACATATAGACAAAATCGGTGATGCATTACAGGCGTTGGGAAAAACTCACTTTGATATTATTGTATTAGATTATATGTTTGCGGATGGCACCGGCCTTGACTTTCTAAGGACGCTTAAGCGGGAAGGCATAAAAATGCCAGTGATTGTTCTCACAGGGCAAGGAAATGAGGTTATCGCTTCACAAATGATACAGGAAGGCGCTTGCGATTATATTCCGAAGCACTTGCTCAGCGAAAAATCCTTCTTCAGAAGCATATCAAATGCCATGGAGAAGCACCGTCTTAAAAGAGATGTTAAGATAGCTATGGAAAAGATGGCTGAAATGTCAACTCATGATGAACTTACAGGTCTTCATAACCGGCGCTATTTTTCAGAGGCGCTGGAGCGTGAAACAGCGAGATCGAAAAGATATCATGAGACCCTTTCACTATGTATGGTCGATCTAGATCATTTCAAAAACATAAACGATACATATGGGCATTCCGCAGGAGACATGGTTTTGTCCGAGATAGGAAAAATATTGAAAGATTGCATCCGGGGAAGTGATGTAGCCTGCCGATATGGTGGAGAAGAGTTTGCCATTATTCTGACCAATACCAATATAGACAATGCAGTATACTTATCTGACCGGTTTATGAAGAAACTCTCCCTGCATGAATTTGAATATGATAGCTCTAAATTTAATCTGACAGGCAGTATTGGTATTGCTGCTTTAGACAACAATTCCTGGGAGCAGACTCAAGCTGAGCTGATCAAAAGGGCTGACACAGCACTTTATAAGGCAAAGGAGCAAGGCAGGAATAGAATTGTAGTATATTAAAGAAATGACAACAAAGGGTTTAATGAGAAAAAAAGAGATTCTTATAAATAGTCTTATAAATGACAGGATAAAGTATCTTCGGGAAAACACCGATTTTGTGTCCGCCGTCTTTGACAGCCTCATCGGGTATGCGATCATTGCCTCGGATTTCGACGGTAACATCATAGCATACAATGAAGGGGCGCATCATATATATGGCTATGTCCCCGACGAGGTCATAGGCAGAAAAAATATCGAGGTTTTTTTCCCGGTAGAGTTTATCGCACAAGGCCGCTTTCAAATGGTTGTTTCCGAACTTCTCGAAAAGGGACGGGTTGCCTGTGAGGCGGAAAAGGTCCGCAAGGATGGATCTATATTTCCGGCCCGGATACTCTTTACCCTGACAACCGACAAAAATGGCCGAAACGTTGGTTTTGTCGAAATTGCTGAGGATCTGACGGAACGTAAATTGGCGGAAGAACTGACCCAGCAGGCACGGGAGAACGCGGCACGCGTAGAGCGGCTGGAGACGGAATTGCGTTCCCTGGCCGACCTTTCTTCCCCTCCCCCAACCGGTGTGACAGCCCGGATGTACGGCGTGGTGAGTTTGCAGGGCGGGTTCCCCGATACCTTCCGCAAGCTTACGGAAAATTATGCAGAGCTGATTGACCTGGCTCTGGAGCAGCAAGCCTACAAAGTTGATCATGATATATCCGGACGTCTTGGCGCAATGGCCGAAACTCTCGGTTTTTACAGGGCTGGGCCGCGTGATGTCGTTGATATCCACACAACCGCGCTGAAGAAGAAAAGCCGGGCGGCCGCTACCATAGAAAAAAAGAAGGCATATAGCGGAGAAGGATGGATCATGGTCCTGGAACTGATGGGATATCTGGTGTCGTTCTATCGCAACCGTGCGCAGGGCACAGTCACCCTCCCAAATCAACAAACGGAAAGTAAAAACAAGACTGTAGATACAAAGGAGGAAGAAAATGAATAAGTTCAAGTTACGGTTGTACATCACCGGAAAAACGCCAAAATCGGAGCGCGCCATCGCGAACCTGAAAGAAATTTGCGAAAATGAACTGGACGGTCTCTATGAACTCTCGATCATAGATGTTCTTGAGAGTCCCCAACTTGCAGAGGATGAAAAGATTCTCGCCACGCCGACCTTGATCAAAGACCTGCCGCCGCCCCTCAAGCGGATCATCGGCGATCTATCCGATTCGGATAAGGTCCTCCTCGGGCTCGACCTTTTGCCTGCTATGGACAATACAAAAAAAGGAGATAAACGATGAATGAGATCGAAGTCGGAATTGGCATAGAAAAAATCGAGACAGGCATTGAAGGATTCGACATGATCAGTGAGGGCGGGCTTCCGAAAGGGCGGACCACACTGATTGCCGGCACCTCAGGAAGCGCCAAGACAGTATTTGCCGTCCAGTTTCTTTCCGAAGGGATCATCAAAAAAGATGAGCCGGGGGTTTTTGTCACCTTCGAAGAGCCGCCTGGGGATATCCGCAAGAACGTGATCTCGTTGGGTTGGGATGTGGCCAAGTGGGAGCAGGAAGGGAAATGGGCCTTTGTGGATGCCTCTCCTGTAGTGGGAGAAGATCATATCATTGCCGGAGAATACGACCTCGGGGCGCTGCTGGCCCGCATCGAATATGCGGTGCAAAAGATCGGTGCCCGTCGGATCAGCATGGATTCCCTCGGGTCGATCTTCGGAAGGTTCACCGAACCGGGACTTGTGAGAAATGAACTCTTCAAAATTGCCGCAGCAGTGAAACAGATGGGTGTAACCGCCATCATCACAGCCGAGCGCACCCATGAATACGGAGATATCGCGCGGTTCGGCATCGAAGAGTTTGTCGCCGACAACGTGATTATCCTGCGCAATGTCCTTGAGTCGGAAAAACGCCGCCGCACCATGGAGATCCTCAAATTCCGCGGCACCAGCCACCAGAAGGGGGAATACCCCTTTACGGTGATCAAGAACGTCGGCATTGTTGCCATACCGCTGTCGGGAATTGAACTGAAACAGCGCTCTTCCACCGTCCGCATCAGCTCCGGAAATATCGATATAGACAAGATGTGCGGTGGCGGGTTTTTCCGTGACTCGATCATTCTGGTATCCGGAGCCACGGGATGCGGGAAGACGATGCTTTCCGCCGAGTTTGCCGCTGACGCCACGAAAAACGGGGAACGGGCTCTGCTGTTGGCCTTTGAGGAAAGCCGGGAGCAGCTTTTTCGCAATGCAAATGGCTGGGGCATTGACTTTGAAAAGATGGAGAATGATGGTATTCTCAAGGTGGTATGCCGATACCCGGAAGCGGAAGGGCTGGAGGATCATCTGATTCTCATCAAGAGCATCATCCGTGACTTCAAACCCCACCGGGTGATCGTTGATTCACTCTCTGCGCTGGAGCGCGTTTCTACCGTAAAGGGGTTCCGTGAATTTGTTATCGCTCTCACCTCCTTCATTAAACATCAGGAAGTTGCGGGACTCTTCACATCAACCACCGGCGAACTCATGGGAGGAACGTCGGTTACGGAGGCGCACATTTCCACCATTACCGACACAATTATCCTACTGCGCTACGTGGAGATGTTCGGAGAAATGCGCCGCGGGATCACGGTGCTAAAGATGCGTGGCTCCATGCACGATAAGGATATACGGGAGTTCAATATTGACGGCAAAGGCATGCATATCGGCAAGGCGTTCAGCAATGTTACCGGAATACTCTCAGGCCATCCTGTTTTTTCCGCGCCCGAGGAAGTTGACCGGGTGAAAGACCTTTTTAAATAGGCATAAAGCAGCAACTGGAGTCTTATGGAGGATATAAATATGAAAGATAAGACAAGAGCTCACGTTGTGATTTCCGGAAGGGTTCAGGGTGTTTTTTTCAGGATGGAAACAAAACAGGTTGCAGACAGTTTTAATGTTTCCGGCTGGGTGAAAAACAACAGGAACGGTACTGTTGAAGCAGTTTTTGAAGGGGAGAAAGCCGCTGTTCACTCTGTAGTTGAATGGTGCAGAAAAGGTCCGCCCAATTCCAAGGTTAGTAGTGTTAATGTGATTGAAGAAGATTATAAGGACGAATTTAGAAGGTTTGAAATAATTTACAGATAAAAAAAGCGGCTTGTTTTAATAATTTTCAATTAACAAAACAAGCCGCTTTAAAGTTGAGTTTATTCTCTGAGCTTTTTGCCGGGCCGGAATTTAACAACCGTACAGGCTTTGATTTTAATGGGTTCACCTGTTTGAGGATTGCGGCCTTTACGGGCTTTCCTGCGGACTTTTGTGAAAGTGCCAAAACCAACTAGAGTAACTTTGCCGTCTTTTTTCTTAAGAGTTTTTGCAATGCTGTCCATGATCGAGTTTAGTGCAGCTGCTGCCGCGGTTTTAGAAATACCGGCATCTTCTGCTGCCTTGTCCACTAATTCTGCTTTTGTCATAGTACGTTACCCCCCTTTTTTGTTATTGGTTAATATGGAAAATCCTTGCCCGTATTGCAAATACAGCAGCGTAAATATGATGTCAAGTAAAAACAGCATGCTGCGCACTTTTTTTATGTAAAACATTCTTAAACTGTGTTTGGCAGGCATCTATATGGCAAGTATAGCCCGGATATCAACTCTCCTAAGGGGCGCTGGTGTAGCATACTATATAATTAAAACAGAGCATTAACGAAATTTTTGGGGTCAAAATCCTGCAAGTCATCGATGCTTTCGCCTATTCCGATATATTGGATCGGTAATTTGAAAGAATTGCATACGCTGATTACAATCCCTCCTTTGGCTGTCCCGTCAAGCTTTGTGAGCGCAATACCTGTTACTCCAATCGCTTCATTAAAAAGTTTCGCCTGGGATAAAGCATTCTGACCGGTTGTTGCATCAAGCACAAGCAGTATTTCATGGGGAGCATCAGGCATTTTTTTCGAAACCGACCGCTTTATTTTTTTCAGTTCTTCCATAAGATTTATTTTTGTGTGAAGCCTTCCCGCTGTATCTATAATTACGACATCAACGTTTCTTGCCAAAGCTGCTTCAACACCGTCATATGCAACAGCAGCAGGATCGGCGTTATGCATTTGCTTTACTATTTCAGCACCAGCCCTTTGCGCCCAGATTGTGAGCTGCTCGACAGCAGCGGCACGAAAGGTGTCTGCTGCAACAATCAGCACTTTTTTACCTGCAGCCGCATATTTTGCAGCTAGTTTCCCGATGGTTGTAGTTTTTCCGACTCCGTTTACCCCTATAACCATAATTACGTGCGGTTTAGCCGTGATTTTTTGCGATTCTGAAACTTTGTTGCTTAATAAAGCGAGGATTTCCTGTTTAAGAATTTCATTTAACTGTTCGGGTGCGGATATGGAAGAACTCTTTTTAGATATGCTTTGAATAAGATCGCTTGCTGTCTGAACACCGATATCAGACGTGATAAGAAGCTCTTCAAGCTCTTCTAACATATCATCATCTATGACTTTTTTACCCGAAAATATATTATTAAGCCCGTCGGAAATTTTATTACGGGCTTTAGAAAGGCGATCTTTAAGACGTTTAAAATAACCTCCGCTTTCAGGTTCTGGTGAAACGGCAGTTTCCGCTTTTGGCAAATCTGCTGTTTCCTTCTCTGCTTTTTTTTCTGTTTCTTTCTCTGTTACCTTCTCATCTTCCTTTCCTGCGTCCTTCTCTGTTGCCTTCTCAGGTATGATTTTTTCTTTTATTTTACTGAACCAGCCCAATATCATATCTCCTTAGGAGTTTTAATTAATAGTAGCATTCTGTCTTTCAAGGTTTACCGACACAATCTTGGAAACGCCCATATGTTCCATGGTTATACCAAAGAGCATGTCCGCAAACTCCATGCTTTTTTTATTGTGGGTTATCATTACTATCTGAGATTTTTCACCAATGATTTTAAGAAGATTATTAAAGCGATAAACATTGGATTCGTCGAGGGGAGCGTCTATTTCATCCATAATGCAAAAGGAAGCCGGTTTAAGAAGAAATATTGCAAATATAAAAGCTATGGCAGAAAGCGCTTTTTCTCCACCGGACATCAGGCTCATTCTGGTAAGTTTTTTGCCTGGCGGATGTATCATGTATTCAACCCCGGTTTCTAAAGGTTTGTCCGGTTCAGTAAGAATAAGGTTTGCGCTGCCTCCTTCAAAAAGACTGGGGAAAACCTCCCCTATTTTTTTATTGACTTCATTAAACGTTTCTAAAAAACGCTCCTGTGATATCTTGTTTATTTTCCTTATAACTTTATGAAGGTCTTCTATGGCTTTAACAAGATCTTCACGCTGCTGGGTAAGAAAATTAAAGCGTTCTTCAAGCTGTTCATATTCTTTTATAGCACCGAGATTTACATCGGTAAAATCCCCGATTTTCCTCCTGCTTCTGTCAAGCTCTTCTTCCATTTCCTTGACGCTTGATTGAGATATGTCTTCTAAAGATTCACAACCCGCTCTTGCTTCTGCGAGAATACTCTGATAGCGATCTTCAAATCTTTTTGCGATATTTTCTCTCTGTACTTGTCTTTGAGACTGTTCAATTTCAAGCAGACGCAGTTTTTCCAAAGTTTGTTCACGCTCGTTTTTCACATTTGAAATAAGGTCATCATGTTCTTTCTGCCTGACATCAATGGTGTTATAATCATCCTCATTGTCTTTGAGAACTTTGCTTATAATTTGGGCCTTTTCGTACATTCCGGCAAGAGTCTGTTCATTTTCTGCGATCTTTTGTTTTGATGTCTGCATTTTCTGCACTTTCTCTACTATCTCGTGCTCTGCCGCTTCCAGCTGCCTTATTCCGTCGTGATGAAAATCTTTGAGGCGGCTTAGTGAATTGTTGCCACTTTCGAATTTGGCATTTAAAGATGTAAGATTTAATTTGAGATCGACAACTTTTTGATCATAGGAAGTAAGCTCAGTCGTTGCAGTTTCTATCTTGCCGGAAATCATGTTTACCTTTTCACGGGCTTCGGATACTTCATTTTCAACTTTTGAAAGCGCTTCATTATATTTGGCGATTTCTTCATCAATATCGCTTTCTTCACCCATTAACTGTTCTTGTTCAAGCTGAATAACTTCATGATGGCGTTTTGCATGTTTTAATTCTTCAGAGGTTTTATAAAGAAATTTTTCGGCTTCGGTCTCATCCTGCCTGGCCCTGTATTCGCGCTCTTTTAATTTCTGCATGGCAATTTCCGCAGATTTTAATTCCGCTTCAAGGGATTTTTGTGACATGCGGGCATTTTCGATCTGATGTTCAATATCAGATATTTGCTTTTCCAGTTCCTTGATCTCATTTTTCTTGGCAAGGATTCCTGAAAAGCTGTCTGAGCTTCCGCCTGCTATTGTTCCATTGTGTGAAATTATCTCGCCGGTTTTTGTAACTATAGTCTGAAATGCGCCATTGCTGTTAAAAATGTGGAGAGCTTCAGTAATATCTTCTGCAACAACAACATGCCCTATGAGAGTTTCAACCGTTTTTTGAAAACCCGGTTTAATTGACACGTGGTTTATCAGCAATTTTGAAAAATCAGGTTTTTTGTAATGCTCGCATTCCAGTTTCTTTATGGATGAAACAGGAACAAACCCGCTGCGGCCTGCTTTGTTTTCCTGAAGAAATTCAATCAGAGACTTGCATGTGTTCTGGTCTTCAACCACTACATACTGAAGATATTCTCCCAGCGCCGCTTCCGTAGCAGTTTCAAAAGATGGTTCAGGTTCTATGATATCGGCCATGAGTTCTGTTATACTACCTTCCACAGAGCTTTCCGGTCCGGCACTTGCGCGGCAGTGTTTCATTACTGCCTTAACACCATCCTTATACCACTCGAAATTGTCTTCCATCTTCTTTAACGTAGTGTAAGAAGATCTTAACCTGTTCCTTTCCATGTCAAGGATTTGAACTGTTTTTATCTGATTGCCGAGCAATTTACTTTTTTCTTCAAGCTGTTGTTTATAGCCGGCTTCTTCTTTTACAATGTCATCAATTTTTCGCTTAAACGATTCGAGATCTTCTTTAGCCTTTAATTCTATGTTCGAGATTTCAGATACTTTTTTTGTTGCAAGTACAAATTCTTCGTCTGCTCTTTTAAGCCGCCTTTTTAAATTTTCTTTATTAGTTGAAGCATTTTGATAAATGTTTTTATACCTTGCTTCGTGAGCTACAAGATTCATCAAATTGGTTTTACAGGCATCAAGTTCACGGTTGTGCTCTGTCAGGCGGTTCCTGCTGTTTAGAGAAGCGTTGCGCTCAGCTTCCAGTTCGGCGTGTGTTTTGTTTATTTCATCTTTAATTGATACAGTTTGGGATTCAACATTCGATATTTCGGAAAGTATTTTTTCGTTTCTTTCATTAAGGACTGTGCGGCTTGATTCGAGTTCGGAAACTTCGGCAACAAGTCTTTTCTCATCATTGCGAAGGTGAAGCAGGTCGTTTTCAAGCCTGTCCGTATTTCGCTGGATTTCAAATACGTTTGATTTTTGTTCTGAGATTTCCTGGTTTTTTTTGGTTAACTTAAATTTTATGTCTTCTACAATTGCATCCAATTGTTGCAGTTTGGATATATGGCCAGAATCGGCATCCCTTAAATCTTTTAATATTTTATCTGTTTCATCAATGAGTCTTGTATATTCATCAAAATAATAAATGGTAATATCAGTATCGAGCTTTTTAATCCGATCCTGCAGATTCTTGAATATTTCGGCTTTTCTGGCCTGACGTTTTAATACCGCCATTTGCCGGTTAATTTCGGAAATAATATCCGTTACGCGCAAAAGGTTCTGGTTTGTGGCTTCTACCTTGCGCAACGCTTCGTTTTTTCTGCTGTTATAGCGGGTAACACCAGCAGCTTCTTCAATAAAAACTCTTCTTTCCTGAGGTCCTGCATCGATAATTGCGCCGATATTTCCCTGCTGTATTACAGCATATGATCTTGGGCCAAGGCCGCTGCCTAAAAAAATATTATGGATGTCTTTAAGCCGACAGGGCCTTTTATTTAAATAATATTCGCTTTCACCTGAGCGATAAAGACGCCTTGTCAGCATTATTTCAGCAAAGTCCTTAAGCTCTTCAGGGGCTGAACCATTATCATTTGCAAGTGTCAGACTAACTTCTGCCATGTTTAACTGCGGCTTCCCGTTAGCACCTGCAAATATAACGTCTTCCATGGATTTCCCACGCAGCTGCTTAACGCTTTGCTCGCCCATAACCCATTTGAGCGCATCAACTATATTGCTTTTACCGCAGCCGTTGGGACCAACAATAGCGCAAACACCGGCAGGAAATTCAATGTTGGCTTTGTCTATAAAGGATTTAAATCCGCTAATTTCAAGCGATTTAAGTTTCATATAAAGACATGCCTCCATACTGAATGGTTAATGATGCTGTAATAAACCCTTCCTTAATACGAATGCTTATACAGAAACAAGTCATTGGTTGATATTTCATCGAGATGGACTTTATCAAAAAACAAAACCAATGTAAAGAAAAAACGCAACAGAAAGTGTATTATGATAAATATGAATACAATATATGGTGCTTTGACTTTTTGAATAAGAAGGATTTTATATGTAATTTTTTAAAATTCAATATATTTTTACATGAACCGATAAATTACCAAAACTATCCATTACCCTATTGCACCTCTTTATAATACGTTGTAAAAAGCAAATAAGCATGAAACCGCCAAAGATATAATTTGCATAAGTGGCGGGCCAGTACGTGCGGAAAAAATTAAACAAGAGAGCAAATTATAAATACATTTTGAAAGTGGCTCAAGAGCCCCGGGAAATTATGACGAAAAAGCGGAAAAAAAGCAGCCGCCGGAAACGGTCGATAAAACGGCTTATTTTCAAAGCGATCGCCGGCTTAACGATAACTGCGATAGCGGCTTTGGCTATTTATATGGTGTTTCTTTCATATCGCATCGATAAGCGCTTTGCAGGCCGCCTCTGGGATATTCCATCCAAGGTTTATTCCGACACCACACTTCTGTATAAAGGCCAGCAAATCAACCGCGCCCTGTTCATTGAAAAACTTACAAGACTGGGATATCGTGAAACGTCCCGCTCTGCCGGTCGTCAAGGGGAAATGCAGATTTCTGCCAGGGGGATAACAATCAAGCTTCATGAATTTCACTCTCCCATGTATAATCAGGAAAGCCTGCCGGTACAAATACAGCTGCAGGAAAACCAGGTGGCAGCCATCACAAATCTGGATACGGGCAAACCCATGGCTCTTCTCGAACTGGAGCCTGAAGAGCTGATGCAATACTATGGGCCTGATCGGGAGCGACGACGGCTTCTTTCCATCCGGAAGCTTCCACCTCATGTGGCCTATGCAGTTCTGGCTGCCGAAGACAGCCATTTTTACAAACACCCGGGTGTCTCATTTAAGGGTGTGTTACGAGCATTTGTAGTTAACCTGCGTGCAGGCGGCATTCGTCAGGGAGGTTCCACCATCACCCAGCAGCTTGCAAAAAACTATTTTCTTACTCCGGAGCGAACATATAGCCGAAAGCTTAAGGAACTCCTGATCGCGCTTATTCTGGAACAAAAATTTGACAAGAGTGACATTCTTGAAATTTATATGAACGATATTTACTTTGGTCAGGAGGGATCCGTAGCCATCAGCGGCATGGGAGAAGCTGCCCGTTTTTATTTCGGGAAAGATGCCTCGGAGCTATCTGTGGCGGAAGCAGCCACCCTGGCAGGACTTATCAGAGGCCCAAATCTTTATTCGCCCTATAAAAATCCTGATAAATGTCTCAAAAGACGAAACGCAGTACTTTTGGCCATGAATCAAGAGAACTGGCTGAAAACGGATGAATTTAAAGCAGCCATGCTAAAGCCCATGAAACCGGTCGGCTATACCACATCTGGCCGTCAGGCAGCTTATTTTATGGATTATTTGACTGACCAGCTAACGGAGTTTTACTCTCTGCAGGCCCTTTCAAGTGAAGGCCTTTCCATCTATACCAACATTGATACTCAGGCGCAGGCAGCCGCTGAAAAAGCGCTTGAGCGGGGCTTGTCCCGCCTGGAGGCCGCCAATCCGCGTCTGAAAAAAAGCGACCCGGGAAAACAACTTCAGGGCGTTATTGTTGTCATGCAGCCCAAAACCGGGTACATAATAGCCATGGCAGGCGGTCGTGACTATGGCGTCAGCCAGTTTAACCGGGTCGCCCTGGCCATGCGCCAGCCTGGAAGCGCCTTTAAGCCTTTCGTCTACCTGACTGCCTTAGACAGTCATACACCCGTGTCAAAGCTGTCCAACATCCCCAAAACATTTATGATAGATGGCAAACCGTGGGAACCGAAAAATTTCAACGAAAATACCGCTTCAGAGGTAACTCTCAGAGAGGCTTTTGCTGAGTCACAGAACATTGCCACCATCAACCTGGCTTTTTCAGTGGGTTTAGAGCATATTGCCGACACCGCTGATGCCTTTCATCTTCCCATAAAAAAACCGCCCTATCCGGCAATGGCGCTTGGCGCTATGGAAATCACCCCCCTCATGCTGGCCCGGGCTTACTGTGCTTTTGCCGCGGACGGTCTCCTGCCGTTTCCGCTGACCATCAGAGATGTTGTGGATGATACCGGAAAGGTTTTAGAAAGCAGGCACGCACACATTGAACGATTGATTAGTCCCGCAAAAGCTTATATAATGAGCGATCTGATGCGAAGTGTAGTGGATATCGGAACCGCCCGTTCATTAAAATACCAAGGGATTAATTGGCCCGTGGCCGGGAAAACCGGCACCACCAATGATTCGCGGGATGCCTGGTTCGTGGGCTACACACCGGATATCCTGGCTCTGGTATGGGTTGGATTCGACAATGGCGACAGTATCAAGGCCACCGGCTCCGTTGCGGCCTTGCCCATATGGGCAGATCTGATGAAGATGCTTCCTCAGTATGTATCCGGGGAATGGTTTGCCGTTCCTGCTGGCGTTGTGACCCGAACCATTTGCACGGACAGCGGTATGCTTGCCAATATCAACTGCTGTCCAAAAACCACAGAGGAAATTTTTTTAAGCGAAACCGCACCCACTCAAAACTGCGAACAGCACAGCTGTTTTTCTCCGTTTAAAACGATTCTGGAAGGAGTAAAAAAAATTGCCCCAATTTTTTAAATCAATTCTGGCAGGATGTTTTCTTCTGCTCCTGACCGGCTGCGTCTTCGAAAAGCCGGCATTGCGGCAGCCCAGGAGTATTCAACCGGAAGTAACAATTCAGGCACTTCCTCAAAGTGCCCAACCGACAGAAGCCCCTCCTGCCCCTAAAGCTCCGACTCCAAGGGCAATAGCTAGCCTGGAACTTTCAAAACAGGCTCAGTCGCTGATAGAAGCGGGCAAACCCGACGAAGCCATCCGATATCTGGAACGGGCCGTAAACCTGCATCCCGGTAGCGGAGAAAACTATTATTATCTTGCCGAAGCATGGCTTCTGAAAGGAAACTATTCCCAGGCAGTTGAATACAATACCTTGGCGGCCAGCCACTTTAAGGATGAGTCGGAATGGATAAAACGCATAACCTCTCAAAAAAAACTCATCAATCGAATTAGTAAAAACTAAAAGAGTTCAAGTCTTCTATTGCTTAAGCGGCCTTCAAGATCAGGGCTTCCCGGGTTTTCGCAACTTCCGTGCTTTCAATATACTCGTCGAAAGTCATGAGTCTATCTATAACTCCGCCTGGGGTAATCTCGATAATTCGGTTTACTACGGTGTTCAAGAACTCGTGATCATGGGAGGTGAAGAGAATTACCTCCTGGAAATTAAGCAGGCTGTTATTTAAAGATGTGATAGATTCCAGATCAAGGTGGTTGGTGGGTTCATCCAGCATAAGAACATTGGATTCGGAAAGCATCATCCTTGAGAGCATACAGCGAACCTTTTCCCCACCGGAGAGCACGCTGATTTTTTTAACAGCCTCTTCTCCGGAAAAGAGCATTCGTCCCAAAAAGGTCCGGGCAAAGCTCTCGCCCTCTGTGGGGGGAGCATACTGCAGGAGCCACTCGATAAGGTTTCGGTCGCCGTTGAAATAGGTGCTGTGTTCCTTTGGAAAATAGGAGTGGGTGATGGTGAGCCCCCAGCAGAAAGTACCGCTGTCCGCTTCCATCTCCCCGGCCAGGATTTGAAAAAGGGTGGTCTTGGCCAGACTGTTTCCGCCCATAAAGGCGATCTTATCCCCGCTGCTCACAGTAAAACTCACGTTGTTAAGTACCTTTTCACCATCGATAGTCTTGGTGAGTCCGTCAACTTCCAGAATCACGTTACCACATGGGCGTTCCGGTTTGAAGCAAATAAAAGGGTATTTTCTTGATGACACAGGCATGTCTTCAATAGTTAGTTTCTCCAGGAGTTTCTTTCGGGAAGTGGCCTGCTTCGATTTGGATGCATTAGAGCTGAACCGCTGGATAAAAGCCTTCAGTTCATTTGCCCGGTCAGTACTCTTCTTGTTTTCCGCGTGTTTCTGCTTCAGGTTCAGCTGGCTGGCCTGATACCAGAAATCATAGTTCCCCACGTATACCGAGATTTTGCCAAAATCGATATCTGCAATGTGGGTGCACACCTGGTTCATGAAATAACGGTCGTGTGATACCACGATTACGGTGTTCTGGAATCTGCAGAGAAATTCCTCAAGCCAGGCAATGGACTTGATGTCAAGGTTGTTGGTAGGCTCATCTAAAAGCAGGACATCCGGGTTTCCGAACAAAGCTTGGGCAAGAAGCACCCGCACCTTTTCCCCGCCCTCAAGTTCCTTCATCTTTTTCTGATGCATATCCTCAGAAATTACCAGACTTTTTAAGAGAACAGCCGCTTCAGACTCTGCTTCATAGCCATTCATCTCCTCTAATTCGCACTCAAGCTCACTCGACCTGACTCCATCCTCTTCGGAGAAGTCTGGCTTTGCATAAAGAGAATCTCTTTCCGTCAAAATATCGTACAGCTTTTTATGGCCCATGATCACAGTGTTTAAAACCGTCTCTTCGTCAAAGGCAAAATGATCCTGCCTTAAAACCGCGATCCGCTCTCTGGACCCCACGGAAATGGCTCCCGAGTCCGATTCAATATCCCCGGATAGTATTTTCAGAAAGGTGGACTTTCCTGCGCCGTTGGCTCCGATGAGACCGTAACAGTTGCCCGGTGTAAACTTCATGTTAACATCTTTGAACAGAATCCTCTTGCCGTAGGCGAGGGTGACGTTGGTTGCGCAAATCATTGTTGTTTTGTTTCCTTTTCATTAAATAAAAAAACCACAGGAATTAAACCCGTGGTTTAAAAGAGGAGTGACCTATATCATTGTTTGAAGTGAATGGAAACCTTTTTTTCGGGTATGAAGGATTTGAGCTAAAGTCCGTTGCTGACTTAAAACTCTCTCAAAATACCTTCGTAATAATAAAATTGTAGATATTTATTGTTAAAAATTGTAGAATTTAATGAATCGTATCACTGCTGTCCAAAATAATATACAATTAAACATTTGGCATTAAAGAATTCAATCATTTACCTATAAAAAGTCCACTATTTGAAGATCAGGTTGCCGGTTTTAGAAATATGCTGTCCAAATTCCTTG
>Ga0180732_1000078_pt1 | contig 102940 bp, 90 predicted proteins | sample KR11_01MetaG_FD_148674 | JGI IMG/M metagenome (GOLD analysis project Ga0180732, IMG submission 148674) | Groundwater microbial communities from the Olkiluoto Island deep subsurface site, Finland - KR11_0.1 MetaG | ecosystem: Environmental > Aquatic > Deep subsurface > Groundwater | place... | reverse complement strand
TCGACCAGCGTATTCCATCAGGGACAGGAACTCACCTTCCACTCAAAGTCCGGATCTATGGCTGCAATCTTTACCTGCTTAACAACATCGAATGAAGGCTTGGCAAAATGGGGGCGACCATCTATGATGGGCGACGCTTTGACGAGCGTCGCCCATTGATACCTCTAACTCAGCTCGGCAGCAGAATCTGCATTCCGAGCAGCGGCCAGAGTGTTACCAAGGCTATGCCGAGCACCACCAGCAGGATCAGGCTCATCGCAATGCCATGCTTGAAAAATTCGCCCGGCGTGAACTGCTTGGACTCGTAGGCGATGGCGTTGGGCGCCGCGCCGATCAGCAACATGAAGGGCATGCCGGCGACCACCAGCGCGGAGAAGAAGATCACGTCGGGCGCGACGCCGAGATAGCGGGCCATCACCAGCGAAACCGGCAGGGCGATAGCGATGGCGGCGACGTTCATGATGAAGTTGGTCATGAGTAGAATGAAAGCGGACACGCCCATGACGAACACCCACCAATGCCCGCCCTGGAGCGCCGTAAGGAAGTTCACCGCCATCCATTCGGCGGCGCCGGTCTTCCACAGGCAGAAGCCGATGCTCATGGCGCCCGAGAACAACAGGATGATGTTCCACGGCATCTCTTCGAGGTCTTGCACTTTCAACACGCCGAAGATGAAGAACAGCAGCGTCGAGGTGAGCATCAGACCGGCGCGGTCGATGCCCTTGAGCGCCGGCACCATCGATTGAGCCGCCATCACGACGACGACGAGGCCGACGCAGGCGATTACGAATTTCTCTTTCGCGGTCATCGGTCCCAGGACGCGCGACAGCTTGGCTACCTTGTCGCGCAGGCCGGGGATGGTGGCCTTGGACGGCTTGAAGACGACAGCGATGTAGGCCCAGATGATGAAGACCATGAGCCAACCGATGATGCCCATGTAGAGGGGAAAGTCGAAGAAATCGACCTGGCGGCCGGTGAACTCGGTGAACATCGCCGCCGCCGCCGGGCCGCGCGCGGCGCCGAGCAGGGTGATGATGCTGCCGGCGCCGGCCGACCAGGCCATGCCGATGAACAGGCCCTTGCCGAAGCGCGACGGTCCTTCGTCTTCCTTGTAGAGGGCGAGGATGGCGAGCAGGATGGGGAACATGGTGGCGGCGACCGCCGTGTGTGCCATGACGTGGGCGAGCAGGGCGGTGACGACCATGCTGCCGAGCAGGATGGTGCGGGTGTTTTCGCCGACCACCGCCAGCATCTTGTAGGCAATGCGCTTGGTCAGTCCGGTCTTGGTGAAGGCCATGCCGATGACCATGGAGCCGAAAATGAACATCACCGACGGGTCCATGAAGTCGCGGAACGCCTCCTTGGCCGGGCGGATCAGGAACAGCGCCTGGAACACGCCGATGGCGATGGCCGTGATGCCGATGGGGATGACCTCGAACACCCACCAGATGCCGGCCATCAGGAATAGGCCGATGGCCGCCTTGCCTTCCTGGGAAAGAACGAATTCCTTGCCGCCTGGATCGATGGCGACGCCCCAGGGCGGGGAGAAATAGATCAGCAAGAAGAGGCCAAAGCCGCCGAGCAGCGCGACCCATTTAGTCCAGTCGAAGCTTGCCGGAGGCGCTTCAACAAGGGTTGTGTCGCTCATCGTGTCACCTGTTGGCAGAGAACTTCGCTGGTCACTTCGTCGAACAGGTCGACCAGGCGCAGCACGCCGACCAGTTTTTTGTTGTCCGTCACCGGTAATATGTTGGCTGCCGTTGTAGCGAAGAGGAACACCGCTATGGTCAGCGGGTCATCGATCTTGATGGTTGCGGACACCGGCGTGAGATAGTCTTTGACAATAATCTTGTGGGCCGAACGGCAGGCTTCCTCGCAATCATCCTGCCACAGCGAGGCCAGGCTGCTGAGATCTTCTCCGGCGCCCTCAAAATGGGAAGTGCTTTTCAGGTAGTCCGGCAGCAGGGCGTTCAGCAGGTTTTTCAGGCCCAGTATGCCGATCAACCGGTCCTTGTGATCGACCACCAGAACGTTGCGAAAAAGTTCTGCCGTGCCGGAAAGGGCATGCATCTTGGCAAACACGTCGCGCAACGAGGCGTCGCTGCGGACATGGGGGAAATCGGCCAGGGGAATAAGGAGTTCCCTGGTGGTACCGGTGAGTGACATGAAAATCTCCTGGGTGGAACCGTTATCGATGGGCGGAGGATTAACCCTGCAATTGGGTAGCGGGAACGTTGGTGCGCGGTGATACTTTAAATGGGTCATCCTTGTCGACGTACTCGGGACGCGCATAGATATTGGCTAACGCCTCGTCCGCGGTAGCGAAAAAATGTTCCGCGCCGATCTTTTCCCAGAGCCCGGTTGACCGCAAAACGTCGAGAACCTGTTTCTTGAGGCCAGCAAACATTACGTAGGTACCGCCTTCGTTGAGACGGTCCACAAGGTGATGGATGACTTCCTCGCCAGAGGCGTCGATATCATTTATGGCGTCACCGACAATCAGCAGATAGGGGGCATCAGGGTTTGCCGCCACAGCTTCGAGAATGGCGTCTTCGAAGTAGGAGACATTGGCGAAATAGAGCCTGCCGTCAAAGCGCACTGCGGTGACCACATCGGACGGAGGCAGGTTGTTCACGCTTGCATCGCGCAGTGTGCCATCTCTGAATCGGCCGAGAATTGCCACGCGCGGTGACATGGTACGGTAGAGATGTATGACGATGGCCAGTGTGGCGCCAATCATGATGCCCTTGTCGAGATGCGGCGCGAAAATGAGAGTGGCGATAAAGGTAATCAGTGCCGTAACGCCGTCGTAACGGCTGGCCTGCCAGGTGTGTTTGAGTGCGGCAGGCGTGATCAGCCCCGCTACCGCCAACAGAATGATCACAGCCAGCACTGCCTTGGGCAGATGGTAGAGAAGGGGGGTCAGAACCAGCAGCGTAACTGCGACAAACAGGCCATTGAATACCATGGCGAAGCCGGTCTTGGCGCCTGCCTGCAGGTTGATGGCAGAGCCGGTAAAGGATCCGCACGCCGGATAAGCCTGAAAGAAAGCGCCGCCAATATTCGACAGGCCCTGGCCGATCAGTTCCTGGTTGGGGTCGATGCGCTGCTTGGACTGTGCTGCCATGGCCTTGGCCATTGAAATCGACTCCATGAAGGCGACCAGTGAGATGATCAATGCCGCCGACAGCAGAGACAGGATGGCGTCCAAGCTTAGTGTGGGGATGCGAAATGATGGCAGGCCGGCGGGTACCAAGCCGATGACATCGCCGCCGCCGACAATCTTCAGTTCACCCTTTTCAATCTTCTTGATATGCCAGTGGCGACCGTCGGTTTCGACATCGGCCGGGACATGTTCCGTCAGGTAGAGTGTCGCCGGTTCGTTTTCCGGCACCTTGGTGCGCTCGAAGTAGACGCGGCGGAGTTGGCGCATGCGTTCGATGTTTTGTTTCTCTGAGCTTGTCAGTTCGATGCGCAGCAGGTCAATCTGGTGCGACAGATTGACCGAGGTGCGCTCCTTGTGTTCTTTGTCAGCCGCGCGCAGTGCAGCCGAGCGGGTTGTGATGACATTGTTCAGCGCGGTGATTTGGGCGTCGGTCTGAATGTAGCTGGACACCAAAGCCTGAACTCCGGGATCGGCGATCTCTCCAGGCGTACTCTTGGACTGATGCTCGTAGCCAACGGAGTAACTAATCAGAGTGGTGACAACCACGGCGATCAGTACGCTGGGCTTCGATAAAAAAGAGATCTTTTTCAATACCAGCATCAGCACCAGAGCAAAGACCGACATGGCGAGTGTGGGCAGATGTGTCAGCGGGAAGTGGCCGAACATCTCCCAGATGTCTTTGAGAAATGAGTCGCTGCGCCCCTTGGGGATGCCCAGCAGCATGTCGACCTGCGACAGGGCAATGATGATTGCTGCCGCATTCATGAAACCAAGAATTACCGGGTGCGAGACGAAGTTGACGATGGTGCCGAGGCTGAGGGCACCAAGCCCGAACTGGATGAAACCGACCATCAGGGTCAGCAGCAGCACCAGGCCAACAAATTGATCGCTCATCGGTGCCGCCAGTGGTGCCACGGCTGCGGCAGTCATCAGAGAGACGATAGCGACGGGGCCGGTTGCCAATTGCCGGCTGGAACCCCACAGAATGCCGAGAATGGCCGGGACAAATGCGGTATAGAGGCCGAAATACACTGGCAGGCCAGCGAGTTGCGCATAGGCCATGGCCTTTGGCACCAGCACCAGTGCGCCGGTCACCCCGGCGATCAGATCGCCGCGCAGGATAATCGAATTGATGGGAAACCAGGCGAGAAATGGAAAAAAGCGCAACAACAAGGGCTTGGTAAGCATTGAGTCAATTCGATCAGCGAGGGTGGAAAATCACGCCATCCTCGGCTAATAAATAACTCGCCGGTTTCGATGCAGGAAACAATGGTGGCGTTGCAAAATGTAGCTTATTGTAACGTGGATCTAAAATATTAGAATAAAGTAATATTATTCGCATTATTGGAGCCTTCTATTTAGCTTATGCCAATCGTTAACTAAAAGCGCGTCACCAGTCGCAGTTGTATAAGAGAAGCGCTAACTGCCGTGTGGCCATGCATATTCAGGTCTTTTCCAGTTCGTAGCGCTTGAGTTTGCGCCACAGAGAAACGCGGTCAATGCCGAGAATCTGGGCTGCCAGGGTCTGGTTGCCGCCGGCCTCCTGGAGTACCCAATGGATGTACTCGCGTTCCTGCTCGCCAAGAGATGGCAATCGCCCATCTTTCTTGCGAAAGGTGCGAATTGCCAGTTCGCGCAGGTCGTCGGGCAGATTTGCCGATTCGATGGTATCGCCATTGGCAATGGCGACGCCGCGCTCGATGATATTCTCAAGTTCGCGAACGTTGCCCGGGAAGTCGTAAGTCCTGAGGATATCCATGGCCTGCGGGGCAATTTCGGTTACCCGTTTTTTCATGCGTGCCGCACACTTGGCAAGAAAGTGGTACGCCAGCAGCGGGATATCCTCGCGCCGTTGCGACAGTGGCGGAATGTGCAGGTTGACTACATTGAGACGGAACCAGAGATCTTGTCGGAATTCGCCATTCCTGATCATTTCCGGTACGTCGCGGTTTGTCGCAGCGACGAAGCGCACGTTTAACTTGATGGGGCGGGTGGCGCCTAGCGGCAATACTTCGCGTTCCTGAAGCGCGCGCAGCAACTTGACCTGCATTGTCGGGGACATCTCGGTGATTTCGTCGAGGAACAGGGTGCCGCCCGCTGCCGCTTCGAGTAAGCCTTTTTTGTCTGCCGCAGCGCCGGTGAAGGCACCTTTGACATGGCCGAATAGTTCGTTGGCCAATAATTCCTCATTGAAGGCGCCGCAATTGATGGCGAGAAAAGGACTTCCGCCACGATGACTGTGGTGATGCAGGTAGCGGGCAAACAGTTCCTTGCCGGTGCCGGATTCTCCGGTGAGCAGCACGTTGCAGTCGGTTGGTGCGATTTGTCGCGCCATCTCGAGCAAGCGTTGCATCTCTGTATTCTGCGTGATGATGCGTACCTTGCCCTGGAAGTTTTCAACCTGCGCGCGCAACGCGCGATTTTCGGCGCGCAGATGAACCTTTTCCATCGCTTCGGCCACCACCTTGCGCACCTCGTCGAGCCGAAATGGCTTCGCAATATAGTAAAAGGCGCCGTGCTTCATGGCCTCCACCGCAGACTCGAGCGTGGCAAAGCCCGTAATCAGGATCACCTCGGTGTCAGGCTGGTTTTCGCGGCATTTTTGCAGGATCTGCATGCCGTCGATCTTCTCCATCCGCAGATCGGTGAGGACCACGTCGAAGGCTTGCTTGTCGAGCTGGGCCAGTGCGTTAACCCCGCTCTGCGTGGCGACCACATCGTAGCCTTCCTTCTTCAGTACGTGCTCCAGGTTTTTAACGGCGACCTTTTCGTCGTCAACGATCAACAGTCTTCCCTTGCTCATGACTTCTCCAGAGGCAGGCGAATAGTGAATGATGTTCCGCAGCCGGGCTTGCTTTCGACTGCAATGCATCCGCCATGCTCCTCAATGATCTCGAATACGATGAACAGCCCCAGTCCCATACCCTTGCCGACGTCCTTGGTGGTGAAAAATGGATCGAAAATGCGCGGTAATGTTGCGGATGCAATGCCGCAACCGTTGTCGCGCACTTCGATTTCTACCGCCGCCGCCTCACTGCTGCAATGACCGAAGACCAGCCGGTCAGGCGGTTGCGCCACGCACACCTCATGCGTTAGCCGCGCTGTGATGCGTACTTCGCCGCCGTCCTGCATGGCGTCGGCAGCGTTACGCACCAGGTTGAGCAGCACCTGTTGCAGACGCTGACGGTCGCCGGATGCTTCCAGCCCTTCAGGAATCTCCACGGCGACGGCAATTGATCCCGGAATCTGTCTGCGGATCAGGCGCAGGGTATCCTCGACCAGAGAGGCTAACGGCAAGGTCTCGCGGTGGAAATCGCGGTCGCGCGCATAGTCAAGCAGCGAACGCACGATGCGTCGGGCCCGCCATGTTTCTTCGTCAATTTGGGTGATGAGTTCGCGACGGAACTCGGCTGCCTCGCCTGTCTTGTCTTCACCGCCGGCTTCCTCAGCGAGAATCTGGGTTGAGGTGGCGATATTCGACAGTGGGTTGTTGAGTTCGTGGGCCACACCTGAGAGCAAGGTGCCGAGCGCAGCGAGCTTCTCGGAGTGCAAGAGTTGTCGCTGGTGTGTTTCCAATTCGTGAAGCACGTGGTTGAAGGCGCGGGTCAGCGATTCAATCTCGCGTTCGTCGCTCGACATCTCAAGTTTGGCCAAATGCCCGCTGGCCACCTCCTTCATCTTCCGCTCCATTTCCTTGAGCGGGCGGAGCACTCGCCGTGCCAGCAAGCCACCTATTGCGATCACCGCCAAGCCGATGAAAGAGACGGAGCCAAGCAGAATCAGGCGGTGCCGGTCAAGTTGCGCCTGCAACGCCTTGCGCTCGGCCTTGGCCCAGTCTTCGGCGATGGTGACGATTTCCTTGCCGATCTTGCGGATTCCCCCAGCCGTACCATTGTCACCTGCAGTTGGGGTTGCAGCGTATTGATCCATAAGACTGGTATAGCGATCGAGGTCGCCGCGAAGTTGTGACACCCGGGCAGCATTGCCAAGTGCAGCGAAGACCTCTGTGTGCTCGCGCAGCATGGCGCTCGCGCGGCGGACATAGGTGCGATTTTCAGTGAGATCGGCGTCCTGATGGTAGAGAAAGAAGTTCTTCTCGAAGCGTCGAATCTCCAGCGAGATGTCGAAAAAATGGGCGATGCGCTCGCCAGCGACAATTTTATGCTCCAGCAGTTTCAGCTCAATAAGCGAGAGTAGCGAAAGCGCGACCACCAGCGCCACGATCGTTGCATAACCAAAAAAGAGTTTCTGGCGGAGTGAGTTCATGCGGACGAATATCAAGAGAAATTGCATTATGCAACAATAGACATGCCTAATGCAATGTGTCATTAGTCCTCATGCTGTAGAGGTCTTCGCTGTTTGCGATATTTCTAGTTGCATCAAGCAACAGTCCTGCCGTTTAAGCAATTGATGCGCGTAGCGATATATCTCCAGATATTTCATTGGCTTGAGCAGTTTACGTGAGCATGGCACGGGGTTTGCTATGCTATAGATGTCTTTTATATCCGGAAGGACCGCTGTGCATCACCCGCTGTTGCTTACCTTTGCCATCTGCCGTTTATGGCGGAAGCTTTGAGCTGTGATGGGGAACCGTTCCGGACGCAAGGTGCTCCTTGCTGTGCGCGCGAGTCAACTCGATCAGCGATTGCTGATTTCGGCGCGCGGCCTGTGCCAGCGCATGGCTGCAGGACTCGACATCCTCGTGCTTGCCGGGAGCGATTCGCTGCCGGTCGCCATAACTGACTTTGCGCGTGAAATGCGCGACGCGGGCGTAATCTGTACCTTGACGCGCATGCCCGAGTTACAGCGGCAGGACATCGTCAGGTATGCCAATACACACGAATGTATTGTCACCGTGATGATCGATTCCCTCGCCGGCTGGGGTGCTGATGCCCCGCTCAAGGGCGACAATCCATGGCGTCAGTTGGCTTGCCCGCTTGTGACGGTTGTGCCGGCCAAAACCAAAGTTGATCCACGATTCTGATATTTAGGATGTAGCCATGACTGTTTCAATCAAAAAAATCTTCCCTTTTCTCCGCTGGTTCCCGTTGCGCCGCGACACGCTCAAGGCCGATTTCTTTGCCGGCCTGACCGTTGCCTTGGTGCTGGTGCCGCAATCGATGGCCTATGCGCAGTTGGCTGGACTGCCAGCCTACTATGGCCTCTACGCATCGTTTCTGCCGGTGATGGTGGCATCGCTGTGGGGCTCCTCAAGCCAACTCGGCACCGGACCGGTGGCCGTCGTGTCGTTATTGACCGCTTCAACGCTAGCCCCATTGGCCGTACCGGGCTCCGAACAGTTCATCGCCTTGGCGATCCTGATGGCGCTGCTGGTCGGGGTTGTCCAAATAACCCTCGGTATCTTCAAACTCGGCGTGATCGTTAACTTCCTCTCCCACCCGGTCATTGTGGGCTTCACCAACGCAGCAGCGATGATTATCGGTTTGTCCCAGGTGAACAAATTGCTCGGCGTTGCGATGGGGCGCTCCGAGTCGTTCATTAATGACATATGGGAGGTCATGAAGCAGGTAGGGGATACGCATTTGCCGACCTTGGCGATGGGGGTTGTGGCAATCATCATTATCTGGTCTGCGCGCAGATGGGCGCCAAAATTGCCAGGAGTGCTGATTGCAGTGGCAGTGACCAGTGTCGCTTCATGGGCGCTGCACTTCGAGAGAAATACTTACGGCACGATCGATCAGATTGCCGACCAGGAACTCAAGACCCAGGTCGCCCGTCAGGCGGAAGCCAATCGGCGGATCGACAATGCCAACAAGGTCGTGGCGGTAACCGCAGCCGAAGCCAAGCAGGCGCACAAGATCAGAGGCGATCACAGTGCTGAAGCGGTGACGCGCGACGCCATTCTTGAAGCGACACGAATTTCCGTCGAAATATTTGAAATGGAGGCTGGCGAGTTGAACAAGTCCCTGCGGAGCGTTCAAGTGGTTCGCGCGGTGGACGATCAGGGGAAGTTCGTCGGCATTCATGCAGCGAACCGGTTGCCGGCCGGCTTGCAAGACGATGGTGCGACTTATCACCTACGCGGCGTCAAGGACGGGAATTTCAAACTCGTCGGGGGTGGCGATGTGGTTGGCAAGATTCCCGAGGGGCTCCCCTCGATCAAGATGCCGACACTGAACTGGGATATGATCAAAAGCCTGCTTGGTGCCGCCTTTGTGATTTCCCTGGTGGGCTTCATGGAGGCAATTTCCATCGCCAAGGCCATCGCCGCCAAGACCAAGGACAAGGTTGACCCCAATCAGGAACTGATTGGGCAAGGGCTGGCCAATATTGTCGGCGCATCGACTCAGGCTTTCCCGGTTTCAGGCTCTTTTTCGCGCTCGGCGGTGAACTTCAATGCGGGTGCCAAGACTGGTATGTCGGCGGTGTTCACCGGCCTTATCGTGCTGCTGACCTTACTGTTCCTGACGCCGCTGCTTTATTTTCTACCGCAGGCGGCGCTGGCGGCCGTGATCATCATGGCCGTCGTCGGTCTGATCAACTTTAGCGCAATCAAGCATGCCTGGCTTGTGAACAAGCATGACGGGATCGCCGCCATTGTCACTTTCGTCGCTACCCTGGCTTTTGCGCCCCACCTGGACAAGGGCATCATGGTCGGTGCTGGATTGGCTTTGGTGCTTTATCTCTATCGCACCATGACGCCGCGGGTTGCCATCCTCGGTCGTTATCGCGACGGAACCTTGCGCGATGTCAAGGTGAACAACCTGCCCGCCTCCGACATCGTTACTGCCGTTCGCTTCGATGGCCGGTTGTATTTCGCCAATGTTTCATATTTTGAGGATGCCATTCTAGAGGCTGTGGCGGCCAACCCCGAAGCGCCCTATTTGCTTGTGGTCTGTGATGGTATCAACGAGGTTGACGCATCTGGCGAGGAAGTCATTCATCATCTGGTCGAGCGGCTTCACGATATCGGCGTGGTGATGATGTTTTCGGGGTTCAAGAAGCAGGTCCTGGATGTCATTCGCAAGACTGGTTTGAGCAAAACGATCGGTGAAGAATGTTTTTTCGCCACATCCGATCAGGCGCTTGAGAAAATCTACTCAGCAGTGACAAAAAATGTCGATGCACAGGATGCGTTGCGACCGCTTTCCCTGACACCGGTGGCGCCCGCCGTGCGCCCGGCGCTGGTCGCCGACGCCGGTCATGACTGAATAGAAATTGCCGGTGATCAGCAATATTCGAAGATGTTAATATTCCCGGATGCTGAGCACTCTGTTGCTATTACCGCTGGTGGGAGCCATTCTGGTTGCCTTGCTACCGGTGCTAGATCCCGCCTTGATCCGTCGGATAACGCTGATGGCGACCATGGTGGTAGCGGCCTTTGCCTGGTCGCTGCTGGTTTATTTTGATCCGGCCGTTGCCGACATTCAGTTTTACGAAGTCCATGCCTGGCACGATCGTCTCGGCTCAAGTTTCTCTCTCGGTGTCGATGGCTTTTCGTTGCCGTTGATCCTGCTGGCGACATTATTGATGCCGGTGGCCGTGGTTGCCTCGGGTACCGTCAAGCAGGGCGCCAAGTTTTACTTCTCGCTGCTCTTGCTGCTTGAGACCGCCATGCTGGGTGTTTTCATGGCGCGCGACTGGTCGCTGTTCTATGTTTTCTGGGAACTGACGCTGATCCCGCTGTTTTTCCTTATCGACCGTCTGGGCGGTCAAAACCGTCAGCGTCGGCAGAAGGCAGCACTCAACTTTGTGCTCTATACGATGGGCGGTTCAGTGTTCATGCTGCTCGCGATCCTGTTGCTTTACGATGCGGTGCCGACGCACAGTTTCAGTATGAGCGCGATTGCCGAAGCGTCGCCGGGGTTGCCGGTGGCGACGCAGGTCTGGATCTTCCTCGGCTTGTTGATCGGTTTTGGCGTCAAGATGCCGATCTTCCCTCTGCATGGCTGGTTGCCGCTTGCCCACGTCGAGGCGCCGAGTGCCGTCTCGATCCTGCTCTCGGGCATCCTGCTCAAGATGGGCTCGTATGGCCTCCTGCGCGCGGTCGAGACCTTGCCTGGTGCGGCCTTGCTGTTGCAGTCGCTGCTCGTCACGCTCGCCTTCGTCAGCATGATCTACGGTGGTGTGCTGGCCTGGAGAAGTCGCGACCTCAAGGAAATGATCGCCTATTCGTCGATCAGCCATATGGGGGTGGTGTTGCTGGGCATTGCCGCGCTCAATCCCGCCGGGTTTGCGGGCGCGACGATGCAGATGATCGCCCACGGCTTGGTCGCGGGCGCGTTGTTCTTTCTGGTTGGACTGCTCTACGAGCGTACGCATACGCGTGACATCGGCGATTACGCATCCCTGGTGCGGACCATGCCGCGCTTCGCCTTTTTCATGGTGCTGGCGCTCACTGCAGCCGTTGGTTTGCCGGGCACGGCAGGATTCATCGCCGAGTTGCACGCGCTGCTTGGCGGTTTTGCGCGCTGGGGTTTATGGATGGTAGTGCTGTCGCTATCACTCCTGATCAGTGCCGCCTACGCTTTCCGTACCGTCGGACGGCTGTTCACCGGACCGGTCAGTGCGACCATGAAAAGCGTACCCGATCTGAGCCGCACCGAAATGACGGCGGCCAGTGCGCTTGCATTCGGCATTGTCGCCATTGGCCTCTTCCCCGCCCCGGCGCTTAATCTCGTCGGAGCCTCGGTAGCGCGGCTGGCGCAGTACTTCGGAGCCTGATGTGGAACCGCCGCTGGAGATGCCGCAAGATACCCGCCAGCGCCTGGCACACTGTGTTCATCACCTCGAACATGTGCTGCCGAGCCAGGCAGCGCTCCGCGACTTTGTACACCACAATACGCTGCATGGCTTTCAACACCTGCCGTTTCCCAAGGCGCTGGTCGCCGCCAGCCAGCTGACCGGTGCGGCGGCGTGGCTGCCCGAGGACGAGTGCCGGCGTTTGTATGGTGTTGGGCGTATCGATGCTGGCGATCTTGATGCCGCATTGAATCAGCTTGCGCCGGACTGGGGTGTCGACATCGATGAAGTGCTGCTGACTGCGCCGGCGGTTTCCAGTCGCGACGTGCTGCGCGCGGGTCTGATTTATCCGCTTGGCTCGATTCCACTTCCCCTGCTCAAGTGGCAGATCGAGGAGCGTCAGGCGCTGACCCGGCTTGCCGACGAAGTGCCTGCTGCGGCACGGAAACGACTGCTGGCCAGCGGCGCTGGCGAAGTGCTCATCGTTGCCGATCTCTGGGCTGCCTGCCTCGACGTTTTCGAGCTTGACCATGCCTTCGATCATCCCGAGGAACTGCTTGAACTTTCGGTCCGTGAAGAAGAGGGTCATGCCGCCATTGCAGAGGCCAGACAGCGGTTTGCCGCTCCCGCCGCTGCACTGTGGCAGGAGCTCGCCGCAAAAGTCGGCGCCGGGCCGTCCCAAGCGGACGCCAGCACCCCCGTGGGGGGCAGCGAGCCGGGGTTGCGAGCGTGGGGGGCCAACAAAGTCGGCGCTGGCTGGACGGTGGGTGCACTTCTCAAGGCGCTCACCGCCGAAGACGCATTGGAGCGGGTGCGCTCGCTTCTGCTGCGTCATCTCGGGGCGCATCTCGATCAAGGCCTCGCACCATGGAACAATCCGGCACGGCCACAGGGTTTCTATGCTGCCTGGCGGGCAAGTGCCCAGCGCGACATCATCTGGGAACTGGAGTCTTTGCCCGAAGCGCGATCAGAAATCTCCCGACTGCCGGACGATGCGGGCGACTGTGTCATTGCCGTATTGACCCGGCTGGGTTTGCCCGAAGACCGCTGGCCAGCCTACCTTGAGTGCTTGGCGCTGGAACTGCCGGGCTGGTCGGGCATGTTCCTCTGGCGCCACAATCATCCAGGGTATGCCGGTACCAAAGATGTGCCGGTGGCGATGATGGACTACCTTGCCGTGCGGCTGGTGCTCGAGAGCCTGGTTGCTGCGGATTGCGCGCGTCGCCACTGGAATGTCGAGCTGAATCTGACCGATCTCGGTGAATATTTTCATCGCCATCCTGCCGAGTTATGGGTGCGTCATGCCGTGCACAGCGGCGAATTGCCGGAGTATTTACTCGACCTGATTGCCCCGCATCTGCCGGCTACGGGTGATGCCGCGCTGCCACAGGTGCCCGGTTTGTGGGTGTGGCTGGCCAGGCATGTCGAGGCTTGGCGCGCGACGCCGACGGTCGAGCAGCAGGCGAGCCACAGCTTGCCGCGTTCAGTCTGGCCGCTGTTCCGGCTGGTTCAGCACCTGGGATTGTCCGGCAATGAATTGCGCGCGTTTGGTCGTAGCGGAGCCGAAGCGATGCTGGCTTGCCTTGACCGGCTCGACCAGTACCAGCGTGGCTTCGTCTGGCTTAACGCCTACGAACGACATTACCGCGAACAGATTTTCGCTGGCCTGGCCGCGAACCATGGCCGTTGGCCGGGACACCAGGCTGGCGGTGGCCCGACCGCGCAACTGGTTTTTTGCATGGACGACCGCGAGGAGGGCATGCGCCGTCACCTCGAAGAGGTCAATCCCCAGCTCGAAACGCTTGGCGGCGCGGCACACTTTGCCGTGTTCCAGAATTACTATGGTTTGGACGATAGTGAGCCGACGCCGCTGTGTCCGGTGGTGCCTGAAGTGATCGTGCCATCGCACAATGTGCATGAAGTGCCACGTGCCGATGCAGCAGCTGTGGCTGAAGAGCACCGCCGGCGCAACCGGTACCGGTTGCGCTGGCAGGACCGCCTGCATCAGGTGACGCGCACACGCCTGGTCGGTGGCACGCTGCTTTCCATTCTGGCGTCGCCGCTGGCCTTTGCCGGTACTTTGCTGCATTCATTCGCTCCGGGTGCCTACGGGCGCATCAGTGCCAATTTGCGCCGCAGCTTCGACTTGCCGGTTGCGACGCAGCTCGACCTCAATGCGGCCGCGGATGCCAGACCGGCGACGCCGGCACTTCCCCGTGATGGCTTCACTGACAGCGAACAGGCCGAGCGGATTGCCGGCTTCCTTACCAGCCTGGGCCTGACGAAGAGCTTTGCACCGCTGGTGGTCATCATGGGCCACGGTGCCAACAGCCTGAATAATCCGCATCTGTCGGCCTACGATTGCGGTGCCTGTGCCGGTCGCCATTCCGGTCCCAATGCGCGCCTTTTCGCCGCCATGGCGAATCGCTCTGAAGTGCGCGCTCTGATGCGCGGGCGCGGCATCGACATTCCTGACACGACCTGGTTTCTCGGTGCCGAGCACAACACTACCGATGACCTGATCACCTGGTACGACACCGAGGATATCGCCGTCTCGCTAGCGCCGACTTTTGCGCAGCTCGACCGTGATCTGGTCCTGGCGGTGCAGGCCCACGCGCAGGAGCGCTGCCGCCGGCTCTATTCCGCGCCGCTGGATCTGGACCAGGCCGCCGCCTTGCGCCATGCCTGGGAGCGCCGCAACGACTGGTCGCAGGCCCGCCCCGAACTCGGGCATGCAACCAATGCCTGTGCCTTTTTCGGTCGCCGCGCCATGAGCCGTGGCGCCTTCTTTGACCGCCGCTCTTTTCTGATTTCCTATGATCCAACGCAGGACCCGGATGGCAAGGTGCTCGAACGCCACCTGCTGATCAACGGCGCGGTCGGCGCCGGCATCAGCCTGGAATATTTTTTCTCGACGGTGAACAACGAACAGTTCGGCTGCGGCAGCAAGGTCACCCACAATGTCGCGGGTTATTTCGGCGTCATGCAGGGCGCATCCTCTGATCTCGCGACGGGGCTGCCGAAACAGATGATCGAGGTGCACGAGGCGATGCGGCTGCTGGTGGTGATCGAGCAGACACTCGACATCATCACCGCTGTTTACCAGCGCCAGCCGCCGCTGCAGGAACTGGTCGGCAACGGCTGGGTGATCGTTGCGGCGAAGGACCCGCAAACTGGGGCGATTCACCAGTTTGACCCGGCCAGCGGCTGGCTGCCGTGGCAAGGCGAGCTTGCGGTGGAGACAGTGAAACAGTCAGTCGACTGGTTCGCGGGCCATCGCGAGCCGTTGCCGCCGGTGTTGCTGGAACGTCCGCTGGAGACTGTCACGCCATGAACTGTCTGTTCATCCTTGTCATACTGATTCCCCTGTTGCCGCTGCTGGCGGCGGGCGGCATTACGGCTTACATCCTTTCCGGACAGGCGCGGGGCGATGCTGGTGAGCCGCCGACGGCACGGCTTGCCGAAGCTGCGGTTTGGCTCGCGCTGCTTGGCCTCCTTGGCCTCGATACGCTGGCACTGATCGAGGGGGCGCCCGGCCACATGGTCATTGGCACCTGGTTCGCCAGTGGCGACTTTACTATCCCGATCTCCTTTGTCCTTGATGGCCTTTCCCTGTCTTACGCAACGCTGGTGGCGCTGATTGGCCTGGTGACCTTGCGCTTTTCGCGCCACTATCTCCATCGCGAACCCGGCTTTCACCGTTTTTACATCTTCATGTGCGTGTTTCTCGCTGGCATGCTGTTGATCGTGTTGTCGGGCAACGCGGTACTGACCTTCGTTGGCTGGGAGTTTGCGGGTATCAGTTCGTTTCTGTTGATTGGCTATGCTTATGACCGGCCAGTGGCGACGGGCAACGCGTTGTGGGCCTTCATTACCAACCGCATTGGCGATGCCGGGTTCATTCTGGGCATCGCTCTTGCCGCGTGGTGGCTGGGCTCGGTCGAGTGGGCGGAGCTGGGGAACTGGGCAGACAATGCCAGTGTCTTCGACAAGGTCACGGCGCGGCTGGTTTTGTTTGGTTTTCTGCTGGCTGCCGTGATCAAGTCAGCGCAGTTCCCTTTTTCAACGTGGATCGCCCGCGCCCTTGAGGGGCCGACACCGTCCTCGGCCATTTTCTACGGTGCGGTGATGGTTCATGCTGGCGTCTATCTGGTGCTCCGGCTCGAACCGGTGTTGTTGCATGTGCCGGGCGTGATGGTCGCTCTCGCTATAGTTGGCGCGCTTACTGCGCTTTATGGTTGGCTGGTGGGCCTCGTCCAGACCGACGTCAAATCCTCGCTGATTTTCGCCACCACGACCCAGGTCGGGCTGATGTTCCTCGCCTGCGGCCTTGGCTGGTTCCAGGTCGCCGCCTGGCATATGGGACTGCACACGATCTGGCGCGCCTACCAGTTTCTGTTGGCGCCGTCCTACATGCATCTGGTCACGGAAAAAGCCAGGCCGGTACCCGCCTGGCTGGCCGGCCGGCAGTGGCTGTACACCGCTGCACTGCAGCGTTTCTGGCTTGACCAGTTGGTGGTGAGTACCCTGGTTCGCCCTACTCGCGCAGTGGGCAGGGACATGCGCGATTTTGACGATAACGTGCTCGCCCACCTCGTTGGCATGCCGGCGCGACACCGCGCTGGTGCATTCAACGAGGTCGACCGGGATAAGGTGATTCTCGGTCACGGACTGGCCGGTGCCTTACTCGTTTGGGTTGCCGAGCGTCTGCACCGTTTCGAATCGCGCCTCGTCATGCGGCAGGGTGCCGGGCCTTTGGTGGGTGCGATGCGTCGCGCCGGAGAGTATTTGCTGGTCCTGGAGGCACTGCTGGAACGGCCACGCTATTTGATATTGCTGGTGGTTGCCATCTTCGTCATCATCCTATGACCACCCAAACCTTTTTTCTTCCTGTTCTGTGCGCCTTCAGGTGCATGGAAATGTTGCTGGTCACAAACGATCAGTTGGAGGCAAGGTCGTGACCGAGATTCTCTGGACACAGCAGGCTAGTTGGCCGATTCTTGCGTTGCTGCAGTTGCTGCCGCTCGCCGGAGCGATCATCATTCTTGCGCTGGGCGAACGCACCATTGCTGTGGCTTTGGGGCGCGTTGTTGCACTGGCAGAGTTGTGGCTTGGTTTCATTCTCTATCAGCATATCGACGCGGCAGAACCGGCAATGCAGTTGGCCGAGCGCATCGACAGGCTCGGCTACCATGTCGCCGCCGACGGCATCACGGCCCTGTTCGTGTTGCTGACAGCGCTGATCGCCGTGCTGATGACTCTTTACGGTCTGGTCCGTGGCCTGGCTCAGCCCGGCCGGTTGATGGCGCTGATCTTGCTTGCCGAGGCGGCATTGATGGCCATGCTGGTCACGATGAATCTATTGTGGTTCGTGCTGTTCTCGGTAGTCGAACTGGCCTTGGCCGGTTATTTGATTGGCCACTGGTCGACTTCAACCAGGGAAAATCGCCTGTTGGCCATGACCCGCTTCCTGCAGTTCCAGGGTGTCGGGGTGCTGCTCCTGGTGGGGGGCGTGTTCATCCTTGCCTGGGATCATGCCAGCGTTACCGGCTACTGGAGCTTCGACTTGTTTGACCTCAGCAAGGCGTCGGCGCAAAGGCGTTTCCAGTCAGTCGCCTTCTTTCTGCTGTTCTTCGGTCTGGCAGTACGAACTCCGCTGTTCCCGCTGCACGGTTGGCTGCCACATGTCGCCCATCGCGGCATGGTCGCAATCGCTCCCTCTCTGTTGCTGGGTGTCAAGATCGGCATCTACGGCATGTTGCGGTTCCTTTTGCCACTGACTGCGGAGGCCGTGCAGGTCTGGCAGAACGCCATTGTCGGCTTCGCCATGGTCGGCGTTTTCTATGCAGCGATCCTGGCCTTCCTGCAAACCAACCTACGCCGCCTGCTGTCATTCGCCGTAATCAGCCACACCGGGCTCATCGTGATCGGGCTATTCAGCCTGCATCCACTGGGCTTGACCGGAGCGGTGTTGCTGACAGTAAACTTCGGTCTGGCTGTGACGGTGATGCTGTTCATGGTCGGTTTCGTATACCGGCGGACGCGCACGACCGACCTGGCCAAGCTTGGTGGCCTTTTCGAGCGAATTCCCTTCATTGCGTTCTGCTTTCTCGTTGGGGGGTTTTCCATTGTCGGCATGCCCGGCACACCGGGATTCGATGCCGTTCATTTCGTGCTTGAGGCAGCCATGGAACGCTTTGGTGCATTGCCGACAGTCGCGGCGGCGCTTGGTAACGTCATCGCTGCCGGCTTCCTGCTCTGGGCATTTCAGAAAGCCTTCCTGGCACCGCGGCCAGAAGGGGAGAGTTCAGCCATCGAACGTACCTTGCCAATGGAATACCTGGTGGGGGGCATTGTCGTCTCGGTATTGTTGGTGGCTGGCTTTTACTTCGAGCCCTGGCTCAACCTGATCGAGCCTGCGCTCCATGCCCTTGCTGCGCGATTTGGCGATGGATAATTTTCCTGTACTTTCCCTCCTGTTCCTGACGCTGCCTGGCGGTGCGCTGCTGGCTTGGCTGCTGCCGCGGCCGGGGTGGGCGCGCGGCATCGCGCTTACCACAGCGCTGATTGATCTGGTTATTGCGTTAGCGGCTGTGTATCTTTTCGATCCCCAGCAATCAGGGTTCCAGCTGGTTGAGAAATACGACTGGATTCCTGGCCTCAATGTCCACTACCTGGTCGGCGTCGACGGCATCTCGATTCTCTTTTTGCCGGCTGCGGTGCTGCTGTTCATCGGCGTCATACTTGCTTCCTGGAACAGCGTGCATACGCTGCCGCGGCTTTACTACAGCTTGCTGATGCTGCTTGAGACGGCGACCCTGGGTGTGTTTTGCGCCCTTGATACGGTGCTGTTCTTCCTCTTCTGGGAATTTACGCTGGTGCCGCTGTATTTCCTGGTGAGCCTCTGGGGTGTCGGTGCCAACCGCCGCCATGCCGCGATGAAATACACCCTGGTGATGCTGGCCGGCGGCATTCCGTTGCTGTTTGGCATCCTTATCCTCGCCTTTGGTGCGGCGGCTGCCGGAGGCCCGTTGGTGTTCGATCTGCCGACGCTGCTGGCGACGCCGCTGCCGACCAGTACCCAATACCTCGTGTTCCTGCTCCTATTGATTGGATTCGGTGTCAAGGTGCCCCTGTTTCCGCTGCATACCTGGTTGCCCTTGATCGCGATGGAAGGACCGGCTGCGGTGGCTGCGCTGCTGACCGGCATGAAACTGGGTGTCTTTGGTCTGATTCGCTTTGCCATACCGTTGGCGCCAACCGCGGCACAGGATCTGCATTGGCTGCTGGCGGGGCTCGGCGTGGTGGCGATCATTTACGGGGCGCTTGCCGCGCTGGCACAGACCAATCTCAGGCGCATGCTTGCCTATGCCAGTCTCTCTCATCTCGGTCTTGTCTTGCTCGGGCTGGCTTCCTTCAACATGCAGGGGTTACAGGGTGCAGTGCTGCAACTGCTCAACTTTGCCATCGTTGCCGGCGGACTCTTTCTGCTTGCCAGCCATCTGCATCACCGGACCGGTTCGACCGACATCGCCAACCTCGGCGGCGCCGCACGCAGCATGCCACTGTTGGCAAGTTTCTTTTTGCTTTATGGCTTGGCGAGCATGGGTTTGCCAGGCACTTCGGGTTTTCCTGCGGAACTCCTTATTTTGATGTCTACCTTTAAAAGCCACGCCGGTGCAGGGCTTGCTGCCCTTTTTGGTATGGTGGTCGGGGCGGCCTATTTCCTCAGCATCTATCGTCGTGCATTTTTTGGTCCGGCATCCCGACAAGCCGTAATTGAGGCAGAAGATTTGCGGCCGCGGGAATACTGGTTAGCGCTGACTTTTGCGCTCCTGATCATTTTCTTTGGGCTTTTCCCGGCGTTGCTACTCGACCTGATGCAACCGGCGGCGGAAGCCTGGATCAGGCGACTGGGTTGACCAAAAGAAAAGGGCGCCGCTGTTGCGGCGCCCTTTTGCTGGGGGATGCGGTCTTATCCTGCCGCAGGCGTCATTTTATCGCCGAACAAATTGAAATGGTGGCGTGCGACATTTGCACGAGGCTGCCGGCGTTCCGGCGTTGCCGCACGGCCTTGCTCGGTGTACATCTTGCCAAGTTGCAGATGAGCCTCGCGACGGGTTGACATGATTCCGCCTGCCACAGGGGAGGCTTGTTGTTCAAGACTGAGCCGACTTTCTGTTACCGCTTCGATGTCGGGGGCGGCATAGAAGTTGCCAAGTTGCAGATGCGCCTCGCGATGGGTTGGGAGCGAGGCAAAGGAGCTTTTCAAGGCATGTAGTATGGTTTTCATGGCGGCGGTCCTTAGTGATGTATACGTAAATAAACGCACAAATCGTGCCAGCATGAGATATCCATTTATGTTGTTGAAACGAAATAGAAATGTAGCATGGGCAACATTTCTATTTCGCGTTGCGAAATGCAGCTAATGTGCGGATAAGATCATAACCACCTGATTTATAAAGTATATAAACTTCGTTGCAATTTGCTCAATTTGTTGCGAATTGCATCGCCACTTTTCTGGGTGCAATTGCTTCCAGCGTGCGCGAGCGCCAGTCAAGAACGGCGGTACGCGTCGCCATCTTGCTGGCGAGTTCCGGAAAGTCGGCCTTGATGATATCGATGGCGAATTGCGCCAGGAAGCGGCTCTTGATTTCGGCGCGAGCCCGGTCGACGCCGATGTCATCGTAGAGCACCGAACTGAACAGCAAAAAGCCGTCGTCCGGAATGCGGCCGGCTTGCATGTTGGCCTGGATGATGCCAGCGGCACGGCGGATCGGCTGACCGAGATTCGGGCTGTAGGGACCGATGATCAACGCCAGGTTGGGGGTGTGCAGGAAGTCGAAGCCGCGACCGACGCAGATCATCCATTCGCGGTGTTCAATGTCCAGATGGCGTTCGTTGCGCTGAATTTGCTCACGCACCGAATCAATTCGTTTCAAGTTGCCGTAGAGCAACGGCAGGAGATCGTTGCGCATCTGCTCCGGCATGTCAGGCAAAATCGTGGCGAGTCGTGGTCCCAATTCGCCACGCTCCTTTTCCGTGAGCGTGGATAGGTCCAATTTCTCGCCATTGACACCATGCACGATCAACGCATCCTCATCGGTTTCGAAGCCGCATACCAGGGGATACACGGTACGGTGTGCCGCCCCGAAGATGTGCTGGATCTGGCGGCGGATATTGTACATATGCGCAATGGCCGCCTCGGTATCGTAATTGAAGCCGGCACAGCCACGCTCGGGACTGCCCTTGGAGTAATGGTAATTGATGAGAAACAGTACACGACGACCGCTGCTAACCATGCGATGCACATGGTGCGCTACGACTTCGCCCAGATGCGGCCAGCCCAGATCGAAAATACCGCCGAGGTTGCGGAATGGCAACAGGATGCCTACCGGAGTATTGGTGGCGGCAGGGATGTTGACACGCCCGTCCATGCACTTGAGCGCGGCGATGGCAGTGGGATGCTCGGCAAAGTAGCGCTCTCTTGCCAGGCAGGCCTCCGGGCTGCGGAAGTCGGCGCCGTGGCGATCAGCGAGATCGAATACCCAGTCGATGCGCTGCTGAATGGGTTTGCTGTGGATGTCCATGTTGTCTCCTAAAGTTGCGCTTCAAGGATGCTGGTAATTTCAGCATCGGTCAGCGTGATCGGGTTGGTTTTCATGCTGTTGCCGCGGCTGGCGGCGACTATGCGGGGCAGGTCGCTGCGGGTGATGCGGTAATCGGAAAGACGAGGCAGGGCGAGGTGGGCCTGCCATTGAAACAGGGTATCGAGCAGAAAGGCGCGTGCCGCAGCACCATTCAGCCCCTTTTGCATGGCGAAGCGACGGCCGATCTCGGCATATTTCGGCAAGGCCGGATGATCGGGCGCGCGCTCTTCCAGCGCCTTGATATTCACCGCCGTGGCGCTGGCGAGCAGTGCGCCGCAGGCCACCCCATGCGGAATCGGGAAAAAGGCACCGAGCGGGGCGGCCAGGCCATGCACGGCACCCAGACCGGTTTGCGCGAGGCAGATGCCCGATGTCAATGAGGCATAGGCCATCTTCTCGCGGGCTGCCGCCGACTGCTCGTCATACAGGGAGATAAGTGCATCTTTCACGGCCATGATGCCGGAGCGCGCCAGTGCATCGGTCAGCGGATTGGCGCGTGTCGACACGAAGGATTCGAGCAATTGGGTGAAAGCGTCCATGCCGTTGGCGGCGATCTGTTGTGGCGGACAGGTGGCGATCAGGTCGGGATCGACGATGGCCCACTCCGCGACCAGTTTGTCGTCACGGAAGGATTTCTTGAACTGGCCTTCGAGCGACAGTACAGCGTTCCTGGTTGCCTCTGAGCCGGTGCCGGCCGTGGTCGGCACGGCGATAAAGGGTGTCGCCGGGCCACGGTAGGTGAGTTCGGGACCAACCCCTTCGAGGTGATCCATTATCGAGTTGCCGGGCTTGAGCAGGCCAGCGATCGCCTTGGCCGCATCGAGTGCGCTGCCGCCGCCGATCCCGATCACTGCGTCAAATGGCGTGTCGCGCAATGCGGCGACGGTGGCGTCGATAAAAGTCGGCGCTGGCTCGACGGCGACTTTGATGATTTCCCAACTGCAGCCGCGCTGACGCAGGGCATCGAGCAGTTTGCTGGTATGGGACGAAGCGAGAAAGCTCTGTGCGCCGGTGACCAGCAGCAGATGCGTGCCGTAACCAGCAGCAATTTCGGGGACTTTGGCCAGGCTGCCACTGCCGAATTCGATGCGTGGCAAACGGGCGATGGAGAAGGCGGAAATCATGTGCGGTTCATGCGTGAAAATGCGCAGCTCGGGTATCATCGCTGCAACCCAAATCCCGAAAGGAATCGCGATGCAAACCACGCCAGATGATGCTGCCGCCAGCAAGTTGTACACCGCCACCCTCGTGCGCTCGCAGCGCATCACTCCACCGGATTCCCCGGAAGAAGTGCGCCACTTGGTGCTGCACCGCGATGGCAAAGCGTTTGACGGCAAGATGGGGCAGTGCATCCGCGTCATGGCGCCGGGGCAATATGGCAACAAGTATCACCCGCGCCTGTACCTGATCGCCGAGCCGGGCAGCGAGCACGATGATGGCACCGAGTTTGCCATTTGCGTGAAGCGCCACAACTACATTGACGACTTCAATGGCGAGCGTTATCCGGGTATCGCTTCCAACTATCTGTGTGATCTGCCGGTCGGCGCAACGGTCGAGTTTTCCGGTCCCGTCGGTTATCCATTCACCATGCCGGAGAGCCGCAAGGCGGGCATCATCATGATCGGCATGGGAACGGGCATCGCGCCGTTCCGGGTGATGATTCGCACGATCTATGAGAAGTATGGCAGTTGGGAAGGCAAGGTGCGTCTCTTCTACGGCGCGAAGAGCGGCCTCGAAATGCTTTACATGAACGATGCAAACAAGGATCTGGCGCAATATGTCTATCAACCTACTTTCAAGGCTTTTCAGGCCATTAGTCCGCGTCCGGCGTTTGACGTTCCAGCCGAACTGGACAAGGCGCTGGAGCAGAATGCTGCCGAGGTGTGGGAAATGGTGCAAAGCCCGGATACCCATGTCTATGTGGCAGGCGTAAACGACATGTTGCCGCTTGTTGAAAAGGCGCTGGCCGGGATTGCCGGTTCCGTTGCCGCGTGGGCAAAAGTGAAAAAATCCTTGCAGGACAGTGACCGCTGGCATGAGGTGCTGTTCTGATTGACGCTGTTTCTGGCGGTCGGCGGTCGCGCAAAAACCAATAAACGCAACACCGTTTATTAAGGACGAAAAAAAGCCCGCCCCGCGATGACCAGCGGGGCGGGCTTTTTGTATCAACGGCCGGTAATGGTGTACTTGCCGTCCGCGAACTTCACGTTCGCATCAAGGAAGTAAGCGTTGAATTTCCCATCGAGGAAGTTCGTCGTGTCATACGCTTCGCCGGAGCGGGCACCGGTTGCGCATGTGAATACCACGGGCTTGCCTCGCGGTATGGTGGCGAACTTGTCCTCGACCTCGGCTACCGGGATGTTGATCGCGCCAGGGAAGGAACCCAGCGCGAATTCTTTGGCGGCGCGGACATCCACTATCAGAATCTGCGAGGGGTTCTCTTTCAGGATGCGCTCGAAGGAAGCGACGCTGATGCTGCCCTTTTCCTTGCCGGGCTGGATGTCCAGCGCACCGGTTTTTGCCGGCGCAGCGGCGGCAGCGGCTGGGGCGGCGGCAGGTGCAGCAGCAGCCGGTGCGGCGCCAAATTTGGCGGCCCATTCAGGATAGCCTTCGGTGTATTTCCTGACATTCGTGTAGCCGAGGGCCTTGGCCTTCTTCGCCGATTTTTCGGAAAGATCGCACGCCAGGCCACCGCAGAAGAAAACCATCGGAGTTGCCTTGTCCTTCGGCAGCTTGTCGGTCATCTTGTCGAACTTGGAGTCCGAGATGTTGATGGAGCCGGGGATGGTGCCTTGCGCGAAGGGGCGCTCGGGACGTGAATCGATCAGGACGAGGTTGGCCTTGGCGTCGAGCTGCTTCTTGATGTATTCGGCGCTGACCGACAGAAGCTCGCCTTTGGCAGCCCAGTCGGGTTCGCCAGCCGCATAGACCTTGATGTTCTTGTAGCCAAGCTTGTCAGCCTTGAAGGCGGAGCTGTGGGACAGTTCACATTCAAAGCCGCCACAGTAAAAGATCAGTTCCCGGTTCTTGTCGGCCGGCAACTTGGCGGTCATCTTGTCAAAGCTCGAATCCGGAATGCTGATAGCGGCGGGAATGTGGCCATCGTCATAACGGCGTGCGGCCGGGCGCGAGTCGATCACCAGTGCGCCGGCGCTTCTTTCGCGGGGCAGTGAAGCATGCGGCTTGACATAGGCGTAGTCGACTATGTTTTTCCACTGGGTGAACTTATGCGCCGCCGCTGCAGGAGCCGCAGGCTTGGCCTCGCCACCGGGACTTTGCGCCATCTGCGCGCAACCGGCAGAAAAGGCTACGGAAACAACAACGGCAAGTAATTTAAGCTTCATCATGTGTTAGCTCCTTGGTTGTGAATCACAAAACAGTGAATTTTTCAGTCGATTCGTTGTAGCGCACGAGCGCGTACCAAGCAAACAGCAGACCGCCGCCGATGAACAGCGTCCAGCCCCAGCCGTGCAGCATTTCGGGCCAGTAGGCCTGGAAGCCGACGGCGGTGGCTTCGTAGTTCTCCATGTTCTCATCGTCAAACGAGGTGATGCCGGTGCTTTTCAGCACTGCGCTGGCGATCGAGCCAATCCAGGCGAAGAAGAACATCGCCACCCACAGCTTGAGGTGGCCCTCGCCCATCCGCCACAGCGAGCCGGAAGCGCAGCCGCCAGCGAAGATCATGCCGATGCCGAAAATCACCCCGCCGACCAACGAGCCGATCCAGAAGGTGGCTGGGACTGCGCTATAGGGATCGATCACACCCTTCTGGAACAGCAGTGCGGCGATCGGAATGCCGATCGCCAGCGCGAGGATGACGGCCTTGGTCATGTCGCCCTCGGCAGTCATGAAGGGTTCGCGGAAGGCGCGAGCGAAGCACAGGCGCGAACGGTGCATGACGAAGCCGATGGCGAAGCCCAACAGCACGATGATAGCGCGGGTGGCCAGCACGGTGTCGGGCGAGCCAAACCAGCCGACCGCCCAAACGATCACGCCGACCAGGACGGCCAGGCCGATGAACGGGTAGAGATTGACAAGTCCCTGCGGGGCATTCAACGTGGGCGGCGCTTTCATACCCCATTCGATATTCTCGAGGGTCCAGAGCAGCAGTTTCAGGCCGACCACCGCGCCAACCAGTAGCCCGACCCCCATGGTCCAGCCAGCGGGGGATGAATGGAGGACGGGGTTGAAAAAACCACCGGTCGTGCAGCCGCCGGCAAACGAAGCGCCGATGCCCATCAGGCTGCCGCCCAGTGCCGCCCAGATGACTTCGAGTTTGGGCGGACGGCTGATCTGGAATTGCCGGGACATTAGCGCCGCAGCGAAAGCGCCCACCAGCAGCATGATGTTCATCAGCGACATGCGGTGGGAGAGTATGTCTTCCTTCGGTATCGGCACATCCAGCAGCGGCCCCAACCCGATTGCATGGTTGATGATGTCGCCCCAGTAGCGGACGCCGCCAAAGACGCCCCAGACCATACCGCTGACCATCAGTCCGACAACCACCATCACCAACAAGATCGCGCCCAGAAAATGCGACCACTCTTCGACGAAGATTTTTTCGTAATCGGCCTTGAAGCCCGACAGCCAACCGCTTTCTGTGCTCATGCACACCCCTCCGGAATGATTATTTGCTAACAAAAACCTGCCCGATCCGCTCGGGCCGGCGGAAGATTAGTCGACAATCAGGTAATGATCAACAAATCAGTGCTTAGCTGCAACTGGCGGGGGCTTCGCCGTCCTTGGAGCTCCTCATGATGAAGGTTTTGACGTCAGCAGTCAGTTCCTGCTCTGGCCGTTCGGCAAATTTGGCAGCGGCCTTGTTGGTGGCCTTGATGCTGTCACGATACTGCTTGCTGAAGTACTGGCTCACCGTATCTTTGCCCTTGTTGTGCTTGTCGGCCAGCAAGTAAGCCGTCCACTCCGCCTTGGTCCTGTCGATCGGCTGAACCGTGATCTTTGCGGTGGTGTGGCAGGCCGTGCAGATGCTGCGGTAATAGATTCGGCCAACTTTCCAGTCGGGCTCGTAAGCTTGCGCGACGGGGGCGAACATGACGGCAGCAAGTAAAGGCAGGGTAAGATGAATTCTGTTCATGCGCTTCTCCTTTAATGGTGGTGCAAGCGGTACATTAGGTTAATAACAATATCATCAGTGCGGCCAAAAATAAATCGGCCAATCAGGTCAACTATTTAATTCTAACCCTTGTAATACTGATTCTCAGAGGGCTACCCACTACCCATACCCCCAAAGGCATACCCCTGAAGAGTAGGGGCATGCTGTAACCCCTTAGGCTAGCTATAGCCCCGAAGGGTAGTTGCATTGCAGCAACTAGAGGAATAAATTCGCCCCGCTTGGCTATCTGAAAGGGAGACATCATGCTGCGCATGCGTTCTGCAGTCGCAATATTCGCCGGGGCTCTGTTGGGCGCCGTATTATCTGTTACAAATCTGGCACAGGCCACGGTTGCGCGACAGACCGCACCGAGCCCCACGGCTGACCATAGCAAGTTCAAAGAATTGCAGAAGGAATTCAAGTCTGGCCCCGAGGTTACCAAGGCTTGCCTGTCTTGCCACACCGAGGCCGCTAAGCAGGTGCATCTCACCAAACACTGGACCTGGGAGTTCATCAATACCGAGAAGAACCAGAAACTGGGCAAGAAGAACGTGCTCAACAACTTCTGCATCTCGACTGGTAAAAACACGCCGTACTGTACTACCTGCCACGTCGGTTATGGCTGGAAGGACGACAGTTTCGATTTCTCATCCGAGGCGAATGTCGACTGTCTGGTCTGCCACGACACGACCCTGACCTACACGAAACAGCCCGGTCTGGCTGGCCATGTGGTGGGACAGGACATGGAGTTTCCTAAAGGATCGGGCAAGATTATCAAGGCGCTCAATTTGAGCAATATCGCCCAGAATGTAGGCAAGTCGAGTCGCGACACCTGCGGCGTTTGTCACTTCTTTGGCGGCGGCGGCGATGGCGTCAAGCATGGCGATATGGATAGTTCGCTATACGCGCCCGAAAAAAATGTGGATGTCCACATGGACGTGGATGGCCTTAATTTCGTCTGCGCCACCTGTCACCAGACGTCGAGTCACGACATACCGGGCAGCCGTTACACGCCGACGGCCAAGGACAAGGGCGGCGCGCACATGCGCGGCAAGAGCGAGGGGCAAAACCCGGCGACCTGTGTGGCCTGCCATGATTCCAAGCCGCACAAGGACAGCAAGAACAAGCACGCGGTACGCTTGAATAACCATACCGAAAAGCTCGCTTGCCAGACCTGCCATATTCCTGCCTTCGCTCGTGGCGGAGTTGCTACCAAGATGAATTGGGACTGGTCGACGGCGGGTCAGATGGGGCCGGATGGCAAACCCATGGTCAAGAAAGACGACCACGGCCATGCCATTTACGACACACGCAAAGGCGACTTCATCCTGGGTGAAAACGTCAAGCCCGAGTATTACTGGTTCAATGGCGGAGTGACCTACACGTTGCTGGGCGACAAGATCGAGAAGGGCGACAAGCCGGTTGGCATCAACAAGATCGAGGGTAGCCCGACAGATGGCAAGTCGCTGATCTGGCCGTTCAAGGTGATGCGTGGTAAGCAACCCTACGATCCGGAAAACCATACCTTGATCACGCCGCACACCGCCGGCCCCAAGTCTGATGGCGGCTACTGGACCAACTTCGACTGGGAACGGGCCGCTGCGCAAGGTATGAAGGACAGAGGCGCACCGTTCTCCGGTAAGGTTGACTTCATTAATACCGAGATGTACTGGCCGGTAGCGCATATGGTGGCGACCAAGGATAAGTCGGTGGGCTGTAACGAGTGTCACGCCAAGGACGGCCGCCTGAATGGCGTCAAGGGCATTTACATTCCCGGCCGCGATGCCAACCCGCTGATCGATAAAGCCGCCTGGCTGCTTGCCCTGCTGACCCTGGTCGGCGTACTGGTGCATGCCGCGATCCGTATCTTTGCTAGCAAGAAACACTGAGGAGAAAAAGATGGTTGAACGTGTATATATCTTCAAGCGATTCGAGCGCTTCTGGCACTGGGCTCAAGCCGCGCTGATCATGTTCCTGCTGCTCACCGGTTTCGAGATTCACGGCACTTATAGTAATTTCGGCTTCGAAAAGGCTGTAGAGCTCCACACCATTGCTGCCTGGTCGCTGGTCGGTTTGTGGACCTTCGCCGTGTTCTGGCACTTCACCACAGGTGAGTGGAAGCAGTACATCCCGACAACCAAGCGGGTCACCGAGATGGTGCGCTTTTACACGGTGGGCATTTTCAATGGCGAAGCTCACCCGTTCAAGCAGACGGCGCTTTCCAAGCACAATCCGCTGCAGCGTCTGGCCTACCTTGGGGTGTTGCTCGTCATGAACCCGCTGATCTGGATTTCTGGCTGGTTCCTGCTCTTCTACGGCAGCTGGGCTAGCTGGGGATTCGGCGATCTCACTCTGGAACTAGTAGCCACTGCGCATGTGCTGGGTGCCTTCATGATCCTGCTGTTCCTCATCGTCCATGTTTACCTGACCACCACGGGTCACACCCCGCTGGCGCACATCAAGGCGATGATCACCGGCTGGGAAGAGAAGCACTAAGGATTGCTTTGCAGCAGTTGTAGAAATAGCGAACAGAGTCCCCGCCAAGGCGGGGATTCTGTTTTATGGAGACGGATTTGCGCCGTACCCCATGCGGGGCATTTCATACCCGCTGCGGGGCACTCCGTCCCGCCAGCGCCGACTTTTGTATTTAGCTTGAAACCTTTTGCTGCGCTTCTTTTTCATGGCGGCGGAAGGCGACAAACAGCGCCAGGTCATAGGCGATCTTCAGCGCACCACAAGCGACCAGCGGTGCCGCTAACCAGCCGGCGGCGAACAGGGCGCCACCTAGCGACGGGCTCAAAGCGGCGGCCAGGCTGCGCGGCACGGTGGTGAAACTGGCGGCAGCGGCGCGTTCCGGTGGTGTGACGACGGCCATGACGAAAGCCGAGCGGGTGGGCACATCCATTTGCGACAACGCGCTGCGCACCAGTAACAGGCCGAGAGCCACGGGCAGGCTGTCCGCGAACGCAGCCAGGATCAGGCAGATACTGGCCGGCGTGTGGGTAAACACCATGGTGTTGATCAGACCGATGCGCTTGGCTACCCAGGGTGCGGCCAACTGCGAAGCGGCGGTAAGCAAGCCGGCCCAGAAAAAGAACGATCCGGCAGCAGCCAGCGAAAGCTCGAAGCGTTGAAAGAGCCACAGGGCCAGCAGTGAATTAACCACCAGCCCGCCGGCAAAGGCATCCACCGAAAACAGGGCGGCAAGCCTGATGACGACGCCGCGCGAGGCGCCCAGCGGAGCGGGCGGACGAGGTTGCTCATGCGGCTGCGGCTCGGGCAGTTTCCGGTACAACAGCCAGACCGCCAAGCCAACGCCGCCGTAAGCCACAAACATGGCGCGCAAGGCGGTGAGCCGGTCGATGCCAAGCCCCGCCAGTGCATCCGGCACCCCCGGCAGCCAGCGCGCCCACAGCGCCGCACAGGGCGCCGATCAGGCTGTAACGGGCGAACAAGGTAGTGCGCAGCAAGTCCGGCGCAGCATCTGCCAGACGCGCATGTTCCACCGGCAGAAATACGCTGACATCGCCAGAGCTGGGATTCAGCGTACCGACAAAGGCGATCAGCAGCAGGGGCCAGATCGATGACAGGCCGGCGAAGGCCAGCCCCGTTGCCGCCATCAGCAGGGCGGCGGCAAGCAGCAACTTGCGGTGATGGAATTTATGCCCCCAGGCCCCGACCGCGAAGGTGGCGAGTGCCGAGCCCAACAGGGTAGCGGTGCTGAGCAGCCCGACCTCCCAGGTACCGAAACCCAGCGCCAGCAGATAGGCGGGCAGCAATATCGCGACATAGCCGTCGACGAAAGCCCGCAAGGCCTTGCCGGCGAGCAACAGTCCCGCTTCGGGCGCAACGCCGGCAGGGAGAAACATTATTGCAGGCCGACGAGACGGGCGATCTTCCTGGCCGGCGTGTCGGCGCACCAGGCATACAGTGCGTCGTACAGCACCATGCCGTGCTTCAGCATCTCATGATCGTCGCTGAAGTTGAGCGAGAGCCCCTTGGAAATCGCCAGCAGGCCGGCGGCTTCCTGCGCCAGTTGCGGTGCACTGGTGTCGGCGGCACGCACGATCAGGGCGAGCTTGTCGAGCGCGTTGTCACGCAGTGCATACTTGGCGATGAATGCGTCGAAGCTGCAGTGGTCGCCGTGATGGCCAAGTTCCACGCCCGAGACGTCGTAGGGAATGGCACCGGTGGCGGCGACCTTCATCACTTCGCCGCCGGGTACATAGAGGAACTCCGGACTCTCATCGACGAAGCGCGCCACCAGCCAGGGACAGGCGATGCGGTCGATTTTCGGCCGCTCGCGCGTCACCCATTTCATTTTGCCGAGACCTTGCCGCCGGCGGCTTTCCAGCCTTCGATGCCACCCGCGATGAAACGGGCCTTGAGACCCTTGGCGTGCAGCGCGTCAATCACACCGTTGGAGACCGAGCCGCTACGCACGCAGTAGATGACGATGTCCTTGTCCTGCGGCAGCTTGCCTACCCAGTCGGCAAGCTTTTCCGGGTCTTGCCAAAGCGCGCCGGCCAGTTGTTCGGACGATGCGGCGAGATCGCTGCTGCGGCGCACGTCGAGAATGAGTTTGTCGGCGTACTCGGTTTGCAGTTGTGCAGGGGAAATGGTGCGTTCCATGGTTATTTATCCTCACTTGACGAACGAAAGGGCCAGGCCAAGCAGGGCGCAGACACCGATCGTCTTCATGATGTCGACTTTGTATTTCCACAGGGCGACGAACGACGCGATGGCGATGACTACCGCAATGATGTCGAACGGCCCGGCGAAGGGTGCGATATCTTCAGCCCCGGGCCAGAAGGTATGCCAGGCAAAGAAGGTGGCGAGGTTCAGGATCACCCCGACCACCGCGGCGGTAATCGCCGTGAGGGGCGCCGTGAACTTCAGTTCACCGCGCGTTGCCTCGACGATCGGGCCGCCGGCAAGGATGAACAGGAAGGACGGTAGAAAGGTGAAGAAGGTTGCCACCGCCGCGCCCGCCATGCCGGCAGCGATCGGGCCGGCAAAGACGCCCTGGTCGACGCCACCGAGATAGCCGATCCAGGTGACGACCTTGATCAGCGGTCCCGGTGTCGTTTCGCCGAGCGCCAGGCCGTCCATCATCTGCGGACCGGTCAGCCAGCCAAACTGTTCGACCGCCCCTTGATAGACGTAGGGCAGCACGGCATAGGCGCCGCCGATGGTGAGGAAGGCCGCCTTGGTGAAGAACTCGCCCATGTCATAGAGGACGGGCGAGCCCTGGAGCGCCAGCATGGAAGCAGCCCAGATCGCCACGAAGATCGTGACCATCATGATGGACTTGCCCCAGGAGAACTTCGCGTGCGCCGGGGGTGGTGTGTCGTCGTCGAGGATGGCCGGTCCGTGCGACTTGCCGGCGGCGCCATGCCCGCCGCCTGCCTTGAACTTGGCCGGTATCAGCTTGCCGCCGATGGCGCCCAGGATGCCGGCGGCGAGCACGATCCACGGGAAGCCAATCTTGAAGAAAAAGATGCCGATGAAAGCCAGTGCGGCAATCGTCATCAGCACCTCGTTCTTCAGCACCTTGCTGCCGATGCGCCAGGCCGCAAAGAGCACCACGGCGACCACGGCAGGCTTGATGCCGTAGAAGATTCCCTGCATGGCCGGCACATCGCCGTAAGCCAGATAGACGCCCGCCAGCACGGTGACCAGCACGAAGGCCGGCATGAAGAACAGGATGCCAGTCATCACCGCACCCTTCACGCCATGCATCAACCAGCTGATGTAGATGGCGAGCTGGATCGCTTCTGGCCCGGGCAGCAGCATGCAGTAGTTAAGGGCGTGCAGGAAGCGATGCTCGGAAAGCCAGCGCCGCCGTTCGACCAGCTCGTTGTGCATCATGGAGATCTGCCCGACCGGGCCGCCGAAGGCGATGAAGCCGAGCTTGAGCCAATACTTGAAAGCCTCACCCAAAGTCGGCGTTGGCGGGGCGGCGTTGGTGATGTCGGTCATGGCAGATCTCCTCGTGCTGGGGGTGGTACTTGTCGTTGTAGTTTTGGTTATTGCGCTGTGCTGCCCATCAGTCCCTGAATTTCGCGGTGATAGCCGAAATAACGCTCACGGGTGATGTCGTTCTTGCCGTACTTGATCTCGTTGCTCAGAATGTCCTCGAAGCGTTTCTCGGCATCGGCCGCGCCGTCAACCTTGACCAGGCCGTCGTAAATGATATCGACGAGACGATCGGCGTAGATGATGATTCTTTCTTCGAGTTTGTGGAGGGTGTAGTCCTTGACCGGCAGGCCAAATTCCGTGGCCTCGGCAGCGGTCAGGCCGCCACGGATGTGTTTTTCCATGATGACGTTGATGGTGTCGGGTAGTCCGAGGGCCTTGCCCATCTCGGCACCGATCAGGCCATGCTCGATAGCATGGGTCTTCGCCTTGCCGAGGTCGTGGAAGAGGGCACCGCGGCCGACCAGTTCCATGTCGACGTCCGCCTTCACGCGGCGCGCAATGTCCAGCGCCCGGCCGGCGACCTTCAGCGAATGGTCCAGGTCCTCCGCTGACATGCCGGCATCCTGCAACAGCTTGATATCGGCCATGTCGAGGGAATAGTCGCGCCCCTTCTTGCGAATGCCGTAATAGTCGAGTGCTTCGTCGCGCACGGCCGCGTCCTTGCCCCAGATCTTCATGAGCTTGACATCCATGTCCTCACGCAGGTGCTCGATGTATTCGCGCAAGCCTTCCTCGCCATACTTCGCCTTGATGGCGGCACCGAAATCCCAGATGTTCGTGAAGTCGTGACGTTCGTTCTTCAGTACCGGATCGTCGATCCAGCTGTGCAGTTCGGCGTAGTCCTTGCCGGTTCTGGAAATGCTGGTTTGTAGATGTTTTGTGGTGGGCGGCATGGCGCAATCTCCTTCTGGATAGAGGGGTAACGGGGGGTGGGCGCTGCTACTGCTGGTAGTTTGTATAGAGGCCGTCGAGGACGCGGCCGGCTTCGGTTAGCCGCGCTTCGTCGTTGATTGCGCCGGCACGCAGGCCGGCCAGTACGGCTTCGATTCCCGCTGCCTCGGTGACTGGCGTGCCGCCGACATCGAGGTAATGCACGATGGTGCCGATGCGGGCAATGGCTGGGTCGGCATCAAGGCCGAAACTTGCCGCCAGCACCTCGAAGGACACGAGTTCGGGCGAACTGTTGGCCGGGGCGACGTGGGTGAACGCTGCGTTGTCGAAATCGAAGCCGAGCGCGTCCGGCGGACAGTCGGCCGGTGTTTCCAGCCAGAGAAATTTTGCCGCGGGGTCGATGAAGCGGCGAATCAGCCAGGCGGAGGACATGCGATCCACCCAGATGTTTTTGCGCGTCGCCCAGGTGCGCCCGACAAAGTCGGCGCTGGCGAGACGGCGGATCGGACTGGGATGCGCCTGCGGCTCGTTGGGTGACAGCTGTGCGGCAAGATCCGCCAAGGCTTGTTGCGCCTGATGGCGGGCTGCATCCGGGAAGTAGTCGCTTGCGGCCAGCGCGTTAAATTCACGCGTCAGTCGGCGCAGGGCTTTTTCATCCGGGAAGGTGGTCTGCATCCCGGCAATCAAGGCGTCGTAGTCGGTGCTGCGGTCGAACAGACGGCGAAACGCTTCATCCTGAGCGCCATCGGCAGCCACATACAGCACCTCGGCGCTGCCCTCGCTGTCCCGCACATCATCGGCCAGCGCGCGCAACGCCGCGCCGGTTTCATCGCGTGCCGGCAGCAGATAGACACCATCCCGCAGGGCAGCGCAGCCGAGCGCCTTGATCGCGCGCCACAAGCGCATGCGTGCCGCGGCATTGCGCGTGGGGAGGGTGGTTACGAGTACGAGCCATTCGACGAGTTGTATCATGTAGAGAACTTTACATAGTTGTTATAAGTATTGTAATAATTATTTTAGTAACGTAATCTACATTATCGTAGATATCACTACAAACAAATTAATATCATGAATATAAACGACAATGATAGAAAGCGGCTCTATTCAGGTGCCTTCCTGCGAGCGCTGGCCACAGGCATGGCAGGCGTGCTCCTCGGGCTTTATGTGGCACGTCTGGGTCTGTCGGCGACCTGGCTGGGGCTGATTCTGAGTGCCGGGCTGGGTGGCGCAACACTGTCGGTGGCGGTGGCCACTTGGTGGGGCGACCGGATCGGCCGGCGGCGCGCGCTGCTGTGGCTGACGGCTCTCTCCGCAGGCGGCGGGGTGTTGCTGGCGCTGGGCAGCGAGGGCTGGCTGATTGTCGCCGCAGCGTTGCTGGGCATGTTGAATGGCATGGGCCGCGACCGTGGCGCGGCGCTGGTCATCGAGCAGGCCATCCTGCCGGCAACCACCAACGATGCCGGACGCACCGCGGCCTTCGCCCGCTACAACCTGTTGATGGATATCGGTCACGGCCTCGGAGCCTTGGCCGCTGCCTTGCCGGAACTGCTGGTGTTTGCCACCGGGATGGAAGAGTTGACCGCCTATCGCGCCGCCTTCCTCGTCTACGCTGGATTGCTGGCCGCCGGCCTGCCGCTCTATGCCGGGCTGTCGGCGGCGGCCGAAGTGCCGGCGCGGGTCGAACGACTGGTGATGTCGCCACAAAGCCGCAAGGTTCTGCTGCGGATTTCGCTGCTGTTCGCCATCGATAGCATAGCCGGCGGCTTTCTGGGCGCGGCGCTGGTGTCGTGGTATTTCTTCGAGAGTTTCGGCGCTTCGGCAGCGATGATCGGCTTGCTGTTTTTTGGCGCCCGTTTGATGAATGCCCTCTCGCATCTTGGTGCGGCCTGGCTGGCGGTGCGCATCGGGCTGGTGAATACCATGGTGTTCACCCACATTCCGTCGAGCTTGTTACTGCTGACCATCCCGCTGGCGCCAAATTTTGCAGTCGCGGCAATCCTCTTCCTGCTGCGCGAAGGACTCGTGGAGATGGACGTGCCGACGCGCCAGTCGTATGTCATGGCCATGGTGAAGCCGGAAGAGCGTACCTTCGCCTCTGGCCTAACCCATCTGGTGCGGCTCGGCGGCTGGGCCGTGGCGCCGGCGTTTGCCGGCTGGCTGATGAGCGCGGTGGCCTTGGGCGCGCCGCTGGTGGTCGGCGCGGCGATGAAGATCGGCTACGATCTGGCGCTATGGGCGTCGTTCCGCAAGCTCAAACCGCCGGAAGAGCGCTGAGCGGAACGCGTTTGCTCAGGATTGCTTGGCCTTAGGATTGCTTGGCAATGGCGGCTGCAATGTCGCCGGCTTCCGAGGCGGGTTTGACCACCAGAACGGGGCAGGTGACCGCACCGATCACCCGGTCGGTAACGCTGCCGGCGACCATGCGATTCAGCCCCTTGCCACGGTGATGGCCGACCACGACCAGGTCGGCGCCGAGCTCCCGCGCGGCATCGATAATGGCCTGGTCGGGCGGGCCGCTGACGATGCGGACATCGCAGGCGACCCCCTCAAGCCTGATCAGGCCGACCTTGTGCGCCGTATCGAGTTCGGCTTCATGGCGATCCTTGTCGTTCGCAATTGCGGTGACGATGGTCACCGGGACTCCGGTAACCTTGGCAATCTGGGCGCAAAGTTCGATGGCGACATCACCGGTTGCCGAAGCTTCGCTGGCAAGGAGGATGCGCTTGCTCCACATGCGCGATTGCCAGCCGGCGATCAGCACATGGCAGGGCACCTGATCCAGGATGTTGGTGGCGATGTCACCGACCAGCCGTTCCTTGAGATCGCCGCGCGGCGGGCGGCGGCCGATGATCAGGACTTTGGTAGCGGCGGCGACCGTGGCGGCGACGACTTCCGCCACGGGCTGTTTGCCGTGACGAATGATTTCCTCGGTATCGACGCCTGCCACCCGCGCGGCGTGACTTGCTATTGCCAGGCGGGCTTTGGCGAATTCTTGCTCGTCCGGCGAAGGGACCGAGGTCATGACGTCAAGCGTAACCGCGAAGCTGCGGGCCAGTGCAATGGCGATTTCCTGGGGTGCGTGGCTGAACTCACTGCCGTCCGTGGCCAGCAGCAGGCGCTGCCGGCGGAAGCCATCCGGCAGGAAGCCGCTGTTGCATTCCTTGAAAATGCGCGCTTTGCAGTTGCGGCAGACGTGTGGGTCGAATGTCCAGTACAGGGCCCGGGTGACATCGGTCATCACCGGGAAAAAGGCTCCTTCGCCGATGTCGCGCGTGTAGCCCCCCTGGCGCAGAAGCTGGTAGCTCGACTGGTTCAGCCGATAGAAGTAAAGGCCACCGCCGAGACGCCGCCGCCGCCGCGCTTCCTGGGCCAGGACCTCGGCCCCGGCGATGTCGATGGTATTGAGGCTGTTGGCATTGATCAGGACCGATTTCTGCAGCGGGTTATCCTCGTCAACTTGCTGCAAGACCCGCTGTACAAAGTTTGCCGCACCAAAATAGACGGAACCATTGATGCGCAAGATGCGCATCTGCGGGCATTCCGGACGACCCTTGGCATTGACGAAGTGGTAGGCGCCTGCCTCGGGCGCCGGTACCACGGGGACCATCTCGGGTTTCGAAGAGCGGTACAGATAGATCACCAGTGACAGAAACACGCCAAGGAAGATGCCCATCTCGAGGTTGATCAGGGTGCCGATCAGCGTGGTGGCAAGGATCAGTGATTCGGACTTGCTGGTGTGCCAGATATGGCCGATGTGATGGAAGTCGATCAGGCCCCAGGCAACCAGAAAGAGGATGCCGGCCATGGCCGCAGTGGGCAGGTAGGCAGCGAGCGGGGCGACAAGCAGCAGTACCAGTACCAGGAAGATCGAGGCGAACACCGGGGCCAGCGGGGTTTTGGCGCCACCTTCGTAATTGACGCCGCTGCGGTTGAACGAACCTGAGGATGCGTAGGCTGAGAAGAATGAGCCGACAATGTTGGCCAGACCCTGACCGATGAATTCCTGGTTGCCGTCGATGCGTTGTTCGGAACGCACGGCGATGGCGCGGCTGATTGAGACTGCCTCGGTAAGCGCCAGCATGGTGATGATCAGTGCCGGGCCGAGGGTGTGGCGCAGCGCGTCAAGCGAGAAATTCGGCGCCGAGAGCGGCGGCAAATGTGCCGGCAGGGCACCGAGGGTTGTAATGCCAGTGGCACTTTGGCCCAGCCAGCGATTGAGAATCTCGGCGACGAGGCTGCCGACGATCATCGCCAGGATCATGTAGGGCAGCTTCTTCAAGTAGCGCCGCGCCAGGATGCCGCTCGCCAGCGTGATGACGGCAATGGCCGTGACCCAGGGATTGATGTTGGCGAACTGCACGTAGAGCTGGTGAAGCGTCTCGTAGAAGGGAGTGCCGCGCGGGATATCGATGCCGAAGAAACTCTTGACCTGGCTGGCGCCGATCAGGATGGCGGCCCCGGCGGTGAAGCCGATCACCACGGTGTGTGAAATGAAATTCACCAGCACGCCCATGCGTGCCAGACCCAGGATGAGTTGAAACAGGCCAACCAGGAATGTCAGCGTGAGGACCATACTGATGTACTGCGCCGAGCCGGGCACCGCCTGGTGCGCGAGCGAGGCAAACACCACAATGGAAATGGCGGTGGTGGGGCCGGAGACGAGGTGCCAGGATGAACCGAACAACGCGGCGATGATGGTCGGCACCATGGCGGCGTAGAGGCCATACTGCGGCGGCAGTCCGGCGATGGTGGCAAAGGCTACGCCTTGCGGCAGTACGATCAGTGCGCCGGTGAAGCCGGCGATGAGATCGTCGCGCAGGGTAGCGCGTCCGACCGTCGGCCACCATTTCAGAAAGGGTAGCCAGAAGTGCAGGGGTGGCAGGTGACGTAGGTAGCGCATGGGCGCGATTTGTTGGTGTAGTTGGCCATTTTAGCAAATGGTCATCATTGTCTAAAAATTGAAATAATCAACAATCGCTGAGAGAATGAAGATATATAAGAGAGTGTACGGAATAGCAGTCAATCCTCTGGAGGAGCTAATGTGTCACATTTGCTGACGGTTTCACGCGCGGCGCATCTGACCGGCGTGACACGCGCGGATATGCAAAAGCATATCGCCAGCGGCGCTCTGCCATCGCACGATGGGATGGTGACAACCGAAAATCTGCTGAAGGTATTCCCCGATGTGCGGTTGGAAGATTCCGGCGCCTTCGAGCGTATCGCCAAGATTCGCGAGGAAGCATTCGGCCGGCGCATCCGCGAGCGCATCTTGCCCAATCAGGAGGTGCTGGCGCAGCGACTGACCGCGCAGAGCGAAGAACTGGCCGAAGTGCGGCGCCATCTCACCAGCTACCATGATCTCATCGGGGCCTTGCGCGAGCGGATTGACTTGATGGTGGCTGCTTCGCCCTCGGAGCAGCTCACCGCGCTGGGTGAGTTCATCGACCAAGGACTCGCCGGGGTACTGGGCAGTGATGAGCCCGCGGATACACTGGAGGTGCTTGATGATGTACTACGTGTCATGACGGCCCATGTGAAGGTCAAGCCTTCGGGCCGCGAATTCTTCGTCGAGGGCAATGAAACGGTTCTCGAGGCAGCATTGCGCGCTGGTCTGGCGCCATCGTATGGTTGCCGCAACGGCAATTGCGGCTTGTGCAAGGCGCGGATTGTCTCGGGACGCACCAAGCAGGTGCACCACACCGACTACCCGCTGTCGGCCAGCGAACGCGCCCAGGGGCATACGCTGCTCTGTTCGCACACGGCGGTTACCGATCTGGAGATCGAGATGCTCGAAGCGAACCTGCCGTCCGACATTCCCGAGCAGGAGATTGTCGCCACGGTGAGGAAGATCGAGCCGCTGGCGACCGATATCATGCTGCTGCATCTGCAAACGCCGCGCACCAGCCGGTTGCGCTTTCTGGCCGGGCAGCGCGTCACGTTGAGCGTGTCGGGACTTTCCGCCAATTTCCGCGGCGATTACCCGATTGCCTCATGCCCTTGCGACGATCGCAATCTGCACTTCCACATTTGCAATAACCCGGAGGACGATTTTGCGCGCAGCCTGTTTGCCGGGGTGATCAAGGCCAATGATCCGGTCAGTCTGTTCGGCCCGTTTGGCGATTTCGTCCTACGGAAAGATGTGGTCACCGATATTGCCTTTATCGTTTGCGACTCTGGCTTTGCGCCGGCGAAGAGCTTGATCGAGAGTGCCGTCGCCGCGGACATGCCGGGTGCGTTGCAGCTGATCTGGGCGGCGACCCGCGACAACGGCCATTATCTCGAAAACCAGTGCCGCGCCTGGGCAGACGCGCTCGATACCTTCAGTTTTTTCACGCTGAAAGCGAACGACCGGCCCGCAGCCGGTGCGGCTGCCGTAACGCGCCTGCTTGCCGAGGCAGGTTCCGTCCGGCGCGAGGTATATGTTTCCGGCCCTGCCGATTTTGTCGAAGCGGCATGCAAGGCGCTGATGGCTGGCGGGTTACCCGCCGCACAACTGCACTATGAGTCAAGCTAAATGGCCCTCCACGCTCATTCCGCGGGGATCTTCTGTGCTCACAAACCCTTTTCGTTGCCCTCCACTGGGGCGCGCCGTCCTCTCGGGGCGGCCCTTCGCGGACATTGACCCTTATGCGCCCTGCCCAACTTTCCTTTGTCCTCGATCGTGAATTTCAGAGCACTGCCGCCGGTCACCACACTCCTGTGATGTTGTGGGGGCCGCCGGGGGTCGGCAAGTCGCAGATCGTCGCCCAGGTCGCGGCACGCCACGACGTACCGGTGGTCGATATCCGGCTGTCGCAGATGGAACCCTCCGATCTGCGCGGCATCCCCTTTCGCGTCGGCGATCATGTCGAATGGGCAACGCCGTCCATGTTGCCCGATGCCACGCGCCACGGCCCGGACGGCGTGCTCTTTCTCGACGAGATCACCTCGGCGCCGCCGGCCGTTTCAGCGGCCGCCTATCAGCTGATTCTCGACCGGCGGCTGGGCGACTACCGGGTGCCCGATGGCTGGGCGATCTTCGCCGCCGGCAACCGCCAGGGCGACCGCGGCGTCACCTATGCGATGCCGGCGCCGCTGGCCAATCGTTTTTCTCACTACGAGGTGGATGTCAATCTCGATGACTGGGCGGCCTGGGCCTACGCCAACGGCATTGACGAGGGGTTGATCGCCTTTTTGCGCTTCAAGCCCGAACTGATTTTCGCTTTCGACCCGGCGAAGAACGCCGGCGGCGAGATGGCTTTCCCCAGCCCGCGCTCCTGGGAATTCGCCCACCGCGCGCTGCGGAAGTTCGGTGATCATCCCGAATTGCTCGGCGGCGCGCTGGCCGCCTGCGTCGGTCACGCGGCGGGTATCGAGTGCGCCGCCTTCATCGACAGCCTTGACCGGCTGCCCGACCTCGATGCCATTTGTGCTGGCCAGACCGTGTCCGTACCCACTGAGATCGATCTGCAATATGCCGTTGCCGCCGCGCTGGCGGGTCGCGCCCTGCGCGTCAAGGACACGCCGGACGCCCAGGCCATCTGGGGCAACATGCTCGATTACGCGCAGCATTTCCCCCAGCGCGAAATGGGCGTGATGCTGGTTTCCGACATGCATCGCGGCATCGGCCAGGCCTTATTTTCCGTGCCGCAGTTTTCCGGCTGGGCCAACGCGGTGGCCGACTTGATGCTGTATGAGTGATGCCGAGTCCAGGCTTGCCGCGGCCAGAACTCGGCTGATTCTCGACAAGCCCTTTCTCGGCGCGCTGGTGTTGCGCCTGCCCCTGAAACCCGCTGGCGCCTGGTGCCGCACCACGGCGACCGATGCCCGCGCCATCTACTACAACCCAAGCTGGATCGAGAACCTGACTTCAGCTGAGGTGCAGTTCGCGCTGGCCCACGAGGCACTGCATTGCGCACTGGGCCATTTCGCGCGCCGCGGTCATCGCGTGCAGCGCAAATGGGATCTGGCCTGCGATTTCGCCATCAACCCGCTGCTCATGGACGAAGGCCTCATGCCGCCCCTCGATGCGCAGGTGCTCGACTTGTATCGCGGCATGGCTGCGGAAGAAATCTACCCCTGCATCGATGACAATCTAGACAGCGAAATGCTCGACGACCACGTCTGGGACAGCGATGAAGGTGGCGAAGGGGGCGGGCAGGGCGAGCAGTCGGAAGCGCAGGGTAAGGGTGGCAGCGATCCGCAGGAGATCGATCCCGATGCGGGCGGCAACTCGCCGGAAAAAGTCGGCGCTGGCGGGACGGCGGGTGACGAGGAAAACGGCCCGCCACCGCCGCTGACCGCGAAAGAAAAGGAACAATTGCAGCAGCAATGGCAACGTCATCTGGCCGCCGCCGCGCAACGCGCCCGCGAGGCAGGCAAGCTTTCCGGAAGTCTGGCGCGTCTCAGCGAGGCGGGGCTGGCCGCGCAGGTGTCGTGGCGGGCGCTGCTGGCGCAATACCTGACCCAGGTAGGGCGCGATGACTACACCTGGCTGCGCCCCTCGCGCCGCGAAGGCGAGGTGATCTGGCCGAGCCTGCGCAGCCACTCCGGTGACATTCATGTCGCCATCGATGTTTCGGGTTCGGTGAGCGAGGCGGATCTGGCCAGTTTTCTCGGCGAGATGAACGCGCTCAAGGGAACGATGCCGGTGCGCATCACGCTGTTTGCCTGCGACACCGCTTTGGCGGCCGATGCGCCCTGGGTGTTCGAACCCTGGGACGAACTGCGCCTGCCGCGCCAGTTTGCCGGTGGTGGCGGGACCGCATTTACCCCGGTGTTCGAGTGGATCGAGCGCAGTGGCCAGCAGCCGGACTCGCTGGTTTACTTCACCGATGCGGAAGGCGAGTTTCCCGCCCAGCCGCCGAATTATCCGGTGCTGTGGCTGGTGAAGGGCAAAGCGCCGGTGCCGTGGGGCCGGCGCATACAACTGAATTAAGGCCCGCCCCCCTTCGCCCCCCTCTCGGGGGGTTCTTAACCGCTCGCTTTGCTCGTTTGTTACGGGGCGCTTCTATTGGCAGCGGAGCGGGTTGCGGCTGGCGCCGCGTGCCGCATTTGCTTGGGGCGGCCCGGCGCAAACGCTATATTTCCAAGCTTTTAGCCAGGGCAGAGATGGATCTCGATCGTGGCGTGCACGATCTCTTCATGCTGGGCCAATTGTTCATGGACCTGTTTGGGCGTTAGCGCCGCGTCGTGCGTGACCAGGGTGATCGCGCACGAGTAGGTGCGCTTGCCGACGCGCCAGACATGCAGGTCGGCAATTTGTGTGTCGCCGGCTTCAGGGCCGGTTTCGACCGCCTCACGAATCTCCTGCACCACCGGATGATCCATCTCGCGGTCGAGCAACACCTTGCTGGTTTCGGCGAGCAGGTTTCGCGCCCAGCTGGCCACCAGCACTGCGCCGACGATGCCCATTGCCGGGTCGAGCCAGTTCCAGCCATACATCCAGCCGCCGGCCAGCGCGACAATCGCCAGCACCGAGGTCAGGGCATCGGTGATGACATGGATGTAGGCAGCTTTCAGGTTGAGATCATCGCCGTGCGCGTGCTCATGCCCGTGTTCGTGGTGATCATCATGGTGGTGGTCGTGCGCCTTGCCGAGGATCACCGCACAGACGACATTGACGACAAGGCCGACCACGGCAATGACCAGCGCTTCCTGATAATGGATCGGTTGTGGCGAGAAAATCCGCTCGACCGAGGCAAACACCATCATCGCCGCCACACCGAGCAGGAATATCGCGCTGGCGAAGCCGCCCAGCACCTCGATCTTCCAGGTGCCAAACGCAAAGCGCGGGTCGTTGGCATGACGGCGGGCCGCCGCATAGGCAAACACGCTGATGCCGATGGCCACGGTATGCGAACTCATGTGCCAACCATCGGCCAGCAGCGCCATCGAGTTGTACCACCAGCCGGCGAAGATTTCGATCACCATCATCACGGCGGTGATCCACATGACGGCACGCGTGCCGCGCTCTGCGGCAAGGTTGCCTTCGTCAAATACGTGGTCGTGCGACCAGTCGGACAGGTTGTGATTGTGCATGGCGGATTTTCTCATCTAAAAACCAAATTGCTCGCCCGCGCCGAGCAGGGTGGCGACACCGAGGATGGCAAAGATTGCGGCGGCAATGGCATGTACCGTGCGGACCGGCATGCGGTGGGCGATCCGGTCGCCCAGCAGCACTGCCGGCACATTGGCGATCATCATGCCCAAAGTGGTCCCGGCGACCACGGCAGCGAATGCCTGATACTGGGCTACCAGGGCCACCGTGGCGATCTGGGTTTTATCACCCATCTCGGCCAGAAAGAAGGCAATCACCGTTGTGCCGAAGACGCCAAAGCGTGCCAGCTTGGCGTCTTTCTCGTCGAATTTATCGGGAATCAGCGTCCAGACTGCCATGCCGATGAACGAAAGGCCAAGCACCCAGCGCAGCGTTTCCGGTCCCATGAGCAATGCGAGCCACGCTCCTAGCGCGCCGGCGAAGGCGTGGTTTGCCACCGTCGCGACAAAAATGCCAAGGATGATGGGCAGCGGCCGGCGAAACTTGGCGGCCAGGATGAAGGCCAGCAATTGCGTCTTGTCGCCAATTTCGGCGAGGGCGACGATACCCGTAGCAATGAGGAAGGCTTCCAATGTGACACCCCTTGGCCGGAGAAGACGAATGACCACGGCGCCTCTCCAGCCAGTCTGAAGGCGCAATGGTCAAAGGTCTTGCCAAGTTTGGGAAACCGCTTGCACCATGGCCGGATGGCCAAGTGTGTTGACGCAAGCCCCTCTGGATGGAGGGCGGCTACTCCCCAATGACGGCGGCGATTCTAGCGGGACGCCTGGCAGGCGTCCATCATCTGCAGAGAAAAATCGGCTACGGCAATCAGCGTGATACGCGGGTTGCCCCTTGCCCGGAAAGCACGCGCACGCGGTCGCCGGGATAGAACTGCTCATCGGCTTCCTGGGTGACGGCAATCAGCTGGCCGTTATCCAGCTTGACGGTGATTTCCAGGCCATCCTTCTTGGTGACGCCTGCTTCGATGGCTTGCCCGGCAACGCCGCCGGCGACCATGCCAAGCACTGCGCCCACCGTCGAACCGCGGCCGCCGCCCAGATTGCTGCCGGCAATGCCGCCAATGACCCCGCCCGCAACCGGGCCAACCGGCGATTTGCTGCCTTCGATGGCGACCTGGCGAACACTTTCGACCACGCCGAGTCGAATGTTCATTTCTCCACGCGTTTGTTCGCGGGAATAACTGGAGCCGGATTGACTACTCGCGCACCCGGCCAGCAGAGCGACGGAGGCGGCCAGGGCGAGCCAGGTCGAGCGGTGTAATTTATTCATGTGATGATCTCCAATTACGGCAACTCGTCATTAGCGAGACAATACTGTTTTGATGTTTGCTTATCCTGATCGTTCCAAAACTTCTCGGCTCAGTATAAACAACAGGGGCTGGTGTGTTATTTTAGTTTCGGCATAACACCCGCTAACGCGGGGATTAGCCTTCTCTGAAACTGCGTTTACGACCGATGAATTCTACAAGTCCAGACCTGACGCCCGAAGATGCGCTGCGCCTCAATGTGCTGCTGGCGGGTGATTTATTGGCGGTGCGGATCGACGAAGGAGCGCGTACGCTCCATGGGCTGACCGCCAGAGGCGAGGCGCGCGTTTTGCTGAATCCGGTCGGCCGCTCCGAGCGCTATTTCATGCGAGTGCGCGAATTGCTGGGTGGCCATGCACTGGATTCGCCCGGCGGTTACCCGGTGCATCTGCGGTGCTGGACGCGCATGGGGCATTCCAGTCCGAAGAACCTTGAAGTCCTGCTGAAGCTCGGCGAACCAGAAGCGGTGCTGGCGGTGGCCTATGCGCCGACCCTGACCGACGAACTGGCGCGGCGTGCCTGGTGGGCGCTGCCGACCATGGAAATGGCCCGCGTGATGCTGGCCTGTCCGGCGGTGCGGGAGGGTGCAATGGGCAAGGTGCTCGTCGATTATCTGATCGAGCACCTGCCCTTTGAGGAAGACCCGGTTGCCGCCATGAACACCGTGCGTGTGGTGCTGGCGACTGGGCTGGTCGAGCCGGAGGCGTGTGATCTGTTGTGGCGCAAGGCCCGCCGCCGTCCGCACTATCTGATCGGTTTTCTTGAAAGTCGTCCCGACTATTTGCCGGACGAGCCGCCGCGTGTCTTGCCGGCGGAGTTGACGCAGGACGCGCCCGCCGCGAGACTGCTGGCGCGTTGCTGTACGGGGAGCGGGCAGGCTTATCTCAAGGCTGCGGAACTGGTGCTGGAAAAACCGCTTACCCACGAAACGGCCTATTTGTTGCTCGATTTGCTGGGCGGCTATTTTCGCGAGGAAGGCAATGTCGCCGATATTGATGGCTTCCCGGCTGAGGCCGCCGCGCTGGCGGCGCTGTCACGATTGAACGCCAGTGTCGCCGAGCCGATTCTGACGCGCACCACGGCAGTGGGCCCGCTGATGCGCCGCCATCTTGAGCCGTTGTTCGCGCCGATCATTGCGAACATCAACATCCTGCGAGGTGTGTAATTTGCCCCCCCACGCTCACAAACCCTGCTCGCAGCCTCCCTTGGGACGGCCCGGCGGGAGGCTGACATGAAAGGCGGCGTCTATCTTGATGCCGAAGCACCGCATCTGGTGCGACAGTATTTTGCATTGGTGCAGGCGACACGAGGCAAGCGCAAACGTTTCCCCGAAAACTGTGTCGAGGTGGTGACGTCGGCTGAAGAAGCGCTGGCGCGTGCCCTACCGGAGCATAATCTGCATGCCGCCGAGGTCGTGGGTCCCTCACGTTCGTCGGAGGGTTTTCGCCTTTATTACCTGTTACGTTGGTTATCCGAGTAGACCATGAACGATAAAAAACCTTTCCCCATTCCCGTAGTGCCAGCCGCTCTTGCCGACCCCGCAACCGATGCCGCGCTGGAAGGCTGTAGTTCCGGCGAATCCTTTGCCCTCATGGTGCTCGGTGACAGTATGGAACCCGAATTTGTCGAAGGCGATATCATCGTCATCGAGCCGGAAGGCTTGGCGACCAACGGTTCCTATGTCATGGCGTGGCTGGACGACGAGTGGATATTTCGTCAACTGGTCCAGGCGGGCGCGAACGGGGGCTGGAAATTGCAGCCCCTCAACCCCAATTATCCCTCCGCGAACATTCCCGACCTGTCGGTCATCAAGGGGGTGATCATCCAGAAATCCAAGCCTGGTCGCCGCAAGGCCGCCAAGTTTTACGTCTAACAGGAGCACCATGCCTTACTACATCTATCGTGTCAGCCAGCTTGGGCCGATCAAGCAACTCGAAAAGCTCGCCGCCTTCCCTATGTTCAAGGATGCCTCGGCAGATGCCAAGCGCCTGCGCAAGGAGACCGACCTGACGAATTGCCAGATCAAGATAATTTTTGGCGAAAATGAACTGCAAGCCGAAGAGGCGCTGCGTACCGTGCGCGAAGCCGACCCGCGCACCGGCGAGGAGTCGTAACACTGATGCCCCCCCAGGCTCGTCCCACAGGGATTTCCTTCGGTCACAAACCCGGCTCGCTGCCCCCCACCCCCAGAGGAGGCAAGCCGCGCATGTCTCCTTGGAGCGGCCCGGCGGAAACATAATCTCCTGTCGCGATGGACGAGACCAGCTACCACCTCACTCGCAAGCAGGTTAATCAGCTGCCCTGTGTCTTCGAGCAGGCCATGCTGGCGCGGGCAGCGGTGTGCGAGGCGGTGCAGCGAATATCGCTGGCGGAACGCGAGGTGGTGGCTTGTCGCGAACCCTTGGTGCGGGCGGCCTGTGGCCAGTTGCTCTCGCTATTGCGGGCGAACTCCGCCTTTGCGCTCAAGATCAAGGATGCCCAGCGCATCCTGCCGCATGCCATGTCAATGAAGGTGCAATGCGGCGGATTAATTGGCCTGCGCGACTTGCTTGACCCCGCAGCTACCGCGCCCGATGTCATGAAACTGGTGCGCCTGGCCCAGGCCGAATATGCCAGTTTCGAAGCGCTGCCGTTTTCGCGCATCGTGCAGGGCGTGGCGCACTGGCAGGGGCGCAAGCGCCGGACACCCAGTGAGCCGAAGCCATGACGAAAGAGCTTCATCGGTTGATTGGCGCCGTCCAGCGCAACTGCTACATCGCCGATGCGCGTCATGCGCGCGAGATGTCGCTATGCACCTACCTGCTCGAAATGCGCGAGTTCTACCGCTGGGAGCAGGGCATTGCGCTGGGCGAGACCCTGGCGCGTGGCGATGTCGGCGCCTGGCTTTCCGCGCGCGAAGCCCTCTGGGAAACCCTGGCTGAAGACAGCTATGATCCGCTGCCCGTCGCCGGTGAAGAATTCGATCCGTTTGCCAGTGTTGCAATCAACCAGCGGCTCGCGCCCCATGGCCTCGTTTATGGCGCCGGTATCGGGCGGTTCGGCAAGCCGCATTTCTTCCTCGGGCAACTGGCGTATCGAGAGGAAACGGATGGGCTGACGGTGCTGGTCTGCGAACGCGAATATGCGCGCGACCTGACCGCCATCCCGGCCGCCCTGCAAAATGGTGTCGTGATTGTGCGGCGCGAAGCTTTGCGGCAGTGGTTGTGGGAAAAGGCCGAAGGCTGGAGCATGAAGCAAACACCCGGCACCCTGGCGCGGGCACTCGCCGCGCACGGCTATGCCGATGACCCCCAGGCGGCGCTCCAGCGCATGACCGATGCCGAAACCGCAAGCCTGATCCTGCATGAACGCGGCGAGCATGCGGCGAGCGGCCTGCTCGGCCCCGACTGGGAAAGGATGCTGGCCGGCTTCAAGAAACGACGCCCGGAAATTCTTGCTCGTGCCGTGCGCGACAATCTTGCCGATTGCCTGGTGACCTTGCCGGCCCTGATCGAACGTGCCGCCTGGCCGCAACTGCATTTCTGGTTCACCAATTTCGACGGCATGCGCAAGGAGATGTTTCCTTTGCTGGCTGCGTTCGATACGGCAAAAGTCGGCGCCGGCGGGACGGCGGTTTTATCTGAAATCGTGCAGCGAGGCGCGGAACACTGGCGTGCCGTCGCCAGCAACTTTCTTGACCGCTACCGGAAGGATGCTGTTGACACACAGGACGCGCTGGAAAACTTGAGTCACGACCTGACAACAATCAAGCTATAGACCACCACATGACGCCACAACACATGCTTCCCGCCTGCAACGTCGATGCGATATTTGTCGGCGCGGTCGCAGTGCTGGCCGACGACAGCCGCTCCAGCGCCATCGTCAAGACCGCCGTAACCGGGGCGGTGCAACTCAGCGAGGAAGGGCTGGCGGGCGACACGCACGCCGATTTGCAGGCGCACGGCGGCCCCGACAAGGCCTTGCACCTCTTTCCTGCCGAGCACTACGCCCGCCTGCTGGCGGCGTTTCCCGCGGCGCGCAATCTGCTGCCCGGCGGCCTTGGCGAGAACATCACGACCCGCGGCCTGACCGAGGAAACGGTCTGCATCGGCGACATCTTTGCGCTCGGCGCGACGCGCATCCAGGTGACGCAGCCGCGCACGCCGTGCTGGAAGATCGATCGGCGCACCGGCTGCAAGGGCGTCGCGGCTTATATTGCCGAACATGGCTGCACCGGCTGGCACTACCGGGTGTTGACGTCGGGCGCCATCTGCGCCGGCGACAGTCTGGTGCACCTCGAACGCCCCGCCGGATCGGTGCCCCTGGCCCGCTTCTGGCGCACCGTCCGCTCCCCGCACCCGCTGCCAGCAGCGCTCGCCATGCTGGCCGCCGCTCCCGGTCTGAGCCCGGAATGGGTGCGCAAGCTGCAAGAGCGCATTGAACGACTGACTCGCAACGAAGATTGAAACCGTTATCCCTCCAGCCACCATCGTAGAGATGGCGGCCTGCCATCGGTATGTCATACAATCCCGGCCATGGTCGCCAAAGAAGCCAAAGCCCGCATCAAGATCAACAAGCTGCTGGAGGAGGCAGGCTGGCGCTTTTTTGACGCCGCCACGGGCAAGGCCAACATTGTCCTCGAACCCAAGGTCAAGCTGACCAAACTGGCTGTCGATGCACTGGGCGAGAACTTCGAGGAAACCGGCAAGGGCTTCATCGACTTTTTGCTGCTTGATGAATCCGGCTTTCCGCTGGTCGTGCTCGAGGCCAAGTCCGAAGACAAGAATCCCTTGGTCGGCAAGGAGCAGGCGCGCAAGTACGCCAAGTCGCAGAACTGCCGCTTCGTCATCCTTTCCAACGGCAACCTGCATTATTTCTGGGATCTGGTGCAGGGCAACCCCCACATCATCACGCGCTTCCCGTCGCCCGACTCGATCAAGGGCTGCCACCGCTTCCAGCCCAACCCGCAAAAACTCATCACCGAACGGGTCGGCAAGGACTACATCGCCCTGACGCAGATGCCCGGCTATGCGGCCGAAGCCGGCTGGAATAACCCGGCCGAACGCGACACCTTCATCCAGAAGAATCGCCTGCGCTTCCTGCGCGATTACCAAAAGCGGGCTATCCAGGCGATTCAGGACGCCGTAGCCGAGGGCCACAGCCGCTTCCTGTTCGAAATGGCGACCGGCACCGGCAAGACTCTCACCGCCGCCGCGGTCATCAAGCTATTCTTCCGCACCGGCAATGCCCGGCGCGTGCTGTTTCTCGTCGACCGGCTGGAACTCGAAGATCAGGCCAACAAGGCATTTATCGCCCAACTCAAGAACGATTACACCTCGGTGATCTACAAGGAGCGGCGCGACGAATGGCGCAAGGCGGAAATTGTCGTCACCACCGTGCAATCGCTGCTGTTCAACGACAAGTACCGCCGCCTGTTCTCGCCGACCGACTTCGACCTGGTGATTTCCGACGAAGCGCACCGCTCCATCGGTGGCAACGCCCGCGCCGTATTCGAGTATTTCGTCGGCTACAAGCTGGGCCTCACCGCCACGCCGCGCGACTACCTCAAGAAATTCGACACCAGCAAACCCGGCACCCGTGACCCACGTGAGGCCGAACGCCGCCTGCTGCTCGACACCTACCGCACCTTCGGTTGCGAATCCGGCCAGCCCACCTTTCGCTATTCGTTGCTCGACGGCGTGCGCGAGGGCTACCTCATCAATCCTGTCGTCGTCGATGCCCGCACTGACATCACCACGCAACTGCTCTCCGACAAGGGCTATGCCGTAGCCATTCCCGTAGTGGCAGGCGATGCGGAACAGGAAAGTTTCTTCCATAAGGACTTCGAGAAGAAGTTCTTTTCCGAGGCGACCAATCGGCTGTTCTGCCAGACCTTCATGAACAATGCCCTGCGCGATCCCATCAGCGGCGAACTCGGCAAATCCATCGTCTTCGCCGTCAGCCAGAACCACGCCAGCAAACTGACGCAAGTCCTCAACGAACAGGCCGACGCTCTTTGGCCCGGCAAGTATCAATCCGATTTTGCGGTGCAGGTCACTTCGCTGATTCCCGATGCCCAGCAATACACTATCAACTTCACCAACAATAATCTGCTTGGCTCGGCCAACTTTCTCGAAACCTACAAGACCAGCAAGGCGCGCGTCTGCGTCACCGTCGGCATGATGACCACCGGCTACGACTGCCCGGACATCCTCAATCTCGGCCTGCTGCGGCCGATCTTCTCGCCATCCGACTTCGTGCAGATCAAGGGGCGCGGCACCCGCAAGCACGACTTTCTCGAACAGCTTTTCGACAAGCCGTTGAAAGCGGAATTTCTGTCTGCTGGCAAACAGGAAAAGACCCGCTACAAGCTCTTCGACTTCTTCGCCAACTGCGAATATTTCGAAGAGAAGTTCAGCTACGACGAGGTGTTGAAGTTGCCCAATCCCCGGGCTGGCGCGGGTGAAGGCGTGAATGCCGGCGGCACGACGATAGGCCCCGCGGGCGAATACATCCATGGCGGCGGCGACGCCATCGCCCATCTGGTCGAGGAACCGGTCGGTGCCCAGGGCATGAAAGTCGACCGCATGTTCTTCGAAGGTTTCGAGAACGCCGTCAAGGCCGACCCAGTCTTGCAGCAGCATGTGGAGTTTGAGCAGTGGAATCAGGCCATCGATTACGTCGCCACCCGCCTGCTCGACAAGCCGACAGAGTTCTATACGCTCGACAAACTGCGCCGCGCGGCCGGCGTGGATCGCCGCCTCACCCTGCGCGAGATTCTCGAAAAAATCTTCGGCCTGATTCCCCACTTCAAGGGCAAGGATGAACTGCTCGAAGACGAATTCCAGAAATTCTTGCTCGATGCATCGACGGAAAATATCGAAAAGCAGGCCGCCGCGATCGGCGCCATGAAATACTTCTTCAAAGCCTACGCCACCGACGGCAACTTGCGCGACATCATCAAGCAGGGAAGATATACCGACCTCAACGTCAATCCCGCCTTCAGCATGGCCGACTTCAAGGCCGTGCCCAAGGAATGGCGCGAGAAGATTCCGGAGTACGTGAAGGACTATGTATCCCTCAACCAGTTCATGTAGCAGTCTACATACGAAGCACAATAAGCTACAATCGAAGCATTAAAGGCTACGAAAATTCATTCCCGTGTTACTCGATCTTCTTTTTGGCAGCTACCGCCAACGTGCATTGACCCAATTGCTGTTGCATCCAGACAGCAGCTATCACGTGCGCGAACTGGCGCGCCTGACCGGCACCACGCCCGGCACGCTGCACAAGGAACTGGCCCGGTTGGCGCAGGGCGGGCTGTTGTTGCGCGAGAAACAAGGCAACCAGGTGCACTATCGCGCCAATCGCGACTGTCCGGTGTTTACCGAACTGGCCGGGCTGTTTCGCAAGACCAGCGGAATGGTTGGCGTGCTTGCCGACGCCTTGCGCACGCTCGACCCGGTGCCAGAACTGGCGTTGGTCTTCGGCTCCATGGCGCGGGGCGAAGAAAACGCGCGCAGCGATGTCGATCTGCTGCTGATCGCCGATTGCACCTTCGGCGCGGCTGTCAAGGTGCTTCATCCAGTGCAGGAGCAACTGCAACGCGAAATCAACCCAGTGATCCATACTGCCGCCGAGTTCGCCCGCCGCCTCGCCGCCAAGGATTCTTTTGTCGGCAACATCCTCGCCAACCCGAAACTCTTTGTCATCGGAACCGAACATGACCTTGGAAAACTTGCTGGCCATTCATCGCCTGCAGGCATTTGAAGCCACCGCTGAAGGCGTGCAGCGTCTGCTGGACGCGGCAGCACGCAACCTGCTCGATGCGCGCCTGCCGGGACTCAGCGCCGATAATCGCTTCGACGCTGCCTACAAGGCCATCATGCAGTGCGCGATGATCGGCCTCTGGGCCAAAGGTTACCGCACCTCTACCAGTCAGCCCGGTCATCATCAGACGGCGCTGCAAGCCCTGCCAAAAACCATGGGCATTGATCAGGACACCGTGATCATCCTTGATGCCCTGCGCAAGCAGCGCAACCTCAATGACTACGAAGGCGATCCTGTCACCGCTGCCGCTGTCGCCGAATGCCTGGCCCAAGCCGAGGCCCTCATCGCCCACACCCTGAAATGGCTGGCGCGCCAGCGTCCCGATCTGCTCGCAATCGCACCATAAACCCATGCTCGACACCGACACCAAGCGCCGCATCGACACCTGTCGCGACATCCTCGTCGGCAAGGTGCCCGACCCAAAATCGCAGGTCGAGCAGATCACCATCGCGCTGATCTACAAGTTCATGGACGACATGGACGCCGAAGCCGAAGAACTCGGCGGCAAACGCAGCTTCTTCGCCAATGGCTACGCCAAGTACGGCTGGGCCAGGTTGATGGCCCCCAAACTGGGCGGCTTTGACGTGCTGACGCTGTATTCCGAAGCCATCGGCAAGATGACCGCGAACCCCGGCATCCCGCCACTGTTCCGCGACATCTTCAAGAACGCCTACCTGCCCTACCGCGACCCGGAAACCCTGCGCGGCTTCCTCAAGGAAATCGACGGCTTCACCTACGACCACTCCGAACGCCTCGGCGACGCCTTCGAATACCTGCTCTCGGTGCTTGGCAGCCAGGGCGACGCCGGCCAGTTTCGCACCCCGCGCCACATCATCGACTTCATGGTCGCGGTCATCGACCCGCAAAAGCACGAAAGCATTCTCGACCCCGCCTGCGGCACCGCCGGCTTCCTGATTTCGGCCTGGAAGCACATCCTCAAACACAACAGCGGCAAGCACGCGCTCAAGCCCGACGAGCGCAAGCGCCTCGCCACCAACATCCGCGGCTACGACATCTCGCCCGACATGGTGCGCCTCAGCCTGGTCAACCTGTACCTGCACGGCTTCACCGACCCGCACATCGTCGAATACGACACCCTGACCAGCGACGAGAAGTGGAACGAGACGGCCGACGTCATTCTCGCCAACCCGCCCTTCATGTCGCCGAAAGGCGGCATCAAGCCCCACAAGCGCTTCTCGATCCAGGCCAAGCGCAGCGAAGTGCTCTTCGTGGACTACATGGCCGAGCACCTCAGCCCGCAAGGCCGCGCCGCCATCATCGTGCCCGAAGGCATCATCTTCCAGAGCCAGACCGCCTACAAAGCCCTGCGCAAAATGCTTGTCGCCAACAGCCTGGTCGCCGTCGTCTCGCTGCCGGCGGGCTGCTTCAATCCCTATTCCGGCGTCAAGACCTCCATCCTCATCCTCGACAAATCCATCGCCAGGAAGAGCGACAGCATCGCCTTCTTCAAGGTCGAAAACGACGGCTACGGCCTCGGCGCCCAGCGCCGCGCCTTCGACAAGAACGATCTGCCACAGGTCAAGGCCGAACTTGCCACCTACGTTCAGGCACTGCGCAGCGGCCAAGCCGTTGATGAACTTCTGCCAACCTGCGGGCTGATCGTGGCGAAGGCAAAGATCGCCGCGAATGGCGACTACAACCTCAGTGGGGAGCGGTATCGGGAGGGAGTGACGTCCGCTACGGCGGCGTGGCCATTGATTCCTCTTGGAGAATTGACACGCCGAGCCAGTGGCGGAACGCCGTCGAAAGAGAACGACGCGTTTTGGCGCGGTACCATTCCGTGGGTGTCACCGAAAGACATGAAGCAGGACGTGCTTCACGATACCGAGGATCACGTTTCAAAGGCTGCGGTCGAAGGTAGTGCTACGAGCATCATTCCCGCCGATACGTTGTTGTGTGTTGTGCGGTCGGGGATTCTGAAGCACTCCTTGCCGCTTGCCATTACCGCCCGGGAGATGTGCTTCAACCAAGACATCATCGCGCTCATACCGACGGACGGCAGACTCGAAGTGCGTTTCCTGTTTTGGATCCTGAAAGCAAGACGCACCGAGATTCTTGAAAAGGGCATCAAGCCCGGTGTCACCGTTCAAAGCTTTCACACTGGATTCTTCAGCCAGTTCCAGATTCCCCTGCCGCCGCTGGAGGTGCAGAAGGGAATCGTGGCGGAGATCGAGGGCTACCAGAAAGTCATCAACGGCGCCCGCGCCGTCCTCGACCACTACCGCCCCCACATCCCCATCCACCCCGACTGGCCGGTGGTGCCACTTGCAGATCTCTTTGAGACGAAATCGGGGACAACACCATCTCGCAGTCGCACGGACTATTTCAAGGGCGGGACAATCCCATGGGTAAAAACACTCGACCTCAGAGACGGGCCAATCAGATTGACTGACGAGAAAATTACTCCGCAGGCATTGGGCGAAACTCACCTCAGCATCCTGCCTGTGGGGACCGTGCTGATCGCGATGTATGGAGGTTTCAATCAGATCGGAAGAACTGGTGTTCTTGAGATCGAGGCAACTCACAACCAAGCGATGACCGCACTTCTACCAACGCCGAAAGTGAGCCCCTATTTTCTGAACGCCATTCTTATAGCGTCGAAGGACTATTGGAAGAAGGTCGCAAACAGCACGCGGAAAGACCCAAATATCACCAAGACGGATGTTCTGAACTTCAAGCTTCCCCTCCCACCCCTCGCCACCCAGCAAGCCATCGTCGCCGAGATCGAAGCCGAGCAGGCGCTGGTCGCCGCCAACCGCGAACTGATCGCCCGCTTCGAGCAGAAAATCCAGGCGACGCTGGCTCGCGTCTGGGGCGCGGAGGAAAAGTCGGCGCTGGCGGGACGGCGATAAAGAGGAAATGACAGCGGCCATGCGATGGTGACCGCCGGGCTGCAGAGTCAGCAGAGGGTGTCGCCACGCCCATCCCTGTACCAAGGTTTTCATGGCGCGCCAGTCCGGGGTGTGGTATTTTCAGAAAAACAAGGCTGCTTTCCTGAAGGAATGCTTCGGCATCGATCATGCAACCGATTGAACAAAAGATACTTTCTCGGATATATGGACGCGGCAGGGGGTGGGCGTTCACCAAGACGGATTTCGTCGCCGAATTCGGCGAAGCGAATATCCATCAGGCGCTCTCCGGGCTGGCACGGGCGGGAACGATACGCCGGGTTTGTCACGGGGTGTATGACTACCCGCGCCATAGCGAACTGTTGGGGCAATTGAGCCCGGACATCGACCAGGTAGCGCAGGCGCTGGCGCGCAAGTTCAATTGGCGCATCCAGCCTTCGGGCGATACGGCGTTGAATCTGCTTGGGCTCTCCACGCAGGTGCCGGGCAAGTGGCTGTATCTTTCCGACGGCCCGAGCCGGCAATACACCATCGGTCAGCAGGTGCTGGCGTTTCGCCAATCGGCCTTGAAGGATACGGGGCTCAAACTGCGCGAAAGCGGCTTGCTGGTGCAGGCGCTCAAGGCGCTGGGCAAGGCGCATGTCGATACGGCGGTGGTCGCGACCTTGCGGCAGTGGCTCGATCCGCAGTTGCACGCACGCGTTCTCCGGGATACGCGCATGGTGACGGGCTGGATATACGAGATCGTCAAGCAGGTTTGCCAAGAGAGCGAGGGGCGCGCCTGATGGATCGCGTTGCCCGTTTGTCGGCTGCCGAGCGCTCGGCGTTGTTTGCCGAAACCGCCGCTGGGATGAGGACGACCCCGGCGGTGGCGGAAAAAGACTTCTGGGTGACCTGGGTGCTGGATCGCCTGTTCACCGATGCCGAACTGGCACGTCTCTTGATGTTCAAGGGCGGCACCAGCTTGTCGAAAGCCTATCGGCTGATCGAGCGCTTTTCCGAGGACATCGACCTGATTCTGGATTGGCGGGTGCTGGGTGAAGGATTGGGCAATGAGGACCCGCTGGCCGAGCGCTCGAAGTCCGGGCAGGAAAAGCTCAACGCAGCGATCAACGCGCAGGCGCAGGCCTTCATCGGCGGCGAATTGTTGACGCGAGTGATCGCGGCATTGGGTGATGTGTGCCAATGCGAACTGGACAAGGTCGACCCCCATGTTCTTAATATCCGTTACCCGGCGGCTTTCCCTGATCGCTATCTGCGGCCCGAACTGCGGCTGGAGGTCGGGCCGCTGGCCGCATGGTTGCCTTATGAGGAACGGATGATTACCTGCTATGCCGCCGAGGCGTTTCCCCATGTATTTGCGCGGCCGGAATGTGCGGTGCGAGTGATCAAGGCCGAGCGGACGTTCTGGGAGAAGGCAACGATCTTGCACCACGAGGCGCATCGGCCGGAGGGCAACTCCCAGCCCTCGCGCTACTCGCGCCACTATTACGATCTGGCGCGGATGGCTGCGGCGCCGGTCAGGGACACGGCTCTGGCGAATCTCGATTTGCTGGCGGATGTGGTGGCATTCAAGCAGCGTTTTTATCCGCGTGCCTGGGCGCGCTACGATCTGGCGATTCCCGGTAGTCTGCGCCTGATGCCGGAAGCGCATGTGCTGGCGGCGGTCGAGGCCGATTACCGGGCCATGGCGAACATGATCTTCGGCAAGGTGCCGAGCTTCGGCGAAATCATGGCAAATCTGCGAGCACTGGAGAACGAGATCAATGGCAAGTAATGCGACGATGCCGAAACCCCGCGAACTCCTGCGCGGCCTGTTCGATGTGGCTTGCGCCGCCGCCCCTGGCTTGGGTTCTGAATGGCTGAGCAGGCTGCATGACCATAGCGAACTGTTCTGAAACCGGAATCCATCCATGCTAAATTTTTCCGCCAACCTCACTTTCCTTTTCAATGAGCACGACTTCCTCGACCGCTTCGGTGCTGCCGCGCGGGCCGGCTTCAAGGGGGTCGAATTCCATTTTCCCTACGACTTCGACAAGGCGGTGCTGGCCGAGGTGGTGCTGACTTCGGGTGTTGAGGTGGCGGTGTTCAACCTGCCGGCAGGTAACTGGGCGGCGGGGGAGCGCGGCATTGCCTGCCTGCCGGAACGCAAGGCGGAATTTCAGGATGGCGTCGGGCGGGCCATCGAGTATGCCGAGGCGCTGGGTTGCACGCGGCTGAACTGCCTGGCCGGCATTGCGGCCGGCGACCGCGACCAGGCGCTGGAAACGCTCGTCGACAACCTGCGCTTTGCCGCTGCGGCGATACAGCGCGCGGGCATCCGCCTGCTGCTCGAACCGCTCAACAACCGCGACAATCCGGGTTTTCTCGTGCCGACCACCGCGCAGGCATTGCAGGTGCTCGATGCCGTCGGCAGCCGCAATCTGCAGGTGCAATACGACGTCTATCACGCCCAGGTGATGGAGGGCGACCTGAGCCGCACGCTGGAGACGCATCTGCCGCGGATCGGCCACATCCAGATTGCCGACAACCCCGGCCGCCATGAACCGGGTACGGGCGAGATCCGCTTTCCCTTCCTGTTCGAGCGTCTTGAGCAGTTCGGTTACGCCGGCTGGATCGGCTGCGAGTACAAACCGAGCGGCGCGACACTCGACAGCTTCGGCTGGCTTGCCGAGTTGGGCTGAGATGCGGCGCTAAGTTGCGGCACTAAGTTTCGGCGATAATGGCGTCACCCCTTGCACCATTGCCATTGAACGCCCGACATGACCGCTGCCCTTTCACCCGCCCCCGATCAGGACGATACACGCCGCGTCGCCTTGCTGGCACGGTTGCTGCCGCTGCTGCCGACCGGCGGTTTGCTCAGCGATCCTGAAGACATCAAACCGTATGAATGCGACGGCCTGACTGCCTATCGCTGCCTGCCTTGGTGCGTGGCGCTGCCGGACAGCGAGGCACAGGTGATCGCCGTGCTGCGCGTCTGCCACGTTCTGCAGGTGCCCGTGGTGGTGCGCGGCGCCGGCACCGGCCTGTCGGGCGGTGCGACGCCGGTGGCGGCGGGCGTCGTGTTGTCGCTGGCCCGCTTCATGCGCATCATCGAGATCGATCCATTGGCGCGTCTGGCGCGCGTGCAGCCCGGCGTGCGCAATCTGGCCATCTCCGAGGCGGCGGCGCCGCTGGGTCTGTATTACGCCCCCGACCCGAGTTCGCAGATCGCCTGCACGATCGGCGGCAATGTCGCGGAAAATTCCGGTGGCGTGCATTGCCTGAAATACGGCCTCACCGTGCACAACATCCTCAAGCTGCGCGTTGCGCTGATTGATGGCGAAGTCATCGAGATCGGCACGCATGCGCTGGACAGTCCGGGTTATGACCTGCTGGCGCTGTTGATCGGCTCCGAAGGCATGCTCGGCGTGGTGCTCGAAGCGACCGTCAAGCTGACCCCCCGGCCGACGGTCGCGCAGGTGGTGATGGCCAGCTTCGACGATGTCACGCAAGCCGGCAATGCGGTGGCCGCGATCATCGCCGCCGGCATCATCCCCGCCGGGCTGGAAATGATGGACAAGCCGGCGACCGCTGCCGTCGAGGCCTTCGTGCATGCCGGCTATGACCTCAGCGCCACGGCGATCCTACTCGCCGAATCCGACGGTACCGAGCAGGAAGTGGCCGAGGAAATGGCCGCGATGTGCCAGGTGCTCGAAACCAGCGGTGCGCGCGATCTGCGCGTTTCGCGAAGCGATGCCGAGCGGCTGAAATTCTGGGCCGGGCGCAAGGCGGCTTTTCCGGCCGTCGGCCGCCTGACGCCCGACTATCTGTGCATGGACGGCACCATCCCGAGGAAGCACATCGCCCATGTGCTGACACGCATCGAGGAACTGGCGCAGCAGCACCGGCTGCGCGTCGCCAACGTCTTCCATGCCGGCGACGGCAACCTGCACCCGCTCATCATGTTCGATGCCAGCCGTGACGACGAACTCGACCGCGCCACGGCGCTGGGCGCGGCCATCCTCGAACTGTCGGTTGAGGTGGGCGGCACGATTACCGGCGAACATGGCGTGGGCATCGAAAAAGTGCAGCAGATGTGCCTGCAATTTTCTGCCGACGAACTCGCGGCGTTCCGTGGCGTGAAAGCGGCCTTCGATCCGCTTGGTCTGCTCAACCCCGGCAAGGCGGTGCCGACGCCACGCCACTGTTCCGAATACCGGCTGACCGGGAGCGCGCGATGACCGATTTGACCGAGCAGCTCCGCGAACGCATCCTGGCGGCAAGCAGCGCCGCGCCGCTGTGCATCCGTGGCGGCGGCAGCAAGGACTTCTACGGCTGCGAATTGCGCGGCGAACTGCTGGAAACCCGCGCGCATACCGGCGTGTTGGCCTACGAGCCGACCGAGCTCGTCATTACGGCGCGCTGCGGCACACCGCTTGCCGAGATCGAGGCGGTGCTGGCGGAACACGGCCAATGTCTGGCCTTCGAGCCACCGCGCTTCGCTGAAAACTGCACCATTGGCGGTGCCGTGGCGGCTGGACTGTCGGGGCCGCGCCGGGTCAGCGCGGGCGCGGTGCGTGACTTCGTGCTGGGCGTGAAGATTCTCGATGGCGCGGCGCGTGAGCTGAGCTTCGGCGGCCAGGTGATGAAGAACGTGGCCGGCTACGATGTCTCGCGGGTCATGGCCGGCAGTCTTGGCACGCTGGGGCTGTTGCTCGAAATATCCATCAAGGTGCTGCCGCGCCCCGTTGCCGAAGCCACACTGAGCTTTGCCATGCCCCAGGCTGTGGCGCTGGACAAGCTCAATCAGTGGGCAGCCCAGCCGCTGCCCATTGTCGCCAGTGCCTGGCAGGACGGCATGCTGAGTGTGCGCCTCGCCGGCGCGCGCGCGGCGATTGCCGCGGCAGTGCAAATGCTGGGTGGCGAAAAAGTCGAGGATGGCGCGACGGCGGCATTCTGGGATGGCTTGCGCGACCAGCATGCGAGCTTCTTCGCCGGCATGCCCCTCTGGCGCCTGTCGGTGCCTTCTGTCGCCCCGGTTATCGCCTTGCCCGGAGAAACCCTGATGGAATGGGGCGGGGCAGAGCGCTGGTTGCACAGCGATGCCGCCCCCGCAACGATTCGCGCCGCTGCGGCAAGCGTCGGCGGCAGCGCGACGCTGTTTCGTGCCGATTCCACGCTCAAGGCGACCGTCGGCGCGTTTGCTCCACTGCCACTGCCCTTGCTGAATCTGCAGCGCCGTCTCAAGCAGATCTTCGATCCACACGGGATATTCAATCCCGGCCGCATGTACGCTGAACTCTGAAATGGAAACCCATCTCGCCGACTTTATCCGTGACACCAGCGCCGGCCGCGAGGCCGAGGCCATCCTGCGCAAGTGCGTGCACTGCGGATTCTGCACGGCCACCTGTCCGACTTATCAGTTGCTCGGCGACGAGCTCGACGGGCCGCGCGGGCGCATTTATCTGATCAAACAGGTGCTGGAAGGCGTGGCGCCGACCGAGCGCACCCGCCTGCATCTGGACCGCTGCCTGACCTGCCGCTCCTGCGAGACAACCTGTCCCTCAGGCGTGCATTACTCGCGGCTGCTCGACATCGGCCGCGCGGTCGTCGAGCAGCGCGTGCCGCGCAGCGGGATGGATGGCGTGCTGCGTGCCTCCCTGCGCGAACTTTTGCCACGCCCCATGCTGTTCGGTACGGCAATGAAACTCGGCCAGATGGTGCGGCCTTTCCTGCCGGCCGTGCTGAAGGCCAAAGTGCCGCCGCTGTCGTCGGCCGGGGTCACCCTGCCCGGCGGGCAGGCGCGCAAGATGCTGGTGCTGGCCGGTTGCGCCCAGCCCTCGATGTATCCGAACATCAACGGTGCCGCCAGACGGGTGCTGGCGCGGCTGGGCATTGCACTCGATGAAGCGCGGAACGCCGGCTGCTGCGGCGCGGTGCGGCTGCATCTCGGTGATGAAGCAGGTGCGCGTGACAACGCGCGCCGTAACGTCGACGCCTGGTGGCCGCAGATCGAGTCGGGCGTCGAGGCAATTGTCATGACGGCTTCCGGTTGCGGCGTGCAGGTCAAGGATTACGGTCATCTGCTGCAGGACGACCCGGCTTATGCAGCGAAAGCGCTGCGGGTGGCTGAACTGACGCGCGATGTTAGCGAGGTTGTGGCCGCTGAGCAGGCGCGTCTGCTCGAATTGCTGGCCGCTCTGCCGTCCGGAACCCCGCTGCCGCTGGCGTTCCATGCACCGTGCACGCTGCAACACGGTCTCAATATCCGAGGCGTGGTCGAAACGCTGCTTGGCGCGGCGGGTTTCAGTCTGATGCCGGTGGCCGACAGCCATCTGTGTTGCGGTTCAGCCGGCACCTATTCGATCCTCCAGCCGGAACTGTCGAGCCGCCTGCAAGCAAACAAGATCGCCGCGCTGACGGCGGGCCAGCCCAGCGGTATCGCCAGTGCCAACATCGGTTGCATCGCCCATCTGCAGGCGGGTACCGAGCTGCCGATAAAGCACTGGATCGAATGGCTGGATGAGCGGCTGACGTCCTAGCTGTTGTTCTTCACCATCAGTTTGGCCGTGGCATCGGCTACCGCCGTGCCGTCCTGATTCTTGCAGATACCGGCGAAGCTGACGATGCCGCCGTCGTGCTTGGGCTTGTCATCCTTGGCGGTGACCGTCCAAGTGACGTGCAGCGTGTCGCCTGGTTTGACCGGGGCGGTGAAGCGGATCGAGTGTTCCATGTAGGCGATGGCCGTGCCATAGAGCAGCATGCCCATCTGTGCCGCCATGACGTTGCTGGTCAGGTAGCCATGGGCGATGCGGGTGCCGAAACGGCCGGTCTTCGCCCAGCTTTCATTGACATGCAGGGGGTTGAAGTCGCCAAACAGGCCGGCGCCGAGCACGATGTGGGTTTCGGTCAGGGTCATGGCGGAGTCGTAGGCGTCGCCGACTTTCAATTCGTTGTATCCGCGTCCGGGCAGCATGAATGATTCCTCTATGAGAAAAGTTAAGCCTTTGGATTCTAATCGTATAATCCCGTCATGCCCTTCACCATCGAAACTTGCACCGCGCAGCATATCGGCGACCGCGAGGAGCAGCAGGATCGCGTGGGCCTGTTTACGCACCCGATCCAGAAGGGCGCCTTGCTGGCCGTACTGGCCGATGGCATGGGCGGTCATACCGGTGGTGCGATGGCGGCCGAGCAGGTCATTCATTCGGCCCGCAACATCTTTCTGGCCAACCCGCCGGGAGGTGTCAACATTGAAGAGATGTTGGCCGAGGGCATCAACGATGCCCACGACGGCATCAATCTGTCGCGCTTCACCACCGAGCAGGATCCGCACAGCACCGCCTGCCTGCTGATTCTCCAGCCGGGACGCGCCGACTGGGCGCACTGCGGGGACTCACGCCTCTACCATTTTCGTAATGGCATCAAAGTGTCGCAAACTTGTGACCACTCGCATGTGATGAACCTGGTGAAGATGGGTTATCTCACTCCTGAGCAGGCCGAAACCCACCCGCAGAAGAACCTGCTGATCTCCTGCCTGGGCGACACCTCGGCACCACAGATTGATTTTGGCGGGACGCTGCCGCTGGTTGGCGGCGATTGTTTTTTGCTCTGTTCCGACGGTTTGTGGGCCTACTTTAGCGACGACGAGATGGGGCGAGTGCTGAATGATTATCCAGTGCGCGAGGCCGCCGAGATTCTCATCAACACAGCCCGCGAGCGAGCGCAAGGCCGCGGCGATAACTGCACGCTGGCCATCGTTCGCCTGAAGGAAGTTGAACCGGAAAAAAATATGCCGCTATGGAAAAAAGCTGCGGCTAGGTGAGTGTGAGTGCAAACAGGAAGGAAAAACATGTCATTGACTATCGGAGTGCCAAAGGAATCATTTGCAGGTGAGAAGCGTGTCGCGACCGTTCCAGAGGTCGTCGAGAAACTGATCAAGCTGGGATTCGCCGTCAACGTCGAAAGTGGCGCCGGCGCTGCTGCCAATTGCAGCGACGAAAGCTATCGCGCTGCCGGGGCGCAGATCATTGCCGATACCGCGGCGCTGTGCGCCCAGTCGGACATCATCTTCAAGGTGCGCGGTCCCAGTGCCGCCGAAATCGGCTTGTTGAAGGAAGGCAGCACCCTGGTCAGTTTCATCTGGCCGGCGCAGAACCCTGAATTGCTGCAGCAACTGGCCGCCCGCAAGGTCACCGTGCTGGCCATCGACGCGTTGCCACGCATGCTCTCCCGCGCCCAGAAGATGGACGCGCTGACCTCCCAGGCCGGCGTTGCCGGCTACCGTGCCGTGATTGAGGCTGCCAATGCCTTCGGCCGTTTCTTCAACGGCCAGATCACGGCTGCGGGCAAGGTGCAACCGGCCAAGGTATTCATCGCCGGTGCCGGTGTGGCCGGGTTGGCCGCGATCGGCACCGCCGCCAGCCTGGGCGCCATCGTGCGCGCCAACGACACCCGTGCCGAAGTGGCCGACCAGGTCGTGTCGCTCGGCGGCGAATTCGTCAAGGTCGATTACGAGGAAGAGGGCTCCGGCGGCGGCGGTTACGCCAAGGTGATGAGCGAGGGCTTCCAGCAGGCCCAGCGCGAGATGTACGCCAAGCAGGCCCGGGAGGTGGACATCATCATCACCACCGCGCTGATCCCCGGCAAGCCTGCGCCCAAGCTGATCACCGCCGAGATGGTGCAGAGCATGAAGCCGGGCAGTGTCATCGTCGACATGGCGGCTGAGCAGGGCGGCAACTGCGAGTTGACCGAACCGGGGCTGGTCGTCGTCAAGCACGGCGTCACCCTCATCGGCTACACCGACCTGGTCAGCCGTCTGGCGAAGCAGTCGTCGACGCTGTACGCCACCAACCTGTTTCGCCTGACCGAAGAGCTGTGCAAGACCAAGGACGGCATCATCGACGTCAACATGGACGACGAAGCCATCCGTGGCCTGACTGTCATCAAGGAAGGCGCCATTACCTGGCCGCCCCCAGCGCCGAAGATTTCCGCGGCGCCGCCCGCCACCGCCAAGCCGGCAGCAGCGCCGGCGGCCAAGGCCAAGGGCAAGGGTCACGGTGCCAGTAGTGCGCCAATGGCCGGCACCAGCCTGGCCATCGTGTTCGGTTGTGCCGCTGCCCTGTTCTGGTTCGTTGGCGCCCACGCCCCGGCATCCTTCCTCGCCCACTTCACGGTGTTCGTGCTGGCCTGCTTCGTTGGTTACATGGTGGTGTGGAACGTCACCCCGGCGCTGCACACGCCGCTGATGAGCGTGACCAATGCGATCTCCAGCATCATCGCCATCGGTGCGCTGGTGCAGATCGCGCCGCCGCTGGCCGATCTCGGTACGGGACGTCCGGATGACTGGATCCGCTGGGTTGCCTTCATTGGCCTGGCGCTGACGGCGGTCAACATGTTCGGCGGTTTCGCCGTTACCCGCCGCATGCTGGCGATGTTCCAGAAATAAGGAAAACGGTTATGTCCGAAAGTCTCGTTACCGTCGCCTACATTGGCGCCATCATCCTCTTCATCCTCAGCCTGGGCGGCTTGTCCAACCCGGAAACCTCCCGGCGCGGCAACCTCTACGGCATCATCGGCATGTCACTTGCGGTGCTAGCGACAGTTTTCGGCCCGCGCGTCACCATGGCCGGCATTCCCTGGATCGTTGCCGCCATGGTCATCGGCGGCAGCGTCGGTCTGTATGCCGCGCGCGTCGTGAAAATGACGCAGATGCCCGAACTGGTTGCGCTGATGCACAGCCTGGTCGGTCTCGCTGCCTGCCTGGTCGGCTTCGCCAGTTACATCGATACCTCGATTGCCTATACCGGCGTAGAAAAGACCATCCATGAGATTGAAATTTACATCGGCATCCTGATTGGCGCCGTGACCTTCTCCGGTTCGGTGATCGCCTTCGGCAAGCTCTCGGGCAAGATCAGCGGCAAGCCGCTGTTGCTGCCGGCGCGCCACTGGCTCAACCTGGCCGGCCTGCTGCTGGTGATCTGGTTCGGCCGAGAGTTCATCAACGCGCCGACCATCAGCGACGGCATGGTGCCGCTGGTGATCATGACCATCATCGCGCTGCTCTTCGGCATTCACATGGTGATGGCAATCGGCGGTGCCGACATGCCGGTGGTGGTGTCGATGCTCAACAGCTACTCGGGCTGGGCGGCTGCCGCGACAGGCTTCATGCTGTCCAACGACCTGCTGATCGTCACCGGTGCCTTGGTGGGTTCTTCGGGCGCGATTCTCTCCTACATCATGTGCCGGGCGATGAACCGCCACTTCATTAGCGTGATTGCCGGTGGTTTTGGCACGGGCGGCGGGACGGTAGTGGCCCCGGCCGACGGCCAGCCGGCGGGTGAGGTGACGCCCATCGGCGCACTGGAGACGGCAGAGCTGCTGCGCGATGCCAAGCACGTGATCATCGTTCCCGGCTACGGCATGGCGGTTGCACAGGCCCAGCACACGGTCTTCGAGATCACCAAGCTTCTGCGCGAGAGGGGCATTGAGGTTCGCTTTGGCATCCATCCGGTGGCCGGCCGCATGCCCGGCCACATGAACGTGTTGCTGGCCGAAGCCAAGGTGCCCTACGACATCGTGATGGAGATGGACGAGCTCAACGATGACTTTCCGACCACCGACGTATCGATGGTGATCGGTGCCAATGACATCGTCAACCCTGGTGCCGAGGACGACCCGAACAGCCCGATCGCCGGCATGCCGGTGCTGCAGGTGTGGAAGTCGAAGACCTCGATCGTCATGAAACGCAGCATGGCCTCCGGCTACGCCGGCGTCGACAATCCGCTCTTCTACAAGGAGAACAACCGCATGCTGTTCGGTGACGCCAAGAAGATGCTCGATGAGGTGCTGGTGGCGCTGAAGGCCTGAAGTTAAGTTGCTCGCAGGAACAAAAAACGCCACGGTTCGCCGTGGCGTTTTTCTTGGTATCAAGAATCGGCGTGACCGAAGGAAACCCATTTTCAGGACTGGCGATTCAAAATGCCTCGCATGGGGTGCGGCGAGATAACGTCGAGCGTCATCGCGTCAACCATCGCAACAGCGTCTCGAACAGCCTGTCCGGTTCCACCGGCTTGGCGACGAAGTCGTTCATGCCCGCCGCTGCGCAGTCACGGCGGTCCTCGTCGAAAGCGTTGGCCGTCATCGCCAGGATGGGCGTGGCTGCCCGTCCCGGCAGGGCGCGGATCGCCCGCGTTGCCGCCAGACCGTCCATCTCCGGCATCTGCACGTCCATCAGGATCAGGGCGTAGTCGTTCTGCTCCGCCAGACGCACGGCTGCGCGACCGTTCTCGGCCAGGTCGGGGGCCAGACCGACATCGTGCAGCAACAGCAGGGACACCTCCTGGTTGATCGGATCGTCCTCGACGAGCAGGACGCGTGCGCCGGCATGGTCGCGCCTGAGCGCCGCTTCGGCGGCGCCGGAAGTCGGCGCTGGCGTCACGGCGGCGACCTCGGTCTGGCTGCGTCCCAGGCGCGCGGTGAGCCAGAAGGTGCTGCCCTGCCCCAGCGTGCTGGTGACGCCGACCTCGCCGCCCATCAGTCGGGCGATCCGGCGGGTGATGGCAAGCCCCAGTCCGGTGCCGCCATATTTTCGCGTGGTCGTGCCATCGGCCTGTTCAAATACCTCGAACAGGCGCACGCACTGTTCGGCCGTCATGCCGATGCCGGTGTCGCTGACCTCGAAGCGGACGCGGTATTCCCCATCCCGGTCTTCGACCAGACGCCCCTTGAGGGTGATGCTGCCGTGTGCGGTGAATTTGACGGCGTTGCCGAGGTAGTTGAGCAGGGCCTGGCCGAGACGGTTGACATCGCCATGCAGGGCCTGCGGCATGCCGGCAATGTCGATATGCAGGGAGAGTCCCTTGGCTTTGATGCTGTCGCCGATGACGGCGACGACGGACCTGATCAGGTCGGGCAGCACGAAGTCGCGCTGATCGAGGACGAGCTTGCCGGCCTCGATCTTGGCGAGATCGAGGATGTCGTTGATGACGCCGAGCAGGTGCTGTCCGGAGGCGGCGATCTTGTCGAGTTTATTGGCCTGTTGTGGGCTAACCTCGCTGCGGCGCAGCAGGTGGGCCATGCCGAGGATGCCGTTCAACGGCGTGCGGATCTCGTGGCTCATGTTGGCGAGGAAGGTGCTCTTGGCGCGGTTGGCCGCTTCGGCCTGGAACTTCGCCTGGGTGAGCAAGCGGTTCGCGGTTTCGAGCTCGGCGGTACGGGCGAGGACGCGATCTTCGAGTTCGGCGTTGAGCCGCTTGATTTCGAACTCGGCCTGCTTTTGCTCGGTAATGTCATGGGCGACTGACAGCAGGATGGGCTCGGGTTCCTGTGTCAGATATCGCGCTGACATCTGCATGGTCCTGATCTGGCCGTTACGGCGCCGCAGCTTGAATTCGAAATTGTCTACGCGTCCATCACGCAGCAGGATTTCCCGCATGGCGGCACGTTGTTCGGGGTTTTCCCACAAGTCCAGTTTCAGTGTGTCGGTGCCCAGCACCTCGTCCCTGGAAAATCCCGTTGTTTCGCAAAAGGCGTCACTGCAGTCGAGTAGATCGCCATCTTTCGTTTGGAGCGTCAAGGCGATCGGGATGAGCCTGAATGAGCACCGGAACCGTGCTTCGCTTGCGGCTAGCCGAATTTCAGCCTGCTTGCGTTCTGTGACGTCGAAGAAGGCGGCGAGGAAGTCGTCGCCCATGATGGTGCCGGTGATCAGCACCGTGCGCACCATGCCGTTCTTGCAGCTCACCTGGTATTCGATGGGCGCGATGTCGACATTGTTCTGCTGGGCACGGAGCACGGCGGCGTCCCAGGTAGCGAGGACCCAGCGCCGATAGTCCGGGTCGGGATAGGCAAGTTGCCACCACTCGGCCAGGGTCGGCACCTCCGCATGGGTGTAGCCGAACAGTTGCTCGAAGCGGTCGTTGAAATCCACCAGGACGCCGTCTTTGTTGACGAGGCACAGCGGCACCGCCGCAACATTGAAGAGTTGGCGAAATCGTTTGGCACTCTGCTCTGCTACCGCTTCAGCAAGTTTTCGCTGGCGGATTTCCCGGGACAGCTTGCGCATCCATAACGCCAGCCCGAGGAGGACGAAGGCGAAGACGGCCAGCGATTGCCCAAACTGGACATAGTTGAACGCGGGTTCATAACGGACTGGCAACCATTTCTTGAAAATGTCGTTGCGTTCCGTTGCGGTAATCGAATCCAGGGCTTTGTCGAGTATCCCGGCGAAGATCGCCCAGTCCTTGCGCACCGCCATCGACTGGGCGTTGACATACGGGGTCTGTCCGGCAATCTTCACCGTCGCCTGCAATTTCGCCTGGTAATAGTCGACGACGAGCATGCTGTCGACAAACGCGTAAACTTCCTTCCGTTGCAGGGCCTCAAGGCCTTCCTGCACTGTTTTGACCCGGACCAGTGAAATCTCGGGGAAGTCCCGCGGTATCCATTCGTTCACCGCGTAGCCTGCCACCACGGCAACTCTTTTTCCGGCAAGCGCCCCCATATCGGCAAGATAGGCGACATCCGGGTTCGTGACGATGACGACGGGAACTTTCAGGTACGGCTGGGTGAAGGCCCAGAATTCCTGGCGCTCGGGTGTCACGGCCACGGAGGTCGTCACGTCGATCTCCCAGCGCTGCAGGCGGGCATAGGCCTCTTGCCAACTGAGGTTGCGCACGCGCTCGAACGTGATACCCAGCCGCTGTTCGATGAGTTTCAGATAGTCTTCGGACATGCCGAAGGGTTCCCTGTCGCTGTCGGTAAATTCGACTGGCGGCCAGCCTGGATCCTGGGCCACACGGATCACGGGATGATCGCGTAACCAGTCCCGTTCAGCCTTGGTCAGCGATGGCAGGTGGGTAAACGCTGTCTGTGCTGCACCCGTGCGGGCTGCCTGGGGACCTTCTGCCACCGCCGCCAGTGGCGAAACAAGTGCCAGCAGCAGGCCCAGCAGCGCAGGGCGCCACGCCAAACAAGCCTTCCATGAATTGGCCATTACCCTCCCCCGATCCGCAGCGTTTTGTTTCGGTAGGTGTACTTTAGCCCAGTGGGATAGTGATGGGTAACCCCCAATCAATTATCTGCAGCGCCGTTGATTCACTGCCTCTGGCTGAAAATGGGTATTGCCGAATTTAGTGAAAGTCGGCGCTGGCGGGACGGCGCCGACTTGAAATCATTGTCAGTTTTGGCGATCAATAGGTCTTGTAAGGCAGGAACTTGCCCGACATCACGATATTCACGCGATCGCCCGCAGCATTGGGTTCGCGCTTCATGTCCATCTTGAAGTCGATGGCGGACATGATGCCGTCGCCGAATTCTTCGTGGATCAGTTCCTTGAAGGTCGTGCCATAGACGCTGATCAGTTCGTAGAAGCGGTAGACCGTCGGGTCGGTCGGCACGGCCGTCGGCAGCGCGCCACGGTAGGGAACGACCTGCAGCAGGGCGACGGCCTCGGCTGGCAAGGCGAAGATTTTGCCGATCGTTGCCGCCTGCTTCTTGTCGAAGGTCATCTGGCCGAGGCAGCCGGCCGTCACCCACTCCTTGGACAGGCCGACCTTCTTGGCGACATCCGCCCACTTGATACCTTTCTGAATCTTGGCGGCGACGATCATTTCGGTGACATCATTGCGGTTCATGGTGCTATCTCCTTGGAAATTACTGGTTGATGACTTTCTTTAATTGAGGGGCCGGTTTGTCTGCGGGCAGGACAAAGATGTTTGCGGTGGGTTCCTCCGCTTCCAGCCCGGGCCGCACCAGCGGCGGCTGCTTCGCGTCGTGCAGCGCCTCTGCCTCCGCGCCGGCGTAGGTCTTCGAGCGATTGACGAGGAAGTCGACCAGGTGGTTGCGGATGCGGTAGTACTGCGGGTCGTGGTGGATGCCGGCGCGGGTGCGGCTCCTGGGCATGGTGATCTCGACGATCTCCGCGATCTTGGCGTGCGGCCCGTTGCTCATCAGCACGATCTTGTCGGCGAGCAGGATCGCCTCATCGACATCGTGGGTGATCATGAAGACGGTCTGGTGCGTGGCCTGCACGATCTTCAGCAGCTCGTCCTGAATCGTGCCGCGCGTCAGCGCGTCGAGCGCGCCGAAGGGCTCGTCGAGCAGCAGCATCTTGGGCTGGATGGCAAAGGCGCGGGCGATGCCGACGCGCTGCTTCATGCCGCCGGACAGTTCCGCCGGCTTCCTGTGGATGGCGTGGCCGAGGCCGACCATCTCGAGGTGCTGCGTGCAGTGCGCGGCGACCTTGTCCTTGCTCCAGTCCGGCCATTTCGACCTGACGGCGAAGGCGACGTTGCCGAGCACGCTCATCCAGGGCATCAGTGCATGGCTCTGGAACACCACGCCGCGGTCGAGGCTGGGGCCGCGGACCTCGCGGCCGTCCATGATGACGGTGCCGGCGCTGGCCTCCTCGAGACCGGCGAGCACGTTGAGGATGGTGGTCTTGCCGCAGCCGGAGTGGCCGATGATGCAGACGAACTCGCCCTTGTCGATATGGAAGTGGATGTCCTCGAACACCGGCGGATTGGCCTTGTCGCCGGCGGCTGGATAGATCTTCTTGAGGGCCTCGATGGTCAGGAAATGAGCACTCATCGCGTTACTCCTTGTAGGTGACGAGCTTCTGCAGCCGCCCGAAGATCATGTCCAGGCCCATGCCGACCAGACCGATCATCGTCACGGCGAAGATGACGTTGGGAAGGGCCAGGTTGTTCCACTCGTTCCAGACGAAGTAGCCGATACCGGTGCCGCCGACCAGCATCTCGGCGGCGACGATGACCAGCCAGGCGATGCCCATCGAGATGCGCATGCCGGTCAGGATGGTCGGCGCGGCGGCCGGCAGGATCACCAGGAAGGCCTTGCGCAGCGGTTTAACCTCGAGCGTGCGGGCGACGTTGATCCAGTCGCGCCGCACCGCTGCGACGCCAAAGGCCGTGTTGATCAGCATCGGCCAGATCGAGCAGATGAAGATGACGAAGATGCCGGAGACGTTCGAATCCTTCAGCGTGTACAGCGCAAGTGGCATCCATGCCAGCGGCGAAATCGGTTTGAGCACCTGAATGAAAGGGTCGAGCGCTTTGTAAAGCAGTGGCGACATGCCGATCATGAATCCCAGCGGCACGGCGATGACGACAGCGAGAAAGAAGCCGAGCGCCACGCGGCCGAGGGAATGTCCCAGCTGGATGCCGACGCCCTTGTCGTTGGGGCCGCGGTCGTAGAACGGGTCGGACAGGTAGGTGACGAAGGCTTGGCCGACCTGCGCCGGCGGCGGAAAGCCGCCGGCCTTTTCCGCGCCCTTGCCCATCAGCGCCGCATATTCGGCGTCGGCCCCGGCCAGCGCCGTCGATTTCTTGGGCAAGGTGGCCAGGTGCCATGCCCCGATGAAGATCAGGAACAGCAGGAGCGAGATCAAAGCTGCCTTGAGGGTTTCGCTGCGCATGGCAATTTCCTCAGGTGCGCCGGATGGCGAAGCTGTTCACATAGGGCTCGGGCTTGGCCGGGTCGAACTCCTTGCCCATGACTTTGAAGGTGCGATATGACTCCTTGGGCGCGGTCAGTCCCACCTCCGCCATGCGCTTTCTGGCGTCGGTCAGCAGATAGACCTGCTCGGCGATGTCCTTGTACCTGACGTCGCCCTTGATATAGCCCCAGCGCTTCATCTGCGTGAGGATCCACACCGCCATCGAATACCAGGGGAAGGGATCGAAGCCGGCGCGGTCGGGCACGTTCTGCACGCCGCCGAGGCCGTCGGCGAACTTGCCGGTCAGCACTTGTTCGAGCACGGTCTTGGGCTGGTTCAGATAGTTGGCCGGGGCCAGCACCTCGGCCATGATTGAACGGTTCTTCGGGTCGTTGGCCATTGCCGCCGCGGTGAGCACCGCGCGATAGAGCGCCGCAAAGGTGTTGGGATTCTCCTTGACGAACTGCGTCGGCACGCCGAAGGAGCAGCAGGGGTGGCCGTCCCAGATATCCTTGGACAGGATGTGGATGAAGCCGACCTCGTCATAAACGGCGCGCTGGTTGAAGGGGTCGGGGCCGAGGTAACCGTCGAGGTTGCCGGCGCGCAGGTTGGCCACCATCTCCGGCGGTGGCACGACGCGGATCTGGATGTCCTTGTCCGGATCGAGGCCGTGTTCGGCGACGTAATAGCGCAACAGGAAGTTGTGCATCGAATACTCGAACGGCACGGCGAACTTGAAACCCTTCCACATCTTGGGATCGCGCTTGTCCTTGTGCTTGACGTGCAGGGTGATGGCCTGGCCGTTGACGTTCTGGATGGTCGCCACGTTGACCGGCATGGGTGACGAACCCACGCCCATCGACATGGCCAGCGGCATCGGCGCGAGCATGTGCGAGGCGTCGTATTCCTTGTTGATGACCTTGTCGCGGATCAGCGCCCAGCCGGCGGTCTTGATGACCGAGACATTGAGGCCCTGCTTCTTGTAGAAACCCAGCGGGTCGGCCATGATCAGCGGACTGGCGCAGGTGATGGGAATGAAGCCGATATTGAGATCTTTCTTCTCCAGGCTGCCCTTTTCCTGGGCCATCGCCTCCAGCGTGCCGAAGGGGACTAGCGATGAGATCGCCGCCCAGGCGGTCGAGGCGCCGACGACGGAAAGGAAGCGGCGACGCTCGGCATCCTGAGGGAACAGGGCGCGCATCACTGCGGTCTGCACTACCCGGCTGTTCAGGGCGTCGACGTCGCCGACAGAGCACGCGCCGTCATGCTCGGCCTGGGAAGCGTGATGGCCGCAACTGCAGCGTGAGAGGGGGCGATCGGGATCGAAGGGGTTGTTCAGCGATGACATGGTGTGCTCCTTTGCGTTCAATTGACGCAGTGCTTACAGCACGGAACGTGCCATGTCTGGTAACAATATGATCTGAATAGAAATGTCTATCTTTTCACGCCAGCCAGCCACTGGTTTGGCTGGCCTGAGCGGCTGGTTGCCGTCCTCTTTTAGTGCGGGGAAAATTCAGTCTTGCCGTATTTTGGTGCATCGGCAGTGTGCCAGCCTTGAGCCCGCTTCGTCCAAGAGGCTGGCTCTCGCCGACAAAACTGCGTTGGCGGGATGTCAGTTGCCGGACGGAGGGTGCAGTACTGTGAAATTGAGCGCGGAATCGACGAAGTGGAAAAGCAACGTTGGCGGGCGCCAGCCGGCTGCCGGACGCAGTACTTTTTTGACCGAATCGTTCAGTTGCAGTTCGACGCGATAGCTGGCCGGGAAGGTGGTGTCCCAGCGCGGCAGGGCCTGCTTCAGAAACTCCATTTCGTGATCTTCACGGATAATGACCCCCATGGTTTCGAGCAGGCTCAGCTTTGGCCAGTGTTCCCCGCTTGGCCGGCCATAGGTGACGACGCCAATGAAGCGTTGAAAGTCATTGTAGAAGGGCATGTCGGGTTCGACGAGCTTGCCGTTCGAGTAGATGGCGTCCATGAAGTAGGTCACCGTCAGGTTGCGCGGCGCCTTGCGCGCCCATTGGTAGAGTACATCGTGCAAGGTGGCGGACAGGCATAGCTCAAGATGCCCGCCGACAATGTAGAGATGGGTCGGAGTGACATCGAAGCTGATTTCACCACCCTGCGAGGACACCCAGTAGTCGGGCGTGCAGTCCTCCATGAAGTAAAACGCTTCCGGCGTGTCGTCCTGGAGGTAGATGACCGGAATTTTGTTGCTCTTGGCAAAGCGCACGGCTTCGTCAATTCCGCGCTTGGTCGAGAACCGCGCATCGTGCGTCGAGGTCGCATGCGTGACGATCATCACCGCGTCGCCGCTCAGCCTGAGCTGCGCTGCTTCGGTGAGTTTATGCGGCGCACATTCCGCCTGGCAGGCGTTGGCGAACAGGAGCAGGGGCAGCAATAGCAGCAGGCGCAGCATGTCGACTTCTTGTGAAGGGGGAGGTCTCAGTAGAGCCTGAACGGTTTGATTTCCTCGCGCCAGCCAGCCTCGTCGATAGAGGCCAGCGTGTCGAGATCGGCGGGGGTGGCCGCCGGGTCGTCCACCCACTGCCTGAGCAACTCGCTGCCATTGATGAGGTCGATCGCCAGACGGTCGCTTTCGTACTCGTAGGGGAAGTCGCGCCACAGCGGGTAGTCCGGCCGCAGGCGGCGCAGCGCCTTGAAGGCGAGCGCCAGCAGGCGCCAGGGGCGGAAGGCGGCATGGTCGTAATGGGCCGGATCCTCGACATGAATCTGGATGCCCTGGCAGAGCTGGCCGGCATGTTTGTGGAAGGTCGGCTCGAACCAGCAGGGACGTAGCTTGCAGCCTGTCAGCCAGTGCGGCGCAAGCTTCTCCATCTCCTTCAGCAAAGCCGCCGCATCAATATCGGGCGCGCCGAACAGTTCCAGCGGGCGGGTGGTGCCGCGGCCCTCGGACAGCGTCGTGCCTTCGAGCATCACGGTGCCGGCATAGCAGCGTGCCATCGACAGATTCGGTGCGTTGGGACTGGGGTTGATCCAGCTGCGTTCATTGAGCGGCCAGCCATGGCCGGGAGCGGCGTCCGGCTGCCAGCCTGCCATCGTGATCACTGCGCAGTCGACATCGAGTTTCAGTGTGGCGATGAACCAGCGTGCCAGTTCGCCCATGGTCAGTCCATGGCGCAGCGGCAGCGGGCCGGCACCGACAAAACTTTCCCAGCCGGCTGTCAGGCGCAGGCCTTCGACGGGACGGCCGACCGGGTTCGGCCGGTCGAGAATCCACACTGTTTTGCCGTGGCGCGCAGCAGCTTCGAGCAGGTAGCGCAGCGTGGTGATGAAGGTGTAGATGCGGCAGCCGAGGTCCTGCAGATCGACCAGCAGCACGTCGAACGTGTCCAGCATGGCATCGGTCGGACGCCGTACCGCACCGTAGAGGCTGAAGACGGGGATGCCGTGCTGCGGATCGACGAAATCCGGCGATTCGATCATGTTGTCCTGCTTGTCGCCACGCAGGCCGTGTTGCGGACCGAAGGCGGCGCTGAAACGGATTTCGGGCAGAGCGGAGAGGGCGTCGAGGCTGTGTGTCAGGTCGCGCGTCGTCGAAGCCGGATGGGCAAGCAGGGCGATGCGCCGCCCGGCCAGCGGCTTGCGCAGCGCGGCATCTGAGATGAGGCGGTCGAGGCCGAATTTCATGAATGGAAACCTGCCGGGCCGAGATTCAGCATGAATCCGCCACGCTGATGAAAATCCGCCGGGCCGGCTGGATGGGCGAGCGCCCAGTAGCCGAGGCTGCCGTCGTCCGCCTCAAGCACGACCGCCAGGGCAATGTGCAGTGCGTCGGCGGGTGGCAGCGCCTCCGGGGCCAGCATGACATCGAGCTGCAGCAGATCTTCCATACAACTGACCTGAATTTGCGGCGGCGGACAGTGTGGAGCGGCGGGCGCACGCTGGCGATAGTCGAAGAAATCGTAGCTTGCCCACTGACCAGAGGGCGAAAAATTGAATTCGCGGTAACTGGGGTCGCTCGCCGTGCCGATGAATATTTCGCAGCAGGTGTGACGCCACAACGTCGCAGCGGATGCCGGGGCATGTGGTGTAGGGATGCGCAGCTGACTGATCCGGCCACGCACGGCATAGCCGAGCGTCAGTCCGCCCGTCGCGCTGCGGGCGGGCGTGACGTCGATGCGTTGAGTGAAGCACGCCGGGTTCGCCGGGTGACCGGCAAGTTCGGCATGCAGCGCAAGCACCATGCTGCAATCAGCCGGCGATAACCTTCTGGCTCTGCTCGCCGAGGCCTTCGACACCGAGGCGCACGACATCGCCGGGCTTGAGGAACTGCGGCGGATTCATGCCGAGGCCGACTCCGCTGGGCGTGCCGGTGCAGATCACGTCGCCGGGCAGGAGCGTCATGAATCCGGAGATGTAGCTGATCAGGTGCGCGCAGGAGAAAATCATCTGCGCGGTGGTGCTGTCCTGCCGGCGTTCGCCGTTCACGTCCATCCACACGCGCAGGTCTTGCGGGTCGCGGATTTCATCGCGGGTGACGAGCCAGGGACCGATCGGCGCGAAGGTGTCGCAGCCCTTGCCCTTGTCCCAACTGCCACCGCGGTTCTTCTGGTAGTCGCGCTCGGAGACATCATGGAAAGTGACGTAGCCGGCGAGATACGACAGCGCCTTGTCCGCGCTGACGTAGCGTGCTTCGCGGCCGATGACGAGCCCGAGTTCGGCCTCCCAGTCGGTATTCACGGAGCCGCGCGGCAACTTGACGTTGTCGAACGGCCCGTTGATCGACGTGGTGGCCTTCATGAACAATACCGGTTCCGTCGGGATTGCTGCGCCGGTTTCGATGGCATGGTCGCGATAGTTGAGGCCGACGCCGACGATCTTGCTGATGCCGGTGAACGGCACGCCGAGGCGGGGCTTGCCCTTGACCAGCGGCAGCTTGGTTGGGTCGAGCGCGCGCAGGCGCTTTTGTCCGGCCGGGGAGAGTTCTTCCCAACCGATGGTGGCACAGTGACTGGAAAGATCGCGCAGTTTGCCCTGTGCGTCGATGAGGCCGGGTTTTTCGCGGCCTTTGCTGCCGTAGCGGACGAGTTTCATGTTATCTCCTGGTTTTGATTTTAAGGGCGTTTGCCGCGATAGATTGCGTCGGGCTGTCGTTCGAGCAATTCGGCCAGCAGTCGCAGCGCATCGGCGGCGCGCGCGATCTCCTTGAGCGTGGCATTGATGTTGGAGACGGTCGGCGAGTCCTGCTCAGCCAGGTTGCGCATGGCCAACGCCGCTTTGGCCAGTTCGTTGCTCGCTTGTGTCATGTTCCGGGTCATCTCCGAGCCGTTGTCGGCCAAAGTGACGACGCGGTCGGCAGCGGTTTCGAGTCGTGCCAGTGCCGTCTGGGCCGCCTCCAATGTCTTGCGTATCTGCGCAAGGTCGTAGCGCACGTCCTTGAGGATGGGCCCGCTCTGCGCATCAAGGCGCTTCGCAAGCGATTCGAGGTGGCGCAGTGTCGCCTGCAGGCGGCGCGGCAGCTCCTGGGTACCTTCCGCCGTCATCAGCGTGCTAATTGCACCGCTGATCGCCGCGACGTCGGTGAGGAATTTCTCCATCGGGAAACCTTCGAGCTTGGAGCTCAGTTCCTGCACGGCGGTGGGGATGGTCGGAATTTCGCTGACACCGGGATCGAGGGCGACGAAGTGCGCCGGCTTGTCCGGGTGGAAGTCGAGGTCGACGTAGAGCTGACCGGTGAGCAGGCTCTGCATGCGCAGCCGTGCGCGCAGGCCGCGCTCCACGAGGTCGCGCACGGTGGTGTGGTCGCGCAGGTCGACATTTTCGCCGCCACGTCCGCGCACCACGTGCGGCAGCACCTCGATGGTTACCGGCACGACGAAGTGGTGCTCCTGGCCGCCTTGATTGTTCAGGCCGAGCTGGATCTGCTTCACCGTACCAACCTTGACGCCGAGAAACATCACCGGTGCGCCGACCTGCAGGCCCTGCGACGCACCCTCGAAATACAGCACGTGGAGACGCTTCTCGCCAAACCAGTTGCCGCCGGCGAGTAGCAGCGTGGCGATGACGACCAGCGCAATTGCGCCCAGCACGAAGGCGCCGATCAGCGTGGGGTTGGCCTTGCGGCTCATGCCGCCTCCGCAGGGCCGCCACGCGGCGGCGGCGAATCACCATCATGGGGTGAAACATTGCCTCCGCGCGTCAGGAAATGGCGTACCTTGGGATCGCCATGTTGCAGTGCGTCTCGCGGGTGTCCGGTGGCGATCATGGTATGGGTGTCGGCGTCGAGAAAGATCGAATTGTCGCCGATTGCCAGGATACTGGCCAGATCATGTGTCACCACTACCACCGTGGTGCCGAGGCTGTCGCGCAACTCGACGATCAACTCGTCGAGGTGTCGCGCGGTCAGCGGGTCGAGACCCGAGGAGGGCTCGTCGATCACCAGGATCTCCGGATCGAGTGCCATGGCGCGCGCCAGCCCGGCGCGTTTTTTCATGCCGCCGGAAAGCTCGGAAGGGTAGAACTCCTCGAAACCGGCCAGCCCCACCAGCGCGAGCTTGAAGGCGACGATTTCGTCGACCTGCGCTTTTGTCAGCGCGGTGTATTCGGCAAGCGGTAGCGCGACGTTCTCGGCTAGTGTCAGCGAGCTCCACAGCGCACCGCCCTGGAACAGGATGCCCATCCGGCGCTTGAGTTGATCGCGGTCTTCCTCGGCGGCGCTCCAGAAATCCTCGCCGCTGAAGAGTACCGTACCCGTGAGCGGGCGCTGCAGACCGACCAGCGCGCGCATCAGCGTGGTCTTGCCGCAGCCGTTGCCGCCCATCACCACGAAGATGTCGCCCTTGTTCACCACGAAATCGAGGCCGCGCTGGACGACGAAATCGCCGTAGCCCATGGCCAGATCGCGCACCTCGATGTGCGTCGCGCCGTTCATGTTTCCGCCGGGCCGCCCCAAGGAAACTCATTTGCCAATTGAGGCCCCCCTGTCACCGCTTCGGGTGATTTCATGGGGGGCAGCGAGCCGGTTCTGCGAGCGTGGGGGGGCATTATTATCAGATACCCAGTTGGTAAAAAACGATGGTCATCACCGAGGCGGCAATGGTGATGAGCAGGATCGCGGTGACTACCGCGGAAGTGGCGGCGTGGCCAACGGACTCGGCGCTGCGGCCGCACTGCATGCCGCGCAGGCAGCCGGCGAAGGCGATCATCGCGCCATAGACGCTGCCCTTCGCCAGGCCGACGAGAAAGTGCTTGAGTTCAAGTGCGCGCAGTGTCTCGGTGTAATACTCGAAGACGCCGATGTCGAAGATGGTCACCGACACCACCAGGCCGGCGAGCATGCCGATGAAGCCGGCGTAGAGCGTCAGGAGCGGCACCATCAGCATCAGCGCGAGGATGCGCGGCAGCACCAGGAAATCCACCGGTGCGATGCCGAGCGTGCGGAAGGCGTCGATCTCCTCATTGACCTGCATGGTGCCAAGCTGGGCGGCGAAGGCTGCGCCGGTGCGGCCGGCGATGATGATGCCCGTCATCAGCGCGCCGACCTCGCGCACCATGCCGATCGCCACTAGATCGGCGATGAAGATCTGCGCGCCGACCAGTTTCAACTGGTCGGCACCGAGATAGGCGAGGATGAGGCCGACGAGAAAACTGATCACCGATACGATGGGCAGCGCGCGCGGGCCGACTTCCTCGATCTCCAGCCAGAGGTCGCGAACGCGAAAGCGTGCGCGGCCGGTCATCAGTCGTCCCAGCGACTGCGCGATCTCGCCGAGGAAGGCGAGCATCGCCGGCATGCCGCGGACGAATTCGATCATGGCCGTGCCAACCTGTGCGCAGATGCCCGTCGGACCGTTGTTGCGGCCGGGCACCGTTTGTTCCGGCACCGTCAGCGCCATCGTCAGGAGGCGTTGCGCGCCTGGCGGCAGGCCGGTCGTATCGGCGGCGATGCCGCGTGCTGTGCAGGTTTTCAGGAGGCTGTCGAGGAAGCTCAGCAGCCCGGTGTCCCAGTCGCTCAGCCCCGTGGTGTCGAAGCGGACGCGGCGCACGCCGGCGGCAAGTTGGGGCGCGACGCTGTCGGGGGAAGGCAGGGCCGCGGCCATGCACCAGCGGCCGCCGAGAGCGATGGTCAGTTCATCCGCGCCAGACGGTCGCGCATCGAGTTGCCATGCGGCCTTGTCCATGGCGGCAGGCGGGAACGCTACTTCTTGCCCAGTCCGCCGAGCAGGGCGGCGACCGGACGCAGTGGGCGCCGTGGCGCCAGCGCCGACTTTTCGGCGAGTTTGTCTGCGCTGCTTCCTGTTGTTTCCCGCGAGTCGTAGGGCTTTGAAAAGTCGAAACCATCGGCGGCGATCATCTGCGCCTTGGGCGCCCGGGTTGTCCTGGGTGCCACGGGCACCGAGGGCAAATGACTGGCGGGCGCCGGCAGTCGGTCTAGCGAGGTTTTCGGGCCGTGGCCCACCCGCGCTTCGCGCTTGTGACCATGGCCGCGTTCGCTGCGTTCATGCTCATGCGGCGGCGCGACCGAGCCTGGCTCGAAGCCGGGCACGACGACCTGCTCGATCTTGAACTTGGTGAGCCTTTCGATTTCGGTCAGGCGGGGTTTTTCCTCGGGGGCGACGAGCGAAACGGCCTCGCCGGTCTTGCCGGCGCGGCCGGTGCGGCCGATGCGATGGATATAGTCTTCGGCGACGCGCGGCAGTTCGTAATTGATGACCAGCGGCAGGTCGTCAATGTCGAGTCCGCGTGCGGCGACATCGGTGGCGACCAGCACGCGCGATTCGCCGGACTTGAAGGCTTCGAGCGCCTTGGTGCGTTCCTGCTGGGTCTTGTCGCCGTGGATGGCCGTGGCGTTGATGCCCATGCGTTCCAGCCAGAGCGCCAGCCGGCTGGTGCCGAACTTGGTGCCGACAAAGACCAGCGCCTGGGCGGTGGGTGATACTTCCAGCAGTTGTTTCAGCAGGTAACGCTTGCGGTCGGTGGCGACCGGATACACGCGGTGCGTGATGGTCTCGGAGACCATGTTGCGCCGGGCGACCTCGATGAGTTGCGGGGCCTTCAGCATCACGTCGGCGAGCCGCTTGATTTCGTCCGAGAAGGTTGCCGAGAACAGCAGGCTTTGCCGCGTCTTCGGCAGCAGCGCGAGGATGCGCTTGATGTCGGGGATGAAGCCCATGTCGAGCATGCGGTCGGCTTCGTCGAGGACGAGGAATTCGACCGAGTTGAAGCTGACGGTTTTTTGCTCGACGTGGTCGAGCAGTCGTCCCGGCGTGGCGACGACGATCTCGCGGCCCTCTTTCAGCTCGGCGATCTGCGCCCGCATGTCCACGCCGCCGTAGATGCAGACCGAGCGCAGCGCGAGATGTTTGCCATAGGTTTTGGCCGATTCATGCACCTGCATGGCCAGCTCGCGCGTCGGCGTGAGGATCAGTGCGCGTACCGGGTGGCGGGCGGGCGAGGGTGAACTGCTGGCATGGCGCGCCAGCTTGTGCAGCAGTGGCAGGACAAATCCGGCGGTCTTGCCGGTGCCGGTCTGGGCGCCGCCCATGACATCGTGGCCGGCGAGGATGATCGGAATGGCCTGTTCCTGGATCGGCGTCGGGTCGGTATAGCCGGCATCATGCACGGCTTGGAGAAGTTCGGGCGCTAGCCCGAGATCGGTGAATTTCACAATGAGCTCCGGTTCTTGTTGCGCGCCCATAAGCCCTCTAGAAAGGGCGAGGCCGGCTCAGGCGGGGCAACTAATGACTATCGGGGGTGTGTCGATGCCGAAAGACTGCGCCCAACCGGCGGGGCGCGGGGAGGGATTCTACGGCTAAAACGACATTAGTGTCATTTTGGCTGCGGACTGGCCGGGTTTCAAGTCCTTCAGGCCATTTTACCGCCGCCGGGTGTGCGGGGATTGGTGGCGGGTGAGGGAAGTTCGGCAGCGCTGCGCTTTGCGCCTTCCTTTTTCACCGGCGGTGTCTCGGCCGGAATGCTTGTCTCGACCGGCACCTCTTCGACTGGAGCCGCCTTGCTCTTCCGGCTGGAGTCATTGGGTCGCGAGATGATCGGGTCGATGATTTCGAGATTGTTTTCGCGCATGTAGGCGTCCATATCGCGCCAGCCGGTAAAGATGGCGGCCTTCTGCGCGCGCGGATTCAGAAAATAGCAATCCTCGAGTGCCCGCCCGCTGTGGCGGCAGGCACTGCCGACGGCGCGGCCCTCCGCTTCCTTGGCGGCGGCGATCTGGGCCGGGTTCTCGATGCCCAGCTGTTCGCAACCGGCGAGCAGAAGGGTGAAGAGCGGCAGAAAAAAGGTCAGGCGCACAGCTTTTTGCATGGAATGATCCCGGACGCGAATTGCGCTAAGCGGAGTTTACGGCAAAACCACATGTTTCTTTATCCAAATGGCCTCCAGGCCGCTTGATTGGGCGCTATGCGTGACATATGGACAACTCCGGATCATGCGATTTCCCTGTCGGGGTAAACTAACCATCCACCTTGCCTGAGCCATAACCCATGAAAAGTTCAGTTTCTACCTTGGTCGCCTCACTGTTGCTGGTCGTGGTTACCGCCGCCTCCGCTGCCCCGTCCAAATCCGATAGACAAGCCAAGGTCACGGCCGCACCGCCGCCCCCGCAGGAAATCATTCTGCGTCACGGCCTGTCGGGTGCGCCGCTCGATGCGCTGGCAACCCTGGCGTTACGGTTCAATGATCAGGAGGCGAAACTCAAGACGGGGGGCGGGCGCATCAGCCTTGAGGATGTCCAGGGTATCAGCAGCGGTGAGCGTACGCGTTTGCCGCATCTGGCCCTGTTCGACCAGGACGATGCCATGTCGATGTTCGATACCCGGCCGCGCTTTCGGCAATTGCATCAGGTGATGGCAACTGGCAAGGAGCGTTTCGATGCCAAGCTGTTTTACCCGCAGATGATCGATGCGGTGGACGATCTGACCGGGAAAATGCAGGCATTGCCGCTGGCGCTGTCGCTGCCGGTGCTGTTTTTCAACAAGGCGGCGTTTGCCAAGGCCGGGCTGAATGTTGATGCGCCACCGAAAACCTGGTGGGAACTGCAGGAGGCCGCAGGTGCGTTGCGCGAAGCCGGCTACAAGTGTCCGCTGACCAGCTCGCGGTTCGCCTGGGTACACCTGGAAAACGTGGCGGCCCAGCAGGGCGAGCCGCTGGTGGTGAAGAACGGCAAGATTGATCAACTGGCACTCAACAACATGGTGAATGTGAAGCACCTTGCCTTGCTGACCAGTTGGCAAAAAAGTTTCTATTTCATTTACTCCGGTCCCGGCCGCGAGGGTGACGAGCGTTTTGCCTCGGGCGAATGTGCCATGCTGACGGGGGAGTCCTCGCTGTATGCGCGGTTGGCGAAAATTCCGGACTTCCCCCTTGGCATTGCTGCGCTGCCCCACTACGAAGACGTGTATGTCGTGCGCGCGGCGAGCGTGTTGCCGGATGGCGCCGCGTTATGGGTGCTGGCGGCCGACAAGAAGCCGGAGCAACAGGTCATTGCGCGCTTCATCACGTTTCTGCTGAAACCGGAAATCCAGCGCGAGTGGGTGCGGGCTACCGGCTTCCTGCCAATGTCGCCGGCTGCTGTGCAGGCCCTGCGCGAATCCGGCGCCAATCCCGTCCTGCTCGACCGGGCCGAACGGCGCCTGTCGATGAACAAGCGCGACTCGGCGCGCACCCGCAGCGGCTCTGGCAAGAGCCGCATTCGCGCCATCCTCAACGAGGAAGTCGAATTTGTCTGGGGTAACCAGAAGCCGGCCAAGGAAGCGCTCGATACCGCCGTGCTGCGCGCTGCACCGGTGCTTGCCGCCCCCCCCACCTTCCTGCGTTGATCGCCTATCCGCGCATCATTGCCCACCGCTGCGGCGGTGCCCTGGCCCCGGAAAACTCCCTGGCCGGACTTGCGGTAGCCGCCCGCCTGGGTTGCCGGGCGGTTGAGTTTGACGTCATGCTCACCGCCGATGGCGTGCCGATCCTGATCCACGACGAAACGCTGGAGCGCACCACCACCGGCGCAGGTCGCGTCGCGGACAGGACGCTGGCCGAGATTCGCCGCTTCGATGCCGGCGGCCCTCATCACGTCGCGTTCGCCGCACCCCATGCGGAGCATTTCATCACTCCAGTGCCGACTTTCGCCGAGGCGATGGCGGCGTGCCGCCGCCTCGGCTTGTGGCCCAACATCGAGATCAAGCCGGCTGCGGGGCACGATGAAATCACGGGAGAGACGGTGGCGCGTTGGTTGGGCGAGAATTGGAACGGCACGGGCGTGATCTCCAGCTTTTCCGAAAAGTCGGCGCTGGCGGCACGGCGCGTCCTGCCGCAATTCCCGCAGGCGCTGCTGGTTGAACATTTGCCTGGCGATTGGCAAGCGCAGCTTGAACGCCTGGGTGCCGTTGCGCTGCACCTGGCAGCGAAACACCTCACACCGCAGCAGGCGGCTGCACTCAATGACGCTGGCGTTCCGTGGGCGGCTTACACCGTCAATGATCCTGCCAGCGGGGCGCGCCTGTATGGACTCGGAGCGGCAGCGGTGTTTACTGATCGACCGGATCTGTGGTTGCCGGCAGAGATGTAGACAACTAAAAAATCGTGCGCGGGGCTGTTGCGCGCATGAGCAAATCTGCTAGAATCCGCGCCCTCGATGTCGATGAAGAAGTGTCGAAGTACGAGGTCGATGCGGAGTGGTAGTTCAGTTGGTTAGAATACCGGCCTGTCACGCCGGGGGTCGCGGGTTCGAGTCCCGTCCACTCCGCCACTAATTAGAGTCGCGCAGGGCTTGCAAGCCTGCCTGATCAGTACCCGGAACAGGGCGCCTGAGTGATCCGGCGCCCTGTTCCTTTTGGAGTCCTTGAAGATGCCGGTGATTACGCTACCTGATGGTTCCCAACGCGAATATCCGCAACCGCTGACCGTTGCCGACGTGGCCGCCTCGATTGGCGCTGGCCTGGCAAAGGCGGCGCTGGCCGGACGGCTCGATGGCCGGCTGGTGGATACCGGGTTTCGCATCGAGCAGGATGCGCAACTGGCGATCGTCACCGACAAGGACCCCGCCGGCCTGGAAATCATTCGTCATTCAACCGCGCACCTGCTGGCCTACGCGGTCAAGGAACTGTTCCCCGAAGCACAGGTGACCATCGGCCCGGTGATCGAAAACGGCTTCTACTACGACTTCGCCTACAAGCGCCCGTTCACGCCCGAAGATCTGGCGGCGATCGAGAAACGCATGCTCGAACTGGCGAAAAAGGATTTTCCCGTCAGCCGCGAAGTCCTGCCGCGCGACAAGGCGGTCGAGTTCTTCAAGTCGCAGGGCGAGCACTACAAGGCCGAGCTGATCGCGGCGATCCCGGCGGGCGAAGACGTTTCGCTCTATCACGAGGGCGACTTTGTCGACCTGTGCCGTGGCCCCCACGTGCCCTCCACCGGCAAGCTCAAGCATTTCAAATTGATGAAGGTGGCCGGCGCCTACTGGCGCGGCGACCCGAAGAACGAGCAGCTGCAGCGCATTTATGGCACGGCCTGGGCGAAGAAAGACGAGCTCGATGCCTATCTGCACATGCTCGAAGAAGCGGAAAAGCGTGACCACCGCAAACTCGGGCAGCAACTGGACCTGTTCCATTTCCAGGAAGAGGCGCCGGGTTCCGTGTTCTGGCATCCTCATGGCTGGCGCTTGTTCCTCGACCTGATTGGCTACATGCGGGCGCGCCAGGAAGATGCGGGCTATGTGGAAGTAAATACGCCGGATGTCATGGATCGCGCCCTGTGGGAGCTTTCCGGCCACTGGTTCAACTACCGCGAACACATGTTCACGACGCAGACCGAGGATGAACGCGTTTTCGCCCTGAAGCCGATGAATTGCCCGGGCGGTGTCGCCTTGTTCAAACAGGGCATCAAGAGCTACCGCGACCTGCCGTTGCGCATGGCCGAATTCGGCAAGGTGCATCGCTACGAGCCGTCGGGCGCGCTGCACGGCCTGTTGCGGGTGCGCCATTTCACCCAGGACGATGCCCACATCTTCTGTACCGAGGAGCAGATGGAGGATGAGTGCAAGAGCGTGGTGGCGCTGATCCTCGACATCTACAAGGACTTCGGTTTCGATAGCGTGCGCATCAAGTTGTCTACGCGTCCGGAAAAGCGCATCGGTTCCGATGCAACCTGGGACACGCTGGAAGGCGCGCTATCGAACGCCCTCGACCACATGGGCATCGCCTACGATCTCTTCCCTGGCGAAGGCGCCTTCTATGGTCCCAAGCTGGAATTCGTGCTGCGCGATGCCATCGGCCGCGACTGGCAGTGCGGCACGCTGCAGGTCGACATGAACCTGCCCGAGCGCTTCGACATCCATTATGTGGCGGCCGACAACACCCACAAGCGTCCGGTCATGCTGCACCGCGCTTTGTTTGGTTCCCTCGAGCGTTTCACCGGGATTTTGATCGAAAACCATGCTGGCGCCATGCCTTTGTGGTTGTCGCCGGTGCAGGTGGTCGTGATGAATATTTCCGAAGCGCAGACCGACTACGCTGAAAGTGTGGCGAAAATGTTGCGAAAGGCTGGTTTGCGCGTCGAAAGCGATTTGCGCGGCGAGAAGATTAACTATAAAATCCGCGAACATAGCTTGTTGAAGCGGCCTTATATTGTCGTTGTCGGTGACAAGGAAAAGGCTGCTGGGTTGGTCGCTGTGCGTGCCCGAGGCAATCAGGATCTCGGGCAGATGTCCCCCGATGCCTTGATTGAGCGCCTGCTGCTGGAACGTAGCAGCAAGGGCGTAGCGGCCTGATTTTTATAGATTTTTAGGAGATTTTAGCCATAGCCCAAGATAAGAAGCAGCGCGTCAATGCGGAGATCACGGCCCCCGAAATTCGTTTAGTCGGGGTGGATAGCGAGCAACTCGGTATATGTTCAGTTCGTGAGGCGCTGCTGAAAGCGGAAGAGATCGGAGTCGATCTGGTCGAAATCGCGCCGATGGCAGACCCGCCGGTCTGCCGGCTGATGGACATTGGCAAGTTCAAATATCAAGAAGCCAAACGCGCTGCAGAGGCGAAGAAAAAGCAGAAAATCGTCGAGGTCAAGGAAATCAAGTTTCGTCCGGGCACGGATGAAAACGACTACCAGATCAAGATGCGCAACATCGTCAAGTTTCTCGGGGAAGGCGACAAGGCCAAGATCACCCTGCGCTTCCGCGGTCGCGAGATGGCGCACCAGGAAATCGGCATGCGCGTGCTGGAACGGATCAAGGCCGACCTGGAACAAGTGGCACTGGTCGAGCAGTTTCCGAAGATGGAAGGCCGGCAGTTGGTGATGGTGCTGGCGCCGTCGAAGAAAAAACCGCTATAGGCGGTGCGTTGAGCAGTTGAGTTGGCAAGTTTTTTGTTTCGCGCCGGGCAACCGGGGGCGGGACGAGAAGAAGTGGCTGCAGGTTAACAAGTGTTCCCGAGGCGGGAGTCACCTGGCAGGCATGTTATAAAAAGGAGATCTTCGATGCCGAAGATGAAGACCAAGAGCGGGGCCGCCAAGCGCTTTAAAGTGCGTGGGTCAGGCAGCATCAAGCGCGCTCAGGCGTTCAAGCGCCACATCCTCACCAAGAAAACCACCAAGGTGAAACGTCACCTGCGTGGCGTGCTGACAGTGCATGCAGCGGACACCAAGTCCGTGCGTGCCATGTTGCCCAACGGTTAAGGAGAACACAATATGTCACGAGTCAAACGCGGTGTAACGGCGCGCGCGCGCCACAAGAAAGTTCTCGATCAAGCCAAGGGGTATCGCGGTCGGCGTTCCTCGGTTTATCGCGTCGCCAAAGAAGCGGTGATGAAGGCCGGTCAGTACCAGTATCGCGACCGTCGTCAAAGAAAGCGTCAGTTTCGCGTTCTGTGGATTGCCCGGATCAACGCGGCAGCCCGCGAACTGGGCATGAAGTACAGCACCCTGATGAATGGCCTCAAAAAGGCCTCGATCGAAGTGGATCGCAAGGTGCTGGCCGATCTGGCCGTGTTCGACAAGCCGGCTTTCGCCGCGATTGCGAACCAGGCCAAGGCACAACTGTCGGCCTGAGCCAGGCCCGGTTTCAGGCTGAATCGACAGAAAGGCCGCTCCGGCAACAGTGGGCGGCCTTTCTGGTTTTTGCCAGCAGGATTTTGCGTTTCATACTTTTCGCAACCATGCCGCTTCATGAATAATCTGGAACAACTGATCGCACAGGCAACGGCCGACTTCACGGCGGCCACCGGAATTGCCCGGCTCGAAGAGGTCAAGGCCGCCTATCTGGGCAAGGAAGGTTCGCTCACCGCCCTGCTCAAAAGCTTGGGCAAGCTGCCGCCGGATGAACGCAAGACGGCGGGTGCGGCGATCAATATCGCCAAGGCGCAGGTAGAGTCGGCGCTGGCGCTACGGCGCGAAGCGCTGAAGAATGCCCAGTTGGAAGCCCAATTGGCTGCTGAGGCGCTTGATGTGACCCTGCCGGGCCGTGGCCCGATCCGGGGCAGCATCCATCCGGTGATGCGCACGCTCGATCGCATCGAACAATTATTCCGCTCGATCGGTTTCGAAGTGGCCGATGGCCCCGAGATCGAAACCGACTGGCACAACTTCACCGCGCTCAATACGCCCGAGAATCACCCGGCGCGCTCGATGCACGACACCTTTTATCTGCTCGATGCCGCGGGCAAGGTGCGCGAAGACGTCCTGTTGCGCACCCATACCAGCCCGGTGCAGATTCGCACCATGCTGGCGCACGCCGAAAAATACCGGCATCTCGACAGCATGCCCGAGATTCGGGTGATCTGTCCCGGACGGGTCTATCGCGTCGATTCCGATGCCACGCACTCGCCGATGTTTCATCAGGTCGAAGGCCTCTGGGTGAGCGAGAACGTGAGCTTCGCCGACCTGAAAGGCGTGGTCGCCGATTTCCTGCGCCGCTTCTTCGAGAGCGACGACCTCAAGGTGCGCTTCCGTCCGTCCTTCTTCCCCTTCACCGAACCGTCGGCCGAAATCGACGTCGCCTTCATGCATGGTCCGATGGAGGGCCGCTGGCTGGAAATCGCCGGCTGCGGCATGGTGCATCCCAACGTGCTGCGCTGTGGCGGCATCGACCCGGAAAAATACACCGGCTTCGCCTTTGGCATGGGGCCGGACCGCCTGACCATGCTGCGCTATGGCATCAACGACCTGCGCCTGTTTTTCGATGGCGATTTACGTTTCCTTTCGCAGTTTCAATAAAAAAAGAATATGCAATTCCCCGAATCCTGGCTGCGCGCCCTCGTCAATCCGCCACTGTCGACCGAAGAACTCTGCCATTTGCTGACGATGGCGGGGCTTGAGGTCGAGGAGTGCCGTCCCGCCGGCGCCGACTTTTCCAATGTCGTCGTGGCACGCGTGCTGAGCGCCGAGAAACATCCCGATGCCGACAAGCTGAAGCTGTGCTCGGTCCAGGTGGGTGAAATGAGCGGCGCACACGGCGTGCTGCAAATCGTCTGCGGCGCGCCGAATGTCGCGGCCGGCATGCTGGTGCCCTGTGCCCTCGTTGGCGCGAAATTGCCCGGCATCGAGATCAAAAAAGCTCAGGTGCGTGGCGTCGAAAGCTGCGGCATGCTCTGTTCGGCGCGCGAACTGGGGCTGTCGGAAGATCATGGCGGCCTGCTGTCCTTGCCGGCCGATGCGCCCCTCGGTCAGGACATTCGCAGCTACCTCAAACTTGATGACAACCTCATCACCCTGAAGCTCACACCAAACCGCGCCGACTGCCTGTCGCTCTCCGGCATTGCCCGCGAAGTGGCGGCGCTGACTGGCGCACCCCTGCAGTTGCCCACGGTGGCACCGGTCGCGCCCGTGCTGGAAGACACGCGCGGCATCATTCTCGACGCTCCCGCCGCCTGCCCGCGTTACTGCGGCCGCATCGTGCGCGGCGTCAATGCCCGCGCCGCCACACCCGACTGGATCAAGCAACGCATCGAACGCTGCGGCGTGCGTGCCATCTCGGCGCTGGTCGACGTCACCAACTATGTGATGCTCGAACTCGGCCAGCCGCTGCACGCCTTCGACGATGCCCAGTTGCAGGGCAGCATCCATGTGCGCTATCCCGCCGCGGGCGAACAGATGCTGCTGCTCAACGAGCAGACCGTCACGCCGACGGCCGATACCGCCCTGATTGCCGATGACGCCAAAAGCCTGGCGCTGGCCGGCATCATGGGTGGCGAGCATTCCGGCATCAGCGATGCAACGACCGACCTGTTCCTCGAAAGCGCCTTCTTCAATACCGCCGCCATCGCCGGCAAGGCGCGCGCGCTCGGCTTTTCGTCCGACGCCTCCTACCGCTATGAGCGCGGCGTCGATTTCGAACTGCAGCGCAGCGCCATCGAGCGGGCGACGCAACTGATCATCGACATCTGCGGCGGCCAGCCCGGCCCCGTGGTCGAAGCGCTCGCTGCCGACCATCTGCCGACGCGCCCCCCGGTGCGCCTGCGCCTGGCGCGTGCCGCCAAGGTGCTCGGCATCGACCTCGGCTTCGATCAGACCGAAAAACTCATCGCCGGCCTCGGCTTTGCCTACACCCGCACGGCCGACGAACTGGTCGTGACGCCGCCCGCCTATCGCTTCGACATCACCATCGAAGAAGACCTGATCGAAGAAATCGCGCGCCTGCACGGTTACGACAACATTCCCGCGCCGGCGCCCACCGCGCGGCTGGAAATGCTGCCGCTGCCCGAAGCACGGCGCGGAGCCATGCAGGTGCGCCGGCTGCTGGCCGAGCGCGGCTACCATGAAGTCGTCAACTACAGCTTTGTCGACGCCGACTGGGAAGCCGACTTTGCCGGCGCAGAGCCCGCGCAACTCGTCCGCCTCGCCAACCCCATCGCCAGCCAGATGGGCGTGATGCGCAGCACCCTGATCGGCGGCCTGGTCGGTGCGCTGGCCAGCAACCTCAAGCGCCAGGCCGACCGCGTGCGGCTCTTTGAAGTGGGGCGCTGTTTCCTGCCTGACCTGACACCCGCAGGCGGCGGCCAGAACGGTACCGGCTATCACCAGCCACTGCGCCTTGCCGCCCTGGCGGCCGGCTCGGCATGGCCCGAACAATGGGGATCGCCAGCCCGACCCGCCGACTTCTTCGACGTCAAGGGCGAACTCGAAGCCATCCTGGCGCCACGTCGCCTGCGCTTCGAACCCACCAGCCATCCGGCCTTGCATCCCGGGCGTGCGGCCCGCGTGCTGCTTGATGACCAGCCCATCGGCGTCATCGGCGAAATCCACCCGCGCTGGCACCAGAAATATGAACTGGCCGCGTCTGCCGTGGTATTCGAAATCGAACTGGCACCGCTGCTGGCAGCCCCGTTCCCGGTATTTCGGGAACCGTCGCGCTTCCCCGCCGTGGTGCGCGACATCGCCCTGATCGTGCCCCAGCACTGCGCCGTACAGGCGCTGCAAGACGCTTTGCAGGCGGCGGCGCCCGCCCATGTGCGGGAAATACGACTGTTTGACGTCTATCAGGGCAAGGGAATTGAGCCGGAAAGCAAAAGCCTTGCGTTCCGGGTGACGATGCAAGATACTCAGAAGACTCTGGCTGACAACGACGCCGACGCGGCGGTAGCCCAATTGGTAAACACGGCAACCGAACGCTTCGGCGCAGTTTTGCGCAGATAAGGGACAACAAAAATGACAATGACGAAGGCCGAACTGGCCGATCTGCTGTTTGAAAAAGTCGGGCTGAACAAGCGCGAAGCCAAAGACATGGTCGAGGCCTTCTTCGAAGAAGTGCGCCTGGCGCTGGAAACCGGCGACAGCGTCAAGCTTTCCGGTTTCGGCAACTTCCATCTGCGCGACAAGCCGCAGCGGCCTGGGCGCAACCCCAAGACCGGCGAAGAAATCCCGATCACCGCGCGGCGGGTCGTCACCTTCCACGCCAGCCATAAGCTCAAGTCCATCGTCGAGACCGCGGCGCATGACAATTTCCAGCCAGGATAAGGTCGAACTACCGCCGATACCCGCCAAACGCTATTTCACGATTGGCGAAGTCAGCGAGTTGTGCGGCGTCAAGCCGCATGTGCTGCGCTACTGGGAGCAGGAATTCACCCAGCTCAAACCCGTCAAGCGGCGCGGCAATCGCCGCTACTACCAGCACCACGAAGTGCTGCTGGTGCGCCGCATCCGGCAACTGCTGTACGACGAGGGTTTCACTATCAGCGGCGCGCGCAATCGCCTCGACGAACCGGCGGCCAAAAAGCCCGCCAGCACAGCCGCCGCGGGCAATGGAATATCACTGCGCATGGAGTTGATGGGCATCATCAAGTTGCTGCATGCCTGACAATCGCTCTGCTATAATCCGCCCCCAGTCGGGGTGTGGCGCAGCCTGGTAGCGCACTTGCATGGGGTGCAAGGGGTCCCGAGTTCGAATCCCGGCACCCCGACCAGTAATACCAAGGGCTTCAGTCGAAAGACTGAAGCCCTTTTTAATTTCTTCTTTCTGTCGCCATTCCTGCCGTTAGAGAGCAAGCGGTCGAATAGCGGAGATAGTTCGCAATGCAGCCCTTATATTGGGGCCGGCTGCATTGTCCATAGCTAAATGCGCTTAGTCGACCGAACCATGCCCCCTTCATCATCTATCGTCGAAATCCCGGTCCATTTATTTCACTGCACTTGCCTATACATCTCTTGCGCTGCGCCTGACCCAAATCCACCCTTCGACATAAGACGCATCCAAGTCTTCCGGTGGAACAGAAACTCCATCGACAAAGTCCTTGGCTGCGATCAGGCATAGGCAGGCATCAAAGACATCGGCATTTCCATCGGCGTAGCGTTTTAAATCGGGGAGGTCGCCTGATAATGCATTGGCGATTGCGTGACGAACATCCGCTTGCTCATCCTTCTTGTAGCTTGAATGAGGCAGATCACGCGCGATCAGCGTACCGGCGGGATATACCTCGATTGCAGCCACCCCCGAAAACTGCGCGGACCATGCGAGTGGAATCGATTTTCCACTTGCCCGCCGTAGGTGTTGAAGCACGTCAAGCGCACGATGTGCCGCCCGCGCGATCCGGTCGGCGCCAACCTCCAGAGGTTTCTTACCGAGGCGTTTGTGTGTGAAGAGATCGGTCTGGCGTTGAAACAGTGCGTCTTTCTCGGTGGAGAATGCTTCACCTGCACGATGTATTTTTAGTTCTGCAGCAAGGGTCGCCGGCCATCCCAATGGGGCGTCGATTGCAATAAGTGCTTTATCTGCTTCACGCAAGGCTGGCGCAATATGAGCGTCGATTGCGTTTGCCTCGGCTCTGCTCTCGATGAGCCCCGCGGACTCGATTCGCAAGCAGCCTGCATCATAGCGGCCGATCGCATAGCCAAACTTGCTAAGGGACGATGCCGCGTCAAGCCCGATTAGCACCATTTAAGGCTATGCGAAGTGATATCCGCGGAGTTTGTCATGCTCATGTTTCTGCTGCGCCAACACCGAGATCATTCGCGATCTCCCGGAACTGTTCCAACGCTGCCTCCAAGTCCTCCACAATCTCAGCCGCAATCACCTCCGGCGCGGGCAGGTTGTCGGAATCCGACAATGATTCATCCCTTAGCCAAAAAATGTCAAGACTGGCCTTGTCGCGGTTGACTAATTCTTCGTAGTCGTACTCACGCCAGCGGCCATCGGGGTTTTTCTCCGACCAGGTCGCCTTCCGGTCATGCCGATTCGCCGGGTTGTAGCACTGCACGAACTCGTCCAGGTCTTCCCGCTTCAACGTGCTGGTCTTCAGCGTGAAGTGCATGTTGGTTCGCAGGTCGTAGATCCACAGCTTGCGGGTCCACGGGGTTTCGGCGGCGGGCTTCTTGTCGAAGAACAGCACGTTCGCCTTCACGCCCTGGGCGTAGAACAGGCCGGTGGGCAGGCGCAGCAGGGTGTGTACGTCGCAGTCGTGCAGCAGCTTGCGGCGGATAGTCTCGCCTGCCCCGCCTTCGAACAGCACGTTGTCCGGCAGTACCAGGGCGGCGCGGCCGTTCTGCTTCAGCAGCGTCTTCACGTGCTGGACGAAGTTGAGCTGCTTGTTCGAGGTGGTGGCCCAGAAGTCGTCGCGCTCGACGGTGTCGCGCTCCTTGCTGACCTTGCCTTCCTCGCCCACGATGGTGGTGCTGCTCTTCTTGCCGAAGGGCGGATTGGTCAGCACCACGTCGAAGCGCTCGCCGGGGTCGGCAGCCAGCGAATCCCCCACCGCAATCGGCTCGAACTCTTGGCTGCCAATACCGTGCAGCAGCATGTTCATGGCACACAGCCGGGCGGTGGCCTGCACCAGTTCCCAGCCCTTGAAGCTTTCCCCGCGCAGTTTCTTCTTCTCCGTCGAGGTCATGTTGGGGTAGTGCTTCACCACATAGTCATGCGCCGCCAGCAAAAAGCCGCCGGTGCCGCAGGCCGGGTCAGAGATGGTCTCGCCGGGCCGGGGCGCCATGGCGTCGACAATCGCCTGGATCAGCGGGCGCGGCGTGAAGTACTGGCCCGCGCCGGACTTGGTGTCCTGCGCGTTCTTCTCCAGCAGGCCCTCGTAGGCGTCGCCCTTCACGTCGGCGCTCATCGAAACCCAGGTTTCCTTGTCGATCAGGTCCACGATCAGCCGCCGCAGCTTGGCCGGGTCCTGAAACTTGTTCTGCGACTTGGTGAAGATCAGACCGAGCAAGCCTTTCTGCTTGCCCAGTTCCTCCAGCGTGTGGCGGTAGTGGTCGAACAGTTCGTCGCCGTCTTTCTTTGTCAGGCTGGGCCAGTCATAGCCGGCGAGCACCGGGCTGGGTTGTTTATAGGGCGGCCGGCTACGCTCGTCGGCCATCTTCAGGAACAGCAGATAGGTGAGCTGCTCGACATAGTCGCCGTAGCTCATGCCGTCGTCGCGCAGGACGTTGCAGTAGTTCCAGAGTTTTTGGACGATGGTTGCGGTATTCATGTTTGGTATTTTCCTGGGGCTAAGCGCGACTACCAAACCTGCTCACTTGACTGAGTTTGAGCACGAAAAGCTGCGATAAAAACGCTCCGATCATTGAGCTCTACTTGTACAGGGTTCTCAGAGCTCGAAGCACGGCCAAAGAAAATAGCATTCCGTTCGGGTAGGCTCGGCAGCAGTGCGGCGTACTCGCGTCCAATGTAATTCGATAAGAACTCTCGGCCTGTATCGTCGAAAGATCGCATAGCAAAGACTGAATTACATTGATTCAAGATTGTCTTCGTTACGCTGGCAGTTCGTTGTGTAATCAGGAAACAACCAAGTCCGTACTTTCTGCCTTGAAGAATTGCTCTGGCGGTGCCGTTTGATGCCGCTCGATCCCCCTCGCCAACGGTTGCGTTCCACTCAGGCACCAGCGAGTGTGCTTCCTCATAGACAAGCAACAGACGCGCTTGGTCAACTCGGCCCATTCGCTGAACAACCTTCAGCGAGGCATCAGAAATAATGTTGGTTAATTCACAACTAGTGAGACTCGCCATAGATGCAGTTTCGCCATACGGCTTGCTGTCTTGTTTCCATACATCAAACGAAGCCGGGTTCAAGATGAGCAAGCTGTGGTCCGATTTCATGAAATTTTCAATATTCTCCTCAACAACCTTCGCAAACTGGCTACGGCTGCCGCCTTCTTCAACATTTTTCTTTACGTTCGCTTTCCCATTGACACAGATCGCCTGAAGCGAAGCAATTACGCCATCGTTGAATGTTGAATCGAATAGTCCAGCCAATTCGCTTGCATATTGATCGGTTAAGTCCAATACGATCACCTTGCAGCCTTCACGCAGGACACGTTCAACCAATTCCATTGCAAGCATTGATTTACCAACCCCCAATATTCCAAGGATGGCCGTGTTGTGTGTTACCAAATAATTCACATTTCTCAAACGCACGGCGAAATTGGAACCCGGAAATGTTCCGATACGAGATAAATCAAATTCAGCCGACTTCGGCTCCACAAGTAAGACTGGTGAATTTGGCGCAGCTACCCAAGTAACCGGCTTGAAGCGGCCTTCATCTTCTTTCCATATCCCTACGCTACGAGCTTGTGCAGCGACGAATCCGAAGGTGTTTTTCTGTTGAACGATCTCCTCCTTCGTAAGCCCATTTGTGAGCTGGTAAAACACATCCTCCGCACCACACCTCGCCTGCACAAGGCGACCAGCAGCCAGGTCTTTTTCAGCAACCACTTCGATAATCAATTTCCCGATGTCCGAATCTGGCGCAACGAAACCAATGCAATCCTCTTTGAGCGATTCAGCACGTTGCCTCTGTTCGTGAGTTATTAAGCTCTCAGAGATTCCCATTGCCTGCATGGGATCAAGGAAACTGTAATCAGAGCCCGCATCCGAGCCATATAAGCCGAGATCAACTGCACGCATGAGGGTGCCACTGTCACGGCCTGCATGGCCAACAACACTCGCAATCCGTAAATCTGCAGTTGTGTCGCGATAAATCATCGTGCATCCAGAGGGAATAGACTCTGGCCGTTCTGTACGGAAAATCACGAGGCTGGGTACTTGATGTGCAGCAACCTCTGCAACAGGACTAGAACTACTCCCCAAAGTAATTGCGCGTCTGATACGACGCCATAACGCATAGAGATAGTCCAAAAGCGAGAAAGGTACCGTTATTGCCCAAGCAGCACCAATAAGCAGCAACCCCTCCACCGCACTTGGTGGAAAGGCAAGCAGCAATAAAAAGAGGACCACTGAGAAAAAGGCACGGGGATTACCAAGTGATCCACTCAGTTGAGCTGTCACCGCACTTAATTTCGAGGCCGCACCTCCTTGGCTATTTTGCAACCACACTGCAAGAGACGCAGCGACCAAGACCAACACGATCCAAGCCACCAATAATGTTCGTGCGGTTAGGCCCCATTGTGAATTGGCCAACCATGACACATCCGCAATCTGTAGTACGGCAAGCAACGCGGGAATTGCATATAGCACCGCGTCCTTAGGTGCAGTAAAAAACGGTGTATCAAGCCGCTGCCCCAACAGCAACCCAAAAAGTGCAGCGTAGAACCAAAGACCAGATGGATCAGATGTTGGGAGTAGTGAGCCAAATGCAAAGAAATTTGCTGCCAGTAGCCCGGCGAGTTCAATTAGCAGAAAGGTATAGCGAACTGGTTGAGGAACATTGGCTTTAGTCATGACGATACTCAATTAGCTCCGATGTGTTCAGCCGTGAAGGCCCTTGCAAGTAATGCGTGGCGCAGACGTTCAGCACGCTGAAGGTTGGAATTGACCTGGGCTTCGGCAACGACTGTGAGAGTGAGATGACGCTCGACATCGGCAATGATCTGTTTTTGTTCTTCCAATGATGGAAAGGGAACGACGAACTGTCGGATGTGTGCAAGCCCCAAGTCCGGTTGTGCCGTGGCCCGGACGTCACGTTTGATCTGAGACTGAATAACGTCCGATCTCAAGACCGTTGCGACAAAGTCCGCGGTCTCGAAACTGTTGATTGGCTTCAGAATTGCAACACTGTAAGAGGCTTGGAATGGCATATCTGTTTTGACAGTCCTGACTTCTCCAACAGTCCCGTATCGTGACAACAGGATGTCACCGAACTCTGGGCGGACTTTTTTGCATAGTGCGGCGTAATCAACCGGGGAGATGCGCTTCGCACCTGCAAAGTTGATGTCGTTGTCGCCGTTGAAATCCTTGGTACTAACGTATGGAATTCCACCTTCAAAGGCCTTGGGCATCTTGTGATCCACGTCAGCGATTTGCGTGGTTAGCTGCTCAAGAGTTGCCCACACCCACCCCTCCGGCAATTCTGGCAGGCCAGTGGTGTCGGGCGCGGCGGGTTCTTTGTATTTGCCCTTGCCTTGCCACTGGCTGCGGCGGATTTCGAGGATGTGTTGCAGGAGTTGCTCGCCGGTTTCGTAGCTGCGGCCTTCTCGGCGAACGAGTTCGGCTTCGGTTTCGACGAGGCGGCCTTCGACGGCGGCTTTGAGGACGGCGGCTTTGTAGCGCTTGAGGTTGGCCTTGACGCGCTTGAGGTTGGCGACGGCTTCGTCGAGGCGGGAGAATTGTTTTTCGATTTCCGCGACGATTTCGTCTTGTTTGGCCGGCGGTGGTAATGGAACTGAAAGCTGTCTCAAATACTGATAATGCCGCCCATAACCTCGATCAGGAATGCGCGCAGATTTCATCCAGTAATAAAGGTACTTCGGACGCACACCCTCCGCTGGCCGAAAAATCTTGATTCCGTCTGCGCCAACCGCAAAGCGATGGCTGACCAGCTTAACGGCACGCGTGTGATCACCAAATAGAACTACCGGCAATTCTCCAGAGAAGGCAGAGTCTTCATCATCCGTATATCCACCAACTGGCGCTTGCCCTTGATCGATTACCGGGATTCGACCTTCTGGCAAATAGTCTCGCTGCTTTATGCGTTTTCCCCGATCTGACTGAGGGGTGGCTGCCTGCTCAAACGGGACTATTGGCCATTCGACAGGAACCGTAGATCGTGCAGCGGTGTAGGCCGTGCGTTGTTCCTCGGCCTTCATGCCGCCAAGCTTTCGTTCAATTGTTCAATCAGCGTATTCAGTTCATCGCCGAAAAGCTGATAGACCTTGCCCAAGCCGCCTTCCTGGGCGAAGGGCGCGTATTCGAAGTCGTCCGGCTCGATGCCGAGGTTGGCGGCGATGTGGTCGCGGATCATTTCCAGCCAGCGCAATTGTTCCGCATCGAATGGCTTGCCCGCGCTTTCCTGCCCTGCCAGCCAGGCTTTGAAGTTGGCGTTAACCCGCTCGGGGAACGGCACGAGTTCGTTGTCCTGATGGATGGCGAAGCGCACGAGCGAAACCAGATCGGTGAGGATGCGGCGGCCGCTGGCGCCTTTGACCTTGCTCGCTTCCAGCGAGGCGTAGGCTTGCCAGAGTTGGGATTCGTTCCACAGGTAGGGCGGCTTTTCGATGGCGTCGGCGAGTTCCTTCACCGCTTCGAAGGTGAGGCGCTGTTTGTAGGGCTTGGCGTAGAGGATTTGCAGGGCGGTGATTTCGTCTTTGTGGTCAGCGATGAATTTTTCAAACGATTGCACGAGGCCTTTGGCGCGGTCGCGGGCGGCTTGGCTGAAGCCGGCTTCGATGACTTGATCTTGGCTGACGTGGTCGATGGTGAGTTCGTTTTTGGCTTTGATGTCGAGGATGAGCTGGCGCAGGGCTGGGTCGCACAGGGGTTTGGCTGCGTTGATGCGTGCGGCAACTGCTGCGCCCTCTCCCCCGGCCCCTCTCCCGCTTGCGGGCGAGGGGAGCGAATCCAGGTCGGGTGAGAGTGATTGAACTAGCTGGTGTGCAAGGTCTTTTAGGCCGAGGCCGCCGCTTAAGGTCCGAATCTTGGCGTCGTCTTCGGCGCTGATGCGGTGTTCCATTCTGGCCAGGCGGCCGGCGATGCTGGTGATGACGTCGTCTTCGGTGTTGCCGAAGCTCACCGCCTTGAGCAAATTCTCGAAACTGACGCTGGGCTTTTTCTCCATGGGGCGGGCGTCGGTCTTGTCCTGCTCGCACACGCCGACGGCGTCGATGATGACGAAGTGGTCCTTGGCCGTGGCGTCGGGGGTGACGGCCCTGAGGTCATCGGGCTTGATGACGCGCACGCCGCGGCCTTTCATCTGCTCGAAGAAGCCGCGCGATTTGACGGCGCGCATGAAGAAGACGATTTCTACCGGCTTGATGTCGGTGCCGGTGGCGATCATGTCGACGGTGACGGCGACTCTTGGGTGGTAGCTGTTGCGGAAGGCCTTGATGAGTTCCTTGGGCGTGGCGCCGGTGGTGCGGTAGGTGATCTTCTGGGCGAAGTCGTTGCCCTTGCCGAATTCCTCGCGCAGGATTTCGACGATGTTTTCGGCGTGGTTGTCGTCCTTGGCGAAGATGAGGGTCTTGGGCACTTCGATGCGGCCGGGGAAGATTTCGCTGAACAGCTTGTCGCGGAAGGTGCGCACGATGGTGCGGATCTGGTCGGGGGTAACGACGTCACGGTCGAGCTGGTTGGGGTCGTAGGCGAAGTCGTCGTCGAGTTCTTCCCAGCGGGTCTTGCGGGTGTCGCGTTCCTGCTTTTCCACGTAGTAGCCGGCTTCGACCTTGGAGCCCCCCTCGGTGATGGCGGTCTTGATGCGGTAGACGTCGTAGTTGACGTTGACGCCGTCGGCGACGGCCATTTCGTGGTTGTATTCCATCACCAGGTTCTGGTGGAAGAAGCCGAAGGTCTGCTTGCCGGGCGTGGCGGTGAGGCCGATGAGGTAGGCGTCGAAGTATTCCAGCACCTGCGCCCACAGGTTGTAGATGGAGCGGTGGGCCTCGTCGGTGACGATGATGTCGAAGGTCTCGATGGGGATGCTGGGGTTGTATTCGATGGGCTCGGGTTCTTTGAACAGTTTGCCCAGTTGGTCGACCGATTCTTCTTCCAGGTCGGCCGGCAGGTCGCGGCCCTTGAGCATGGAGAACATGCGCTGGATGGTGCAGATGCAAACGCGGGCGGTGGTGTCGATCTGGTTGCCCTGCAGGCGCTGGACGATGTATTCCTCGCTGAACTTGAAGTTGTTGTAGGGCGAGACGTATTGCTGGAATTCCTTGAGGGTCTGGTCGGCGAGGTTGCCGCGATCGACCAGGAACAGGATGCGCCGCGCACCGGCGAACTTGATCAGCCGGTAGATGAACGAAATCGAGGTGAAGGTCTTGCCCGAGCCGGTGGCCATCTGGATCAAGGCGCGCGGGCGGTTTTCCTTGAGGGATTTTTCCAGGTTGTGGATCGCTGTGATTTGGGCGGGCCAGAGGCCTTCTTCCTTGAGCGGCGGCATCGCCTGAAGCCGGCTCAGGAAGGTGGCGGAACCCTGCGCCACTTTGTTGCCGCCGAGTTCAAAGACATTGCCGTAGGCAAGCCAATCGGCCAGCAGCTTGGGCGTGTGAAAAGCGAATACCGGACGGGAGCGGGGCTGCGGGTCGAGGCCGTTGGTGAAGCGGGTTTCCACCCCAGTCGACTGGTAGGAGAACGGCAGGGGGGTGCTCCAACGCGGCAGGCTGGCGGGCAGGCCTTTGGTGTATTTGTCGGATTGCGTCTCGACGCCGGTGAGGGTAACCCCCTCTTTCTTTGCCTCGATCACGCCGGCGGCCTTGCCATCCACGTAAAGGAGGTAGTCGGCGAAACCGTATTGGGGAAGAGGAAATTCACGGATAGCTACGCCACGGGCCGCGTGGATGTTGGCCTGATTCGCATCGCAGATATGCCAACCGGCGGCCGTGAGTAATCTGTCGATTTCTTCTCGAGCTTGTTGCTCTAGTTGTGCCACGCTGCTCCCTGAATTCCTAGTCAATTCAATGACAAATGGAATCATAACACCCCGATTATCACGGCAGCAGCTTTTCATAATCATGCTGCCAAGCGCTGCCGCAAAAGTCGGCGCTGGCGGGACGGCGATAATTCGCTACGTTGCCCGTGGCTCACTCAATAAACCTGGGTGCAGATCCAATATCTTGAGTGGTTTCTCCAACGCCAGCGAGGGCTAGCAAGGCTAATCGAATAGTGGGTGGTTTGCGGTGCTCGCGGGAGGGGGTTTGTCTCTTGTTCGTTTCAGTGGCGTGCTTAGCTACGGGCGAAGGCGAGTAAGGGCGCGATGTCGCGGCGGTCGGCGGCTTGCAGGGCGGCGATTTATTGCTGACGTGTTTCACTGGCATCGACCAGGCTGCCATTGGTCAAGCTACGCTGGCCCCAGGTGAAGCGGGGCTGGCCCAGGCGCTCGACGAGCAGATCGGCCATCAGCCGGGCATGGCGGCCATTGCCGTTGGGGAAAGGGTGAATGGCGACCAGGCGGTGATGGAAGCGCACGGCGATTTCGTCAGGCGGATAGCTGGCATGCTCGATCTGGAAGTGGACATCGTCGAGCAGTTTCTTGAGTTCGACGCCGGTCTTGTGCCAATCGACGCCGATGTTCTTGTCCGTCTTGCGAAACTCACCTGCCCACTTCCAGGTTTCGCCGAACATCTGCTTGTGCAACTGGCGCAGGAAAGCCTCGTTGAGGATTTCCTTGCGGTGTTTCCGCGCCCGGTTCTCGCCCTGGGCGATGTTGAGCTGCTCCCATTCGTTCAGTTCGCCCTGTGTGGTGATGTGGCCGGGAATCAGGCTGGCGAGTTCGTCTGCATCGAGCGGCGTGGCGCCAGGGGGATAGTCGAGATTGATCGCCATGCCTATTTGGGTTCCCGCCACAATGCACGCCGCGAACCCTTGAGCAGGTTGTCGGCCAGGGCGCGCGTCTGTGCCTCGACGGTTTCGCGTGAGGTGGCCTGGTCTTCCAGCGCCATGGTGTGGCTGACGGTGGCCATCTGCTGGCGTGCCAGAGCCAGTGCGCGAGCGTCCAGGATTTCGGCCAAGGACTGCCTGGGCACCAGGGCATAGTGCAACTCGCAGCCCAAGGCTTCGGCAGCGCGGCGCAAGGTGGTCAGGCTGATGGTGTCATCGGCCTCGGAGGTCTCCAGCCGGGTGACGGTGGAGGTGGCGACGCCCAGCCGGGCGGCGAGGTGTGTCGCGGCCATGCCCAAGCCTTCGCGGACGGACTTGATCCAGCCCGATGGCGGACGCGGCGGCAAGTCGGCGCTGCGCCAACGGCTCAGGTTGGCATCGAGTTGGCGGAGCTTGAGTTCAGAGAAGTTCGATTTCATGACTTTGCATCTCAATGCAAGATAGAGAATTCATATATTGCATTAAAGAGCAACATTAGTAAATATATATTTGCGTTATGGTGCAAAAATAAGTTGAACCGACCCGTCGTGCAGAAAACGGTGCGACGGGATGGCCGGTTTCAGCTTGGGTTCGATCTGATTGATTGTGAACAAACCCAAAGGTAAGCACTGATCAAATCCGTCACACCGGTGAAGGCCGGTGTCCAGCTTGTTGATATTTCTGGATTCCGTATATGGACTTTCGTCGGAATAATGGAATGGTCGCCCCTCCCTAAACGGCATCAATGTGCCAAAGTGAAGTCGTGACACTTACACTTAAACGAAAGGGGCGACCGATATGAATCTTAAGACGATTGGTATGGATTTGGCAAAG